>Ga0209603_1000118_pt1 | contig 102387 bp, 88 predicted proteins | sample COGITO_mtgs_1206_FD_184812 | JGI IMG/M metagenome (GOLD analysis project Ga0209603, IMG submission 184812) | Pelagic marine microbial communities from North Sea - COGITO_mtgs_120607 (SPAdes) (version 2) | ecosystem: Environmental > Aquatic > Marine > Epipelagic ...
CCAAACAATAAATATAATGGGCAACGCCCAATCCTTGGCCGTGGCTAACTCAGCTAAACAAAATTGCAGGCCACCGTCACCCGTTAAGGCAATGATGGGCTCATTATTCTGCTGTAGCCTGCGTCCTAAAGCGGCCCCGATGGCGGCAGGCACCGCATAGCCTAGGGTGCCAAATCCGGTTGCAGAGTTGAACCAAGTTTTAGCCGCAGGTGCTTCAAAATAACAATTGCCAGCATAAACGGGTTGGGTGGAATCACCCACAATGATCGCTTCAGGAAGCGTTTGTATTATGGTGGTTAAAAAACGGTGATATTGTTGATAAGACTCAGGCAGTTGGGTAAAGGCTGTCTGCCTAGTCATGGCCGCGCGGGCTTCACCTGAGCTCACAGAAGGTAGCTTATGCGTTAGCAATGGCAGTAGGTGAGTTAACGCTTGGGACACGTCACAATGAATACCAAGCTGCTGGGGTGCTTGTATGGCGCTAGGGCTAATATCGATACGAATGAGGTTTTTTAATGGTGGTAAGTTGCCATTTACATACATATCGTAATCAGTTTGTCCCATTTCAGTGCCTAGGGCGATCACACAATGAGCCTGTGCTAGTAGGCTACGAGTCGCCTCTAAGCTGGGACTGGCGGGCACTGACAAGGCGTGGTTAGCCATTAGACCACGTCCATTAATGGTAGTGACCACGGGAGCATCAAGGGCCAGAGCCAACTGCTTTACTTGATCTTGGGCATTAACTGCGCCACCCCCAGCAAGGATAACGATGGGGTTGTGCTGATTAATGACATGGGCTGCGTTTTGTATGTGGTTGAGTGTGTTAGCACCTTTTGGTGTCTGTTGTTGCTGATGCTCAATCGGCTGTTGAATCATTTGCACGGTTTCATCATTGGCTAATTGCCCAATAACGTCTAGGGGTATCTGCAAGTGCACAGGGCCAAGGGGGGTGCCATTACGAGCATCTAGTGTGGCAAAAACTTGGGTAATGGTTTGTGTGACGCTGTCGTTTGCATTGAGCTGAAAACTAGCAACGGTCAAGGGTCTAATAATGTCAGCTTGTCTGGGCATGGCGTGCAAACAGCCTTGTTCTTTTGTACTCTCACCATTCACAGTTGATATAACTAACATGGGGATGCTATCCCCTAGGGCTTGGCCCATGGCCGTTGCAATGTTGGTGAGGCCTGGCCCAGTAATAACAAAACACACCCCTGGTTTTGCTGTAACTCGAGCGTAGCCATCGGCCATAAAGCCTGCACCTTGCTCATGGCGGGGCGTAATGTGCTGAATATTGGAGGCGGCTAAACCGCGGTATAACTCCAAGGTGTGCACGCCAGGGATACCAAATACAGTATCGACACCATAAGCTTCCAGCAACTCAATGATTTGTTGGCCTTTGGTTATGGTTGGTGCGGAGCTCATGGGTTGTCCTGCTGACATTGATCAATAAAACCTCGAATGCGCTTGCAAGCTTCTAATAATACGGTGTTATCAACGGTAAATGAAATGCGCACCCAACCGTATGAGGTTTTACCAAAAGCACCAGCATCGAGCACCGCCACCCCCGTGACTTCATAAAGGGCGTTGGCAAACTCAAGACCGTTCATGCCCAAGGCACGCACGTCCATCATAATAAACATGCCTGCGCTTGGTTTAAGAATGGGGGTGGCTTTAATGTTCTTCAGTGCCTCATAAACCAAATCGCGACGTTGTTTAAAGGTCACTCTAATGTGTTCACTTTCGGCCTGTGATTCTTTTAACGCCGTGTAGGCTGCGGCTTGGGTAAATCCAGCTAAACCATACAACATACAAAGGCCCAAATTAGAAAAATGGTCAACCAGTGCCGTTGGACCAATTGCCCAACCCACCCGCCAGCCTGTCATAGCATAGGTTTTTGATAGGCTGTTTAGAGTCACAGTGCGCTCAAACATACCAGGCCGGTGGGCGATGCTAATATGCTCCCCTTCAAAGATTAATTGATCATATACTTCATCCGCAATCACCCAAAGATCATGTCGTATGGCAAGATCACAAATTGAATCAATCTCACTATCAGACATCATCACTCCAGTGGGGTTGTTAGGGTTGGTCACGAGTATGGCTTTAGTTTTTGGTGTAATGGCGTTAAGGGTCGCCTTGGCATCAAATCGAAAACCACTATCTGCAGGCATCGCTACGGGTATTAAGTTTGCGCCCGATGCACCTAAAGTGGCTTCATAGGTGACATACATTGGGTCTAGGGCCAATATTTCGTCACCCGCATCTAATAAACATAAGCCAGCAGCAAATAACGCATTTTGAGCGCCAGCAAAAAGCATGACGTTGTCTGCATTGATGGTTGGCATGCGGTTTGGTATGTGACTTGATTGGAACTGCTGCGCAATAACTTGCCTAACCTCACGTCGCCCTGCCACTTGTTGGTAGTGAGTGTCGCCTGCCTTTAGGGCGGCAATAGCCGCTTGGGTGATGGCTGCTGGGGTAGCAAAATCTGGATCACCCACACTTAATACAATGACATCTTTGCCGGCCATGGCATCTTTTATAGCCATTTCATGGAGGTCCCACGCAGCCGCACCTTCACCGTTGATCCGATTCGTTAATTGAGAAAATTGCATAGTCACCTTGACCGTGTGAGCGCTATTGTTGAACGATCGTCCAATACTATTGAGCACTTGCTCAATAGTCAAATAAAGCCGACAATTAAGCTTATCCCCTTGGCCTGTTTTGGAACTACCGTGAAGAAGAAATCAGATCGTTTATCTCCCCCTGAAAGGCGCAGTCAGCTGATTGAAGCTACCCTTATCTGCTTAATGCGTGAGGGTGCAAGGGGTTTATCATCGCGCAAAATTTGTGCTCAAGCTCAGGTTTCAGTGGGGCTGCTTAATCATCACTTTTCTAGCCAAGAGCAGCTAGTGGCCGCCGCCTACGAGGAAAGTTCTCGGCGCCACCATGAAACCTTAAGGGCACGTATACAAGCGGATGCGCAGAACCAAGACGCACCCATAAAAACCCTGGTATCCTGTGCCTTTGAGGAAGATATTATGCACCCAGATCAGTTGCGAGCCTGGGTCGTGTTTTGGTCTAAAACCATCGATTCTAAAATGATGAGAGCCACTCATGACCGCATTAATGAAAGACTGCAGTCTTATCTGATCGAAGTGCTTGCGCAGTCTTTGCCTAACTGTGCAGGTGATCTGCGCGTATTAGCCATTGAGTACAGTGCATTAGTAGACGGCCTGTGGCTGGATTGGAGCCTTAACGGAAAACACCAAAGCGCTGAACTGTGGCAAACTATTTTAAATCAGTGGTTAGATCGAACCTTAGCTCTGGCTAGTGCACCAGTACCTGACTGAGGAATTTCTTGGTGCGATCTGATTGTGGATTTTCGAAGAACGCTATGGGCTCATTTGACTCGACAATTCTGCCTTCATCCATAAACACCACCCGATCAGCCACTTTCTTAGCGAATCCCATTTCATGGGTAACAACGATCATTGTCATGCCACTTTGGGCGAGGTCGGTCATGGTGTCGAGTACTTCAGATACCATTTCAGGATCGAGTGCTGAGGTTGGTTCGTCAAACAGCATAACTTTTGGGTGCATGCACAAACTGCGGGCGATCGCCACGCGCTGCTGCTGCCCACCTGATAATTGGGCTGGATATTTGTCCGCTTGTTCTGGAATATTAACCCGTTCTAAATACTTCATGGCTATATTGTGGGCATCCTCAGGTGGCACTTTATTAACCCACATAGGACCTGCAGTGCAATTTTCTAAAACAGTCATGTGCGGGAACAAATTAAAATGTTGAAACACCATGCCCACTTCAGAGCGAACTTTATCGATGTCTTTCATCCGTTGATGTAATTCAACCCCATTTACGTTGACCGAACCTGACTGATGCGCCTCAAGTCGATTTAAACATCTTATGAGGGTTGATTTGCCAGACCCAGAAGGGCCACAAATAACCATACGCTCACCAATACTAATCTCCAAGTTAATGTCAGTGAGGGCATGAAAGTCGCCATAGTATTTATTCATTTGTCTAATGGAAATAATGGGACCTTTGGTATTGTGCTTTGTTTCAGACATTACTTATCTCGATTGTTGTTTTTTGTATTTACGTTCGATACGTGACTGAATAAGCTCTAATACCATGGTCATCATCCAGTAAAGCATGGCCGCCGTGATGAGCATTTCCATGTGGTTAAAGGTTTTATTGCCCAAGGTGCGGGCGAGAAACATCAGTTCCCAAACACCAATGACGGATACCAGTGAACTGTCTTTGAGCATTGCAATAAATTGGTTTCCAGTGGGTGGAATAATTAAAGGTATAGACTGGGGCAAAATTATCTTACGCATAATCAGACCAAATTTGAAACCCAGCGCACGTGATCCCTCCCACTGGCCATGATCAATACTCATAATACCTGCGCGAAAAATTTCAGTCATATAAGCCCCATAACAAAGAGACAAGGCAATAATGCCGGCTGGCACAGCATCAATGACATAGCCAATTTGAGGGAAGCCCAAATAAATAAGGTAGACCTGCATCAATAAGGGTAACCCTCGAAAAAATGAAGTGTAAAAACTGGCAATGGCATAAGCAAAGCCGTTGGATGACATTTTTGCAACGGCTCCTATAATTGCAATAAAGGAAGCGATGACTATGGAGATAGCCGAAACATATAAGGTGGTGAAAATACCCTGTGTGACCATAAACCAAATCTTACTTCGAATGAATTCAAAACTCAGGTCAAAGCTATAAAAAAAGGATAGAAAAAGAATCAATAGTTGGAGCCAAACAGTGATGACTTGAAGGCGAAAATTAGGTATCCAGCTTATTGCTAGTAGATTTAAAACGAGAAGAACTGCCGACATAGAGGCAGTGACACAGCGACCATAAAAACCACTTTTTTCAGGATCACCGAGGGCGGGTTCAAGCAGGTGCCCCACGATAGATTGAGATGGGTCGAAAATAAAAAAGCAAATAAAAATGGTAGTAAAAAGAAAAGCTATGAATTTAGGTTTTCTCATTATTATGTCTTCAGTGACTGTGTCCTGAATCAAAATTAGCTCCTACCTTTAAATAGTTTGAATGACTAATATTGAGAGGCGATCTAGACCATCTTCAATACACCCGAGCATGACTTGAATGCTCGAGTGTAAGAGGCAATCCAAATAAGTTGGTTTGTCGTTTATTTAACTGTTGCGTAGTCTACGCCATACCACTTTTTCGATATGGTCGTTAATGTACCGTCCGTTCGCATTGCTGCAACGATGCTAGCAACTTTTGCGTTAAGTTCATTATCACCTAGGTCAACCGTTACCGCCAATGGCTCGTAAAATACGGGTGTTCCAACCACTTTAAGTGGATAGCCATTATTAATAGCTTCTAAAATCGTTGGCAAACTACTGACGACGCCATCAAGTCGAACGCCATTACCAAGACGCAGATCATCAAGAGCAACCACTGAGGTTTCGTATGATTTGACGACAGGATTATCTATTTCATAACTAAACGCAGGCGCACCTTCAGCATCAATGACTAAATCGTGATTTAAATACAGCTCAAAGGTAGTGCCAGTGCCAGTGCCTATTTTCATGCCACTTAGGGCAGAAACTTGAGAAACTTTGGAGCTCTTATGCACTGCCACCGAGGCCGGTGTGTAGTAGTAAACCGCAGGGAAAGATAAAACTTTGGCGCGTTGTTTCGTGGGTGTCATCGATCCTACATGCATATCCCAACGGCCATACCAATTCCCCGCAGTAATGACATCCCAGTTAGGTGTTATGAACTCAACCTCGGCCCCAAGACGTTTGGCAATTTCCCGAGCCACATCAACGTCAAACCCGTCCATTTTATTATCATCATTGATAAACGATTGTGGTGGCCAGTTGGCGTCAGTAGCTATTTTGATCGTTTTGCTAGACATAATTTTATCAAGTACAGCACCTGCATTTGCGCTATTAACTGAAAGTAAGCCAGCTATTAGAAGGGTACCTAGTAAGGGTTTCAAAAGTTTCATGTTGAAGTCTTCCTTTTTTTATTTTTCATAGTTTTTAATCAACTAGGCAGCGAAACAAGGTTTGCTCCAGTTGTTAGAGCCCACTATACACGGATTCTCACCACAGACGATAGCATGGGCCTGATTAAATAAAAGAAACTAAATCGACAAAAATTGGACTTTGATTCCAGTATAAATCCCTCATAAAACCATCGTTTTGTAACTGGCGCCTTTTAAAAGGGATTCGACGCTGCGTTATCTGGTCACTGTGACAATTTAATTCTCAACCTGACAGGGCCATTAAATGATGACAGGCTTTACTTCATTGCAGCATGTTTGTAGCATCGCGTTAACGCATTACTGGTTAAATAACACGTTAATTATGTCAGTGAAGTGATTACACCATTGTTAAATATTACAAAGTTTCAACAAGGAAACACCCTATGCCCAGCTTCGGTTGCCAGTCCATGTCATTACCCTTACAACGTGTGTTGATGCGGGCGCCACGCGAGAGCCTGTTAAATGCCAACCCTCAGCAATGGCACTACGGTCCAACATTTGATGGGGCTAAAGCGCTAAAACAATATCAATTTTTCCGTAGTTTAGTGGCCGCCTGTGGTACAGAAATTATTGATATCGAAGACCATAACGATGGTTTATCAGATGCTATGTTTACTTTTGACCCCTCACTCGTGAGTGATCATGGCGCTATTATTCTTAATATGGGTAAGCCCTTGCGTAAGGCAGAACCCGTTCTGCATGAGCAGGCTTATATCAATGCGGGCATCCCGATTTTAGGGCATGTGAAAGGTGAAGGGCAGATTGAAGGTGGGGATTGTATTTGGTTGGACCACAATACTCTTGCGGTGGGACGCGGATTTCGCTCTAACCAAGCGGGAATAGATCAACTTAATGCGATGTTGAACTCTCATGGGGTGCAAGTATTAGGGTTTGATTTGCCCGTTTGGCAGGGTGCAGAAGCCTGTTTGCACCTAATGTCGGTGATCTCACCCTTGGCCCCACAGTTAGCTTTAATTCACGCGCCTTTAGTACCTACAGCCCTTTTTCAGTTAATGCAGTCGATGGGCATTGAGTTAATTGAAGCTCCTGATGATGAATTTATGGCCAGCAGTGGTCTTAATCTAAATGTGCTTCCAACGGCACCTTCACAGTGTATTATGATTGATGATTTCCCAGCCACCAAGGCCGTAATGGAAGCTGCCGGCTGCGAGGTGAAGGTTTTTGCTGGTGATGCTTTGTGTATTGCTTGCGAGGGAGGCCCTACTTGCTTAACTCGGCCAGTTCATAGGGCTTACTGATAACTTTATCCATTGACCTGACGAACGAACCTTGTCAACGAACCTGACTCAGAGATGCTGCTAACGATCAATAAAAAATTGGTGCAACGGTGGCATAACCTGAAATATTTCAACGCCTAATCCCTTGACCCTATGAGTAGGCCAATAGGGATCGTGGAGCATGAATATGATTTTTGGTACCGTATCCTCAGGCTTAACATCGGTCCTACGATAAACTAAAAAGCCCTGCTGGAAAGACGCGTTAACATCCCATTGGGGCGTGTTACGAAGTGATTCACAGTTTGCGTTCATAAGTTTTTTTCTTGTCGAATTAGTGTCTTATTTTTAATCATTTGAATGTTACCTTGGACGGTGTTCACTCGTATTAAAATGGAGCTCACTTAATGCTAGGTCACCACTCTATACGGCAGTTTTTATTAGATATTAGCGTTGATACTTTGCCATCAGCAGTTATTGAACAGGCAAAAGTTTGTTGCTATGACCTACTTGGTGCTGCGGTAGGAGGGGCCCGATCTGCCACGGCATCTATGATTACTCGGCATGCACAAGACCATTTTGCTGCTGGAACCAATATCACTGCTGTTCCACCGCTGCTAGGTGGTGCGAGTATCAGTCCTGTAGGGGCTGCTTTAGTCGGTGCAACCATGATTGATGCGTTAGATTGTCATGATGGACAGCGGGATACCAAGGGGCATGTCGGTTGTAGTATGCTGCCCAGCCTCATTGCTGTGCTCGAATCTCAGTCGCGGCCCGTGACGGGCTGTGAACTCATTAGTTTGATTGTTGCAGGTTATGAAATTGGAACCCGGGCGGGCATGGCACTGCATGGCACAGTCACTGATTATCACACTTCAGGGGCCTGGGGTGCAATTAACTGTGCCGCGTTGACGGCTCATGTTCTGGGGCTTGATGAGGAATCATTCGAGCATGCTTTGGGTATTGCTGAATATCACGGTCCACGCAGCCAGATGATGCGCAATATTGACCACCCAACCATGTTAAAGGATGGGTCTGGTTGGGGTGCTATGGTGGGAACCTCGGCGGCATATTTGGCAGCGGAAGGTTTTACTGGTGCGCCTGCCATTACCATTGTGGCTGATGTTGCAGCGGTTTACTGGCAGGATTTGGGCCAAAACTGGCAAATTCTTAATCAATATTTTAAACCTTATCCCGTTTGCCGCTGGGCTCAGCCAGCCGTTGCGGCGTGCTTATCTTTGCGTCGGCAGCCTGATTTTCATCCCGCTCAGGTAACGCACATTACCGTGTGGACCTTTCATGAGGGGGTACGGTTATTTAGTGATGTGCCTAACAATACCGAGCAAGCTCAGTATGCCATCAGTTTTCCGATTGCCATGGCTGTTCTCAAAGGTGTCATTAGTGCTGACGATGTTTATAGCGGTTTTAATGATCTAGAAGTACAAGACATGATTGGCAAAATCACTTTAATTGAAGACAAAAGTTATAATGAGGTGTTTCCAGCAGAGCGTTGGGCCCATGTGCGTATCCAAATGGCTGACGGTACAGAAATTCTATCAGAGCCTCATGAAGCCATAGGTGACCCTCACAAGCCCATGCGTAAAACGCAATTCCATGACAAGTACATGAACTTATGTGAACCCGTGTGGGGCACCCAAAAGTCGCGTCAGGTGTTAGCCTATATTGAGCAACTGGAGAGGGGCAGCTTGGCTGGCTTATTAGCCTTAATTCGTAGCTAATTAAATACTGAAAAGACTGGAATCATAGGGCCTAATAAATCTTCCGATAAGTGGCATTTGAGGTCTTGTCCACGGGTCATTAAATCCTCAATAGATTAACCCTCTTAAGTCGTATTATTAAGGGGGAACGATAACTCACTTTTATGGTAATAAAAGACCTAACTTGAGTTTGCGTAAGCCCCCATGCTTTTGCACTATCATGCACCATTGTGCTGCTGAGCTTGCTGCTGGATCCGCTCTTGCCGGGGGGAGATTAAGAATTTCATGCGATAGCGCTTGGCTAAATAGGAGGTCGAATTAAAGCCACATGCGGAGGCAATAGTAGCCGAAGAAAGGCTTGTTTGCAGCAGCAGCAACTGGGCTTTGGTGAGTCTTAAATCTAGGTAATATTGTGCAGGTCTCAGGCCAAAGTGATGCTTAAAAAGCCGCTCCATTTGACGCAAAGATAAGTTTGATCTGCTCGCAATCTGTGCTTGAGAAATGAGGTCCTCTGTGTGGCTCTGCATTAAGTCAACAGCTTTGATTAGACCTGGGTGGTGAATGCTGAGTCTAGCCTGGGTGGCCATACGCTGCTGTGCATGAGCGTCTCGGATGCTGGGATGGATGCACTGCTCTGCCACATTTTTAGCCAGTTTGAGGCCGTGCTGTTGCGTGATGAGTTGGAGCATCATATCAAGGCCTGATAAACCTCCTGAACAGGTCATGAATCGAGTATCCATTTCATATAACTCGCCAGTAACATTTAACAATGGAAACTCTTCCTTAAAACTATCAATATTCTCCCAATGTATAGTGCAGGGACTGTGTTGCAACAACTTGGCACGCGCCAGTAACAAACTACCCGTTGACGTGGATCCCAATGTTGTCGAGCTGCGTGATAAGCGTCTCAGCCATCGGCTAAGCGCTGGGTCATTATGGTTCTCCACATCGATACCGGCAACAACAATGAGCGCATCTAAGTCGTCTGTATCTTTCATATCACGCGTGGCAGCAACCTCTACCCCATTGCTGGCCCTCACAGGCAAACAGTGTTTACTGTAAAACGACCATTCATACAAAATGGAATTACTCAAACGGTTCGCAATGCGCAAAGGTTCAACAGCGGCTGACATGGAGAGCATCGAAAACTGTGGGATAAGGAAAAACCCAATCATTGTCGGGCTGTTGGGATATTTTGGTTTCATATTGGTTCCTTTGATGAGCTAAGGATATTGGTAATTTCATATTTATACAATATATTGTCCGTTTGTTGTCGACTTAGTATTCTTTTTCTCAGGATTTGAATGCTATCGTCTATTCTATGAATCCATTACTGAGAGGCTCATATTAGACCTCAGGTGAATTGAATGAGCCGCACTGTTGGTCGTCGTCGCAGAATCAAACAAGAAACACCTAATCCATGCGCTATTCACCAGCTTGAACGGCAGGTAAAGCGCAATCGTTTTGCCCCTATCCTTGCCTTGGAAGCAGAACAAGTTGAACTCATCCATGCAGCGTCTATGGACATACTCGAACAATTGGGTATCGAAGTTATGGGGCAACAAGCCTTAGACTTGTTCAAGCGGGCCGGAGCTGATGTAGATGCTGAAGGCGTGGTGCGAATGGATCGAGCACTGGTGATGGAATGTGTCAGCCGAGCACCTGCGCAATTTACTTTAACCCCACGCAATCCAGCCAATGCATTGCAGATTGGATCGAACATAATCCACTTTGGGTTGACCTCGGGTCCTCCCAACGTGCATGACAGCATCAACGGTCGCCGTATTGGTAACTTTGCTGATTATCAACATATGATCCGCTTTGGCCAGTATTTCAATGTTATCGATTTTTTTGGCAATCAGGCTGTGGCCCCCACAGACTTGCCACCAAACACTCGGCATTTAGACACCACGTTTGCAAATCTAACCCTAGCCGATAAAGTGTTCTTTGCCCAAGGCATTGGCGCGGGTCGTGTTAAAGATGCAGTGACCATGAGCGCAATAGCCAATGGCATGAGTCTGCCTGAACTAGCGCAAAATCCAGCGACTATGACTAATATTAATATCAATTCACCCCGAAAACTGGACGACAGTATGGCTTATGGTGCCATGCAAATGGCACTCATGGGGCAGGCAGTCACTGTGACTCCATTCACCCTGATGGGAGCAATGACCCCGACCACTATGGCTGGCGCTTTAGCACAACAAAATGCCGAAGCATTGCTAGGCATTGCCTTGGTGCAGTTAACCAAAGCTGGTGCTCCAGTAGTTTATGGTGGCTTTACATCAAACGTTGATATGCGTTCTGGCGCTCCAGCCTTTGGTACTCCAGAAAATTGTTTAGCCAACATGGCGAGCGGCCAAATGGCGCGTCGATATAACTTGCCTTATCGTACGAGTGCCTGCAATGCCTCTAACGCAGTAGATGGTCAGGCCGTATACGAAACCCAAATGGCTTTGTGGGGCTCTGTCATGGGACATGGGAACTTGATTTATCATGCTGCGGGCTGGTTAGAAGGTGGTTTGGTAGCGTCGTTTGAAAAAATTGTTATGGATTGTGAAATGCTCCAGCACATGGCAATAATGTTGCAACCCCTAAAAATTGACCGTATTGAAATCGGTATTGAAGCCATGGATGAAGTGGGGCCAGGTGGGCATTTCTTTGGCTCTAGTCACACCATCGAACGCTATCAAACTGCTTTTTACCAACCGTTTTTGAGCGACTGGAAAAATTATGAAAGCTGGGTTGAAGCTGGGTCTAAAAATGCTACTATGCGGGCTACGGAAATTTGGCAGAAAATTTTAGCTGAATTTGAACCGCCAACGCTTGATTCGTCTCGGCGCGAAGAACTTGCAGCCTATGTGGCTAAGCGCAAAGAAGAGCTAGGAAGGGCTGAACCTATGCTGGAACCGATTGAAATAGGTTAGCACCTTCTTTGATAGATAGTTTTAGGAGTTATTATGTCGCGCGTTGCCTCCACTCAAGCTGATGCCAAGCAGATGCAAACTTGGCTTAACCACAAATTTGACACGGAGTCAGTTGCCCGTTTCAAGGCTGGCCCAGGTATTCAAAAGTTGCAATTAAAGTTTGATATCGACAAGTTACGCCAGTGTTATCGTGACATGCAAGGTCAACTGGAAGATTTAGGTTCAGGTTTTCATGTTATGGCCCTAACGCGGCGCCCGGGTGTCGAGCACCCCACTCCCGAGGACAACTGTGGTCGATTTTGGACTAGAGTGGATGACAGCTATGCTGAAGTCCCTCGGGACATTATGGTTGATGAGTCAGCGTATAGTGAGTTTAATCCACTATTTGCAGACACATATTTAGCCGAAGTTTACGAACAGCTTATTGCTCGATTTCCCATTGGCCGTATGCGAGTGTTGGGCAAAGATCCGTATAACTGCAATTCTTGGCACCGAGATCCAGAGCCGCGTTTGCACATTCCCATTATCAGTAACCCCGGCTCTTTATTTGTCGTCAACCACCATTGCACTCACTTACCTGCAGATGGGTCGGTTTATTTTACCGATACGCGTGGCTATCACACGGCTTTAAATGGAGGTGAAGAATCGAGAGTGCATATTGTGGCAGCGCTACCTTATGCTGGGCAGCAGGTCAGTGACTAAAAAGCATTAGGAAAACAGGTCTAAATTATGGCAACACACTACCCATCGGCAGAAACACGAAGCTCAATCATCAATCCGATGATCATTGATCTGCGCAGTGATACGGTTACGCAACCCAGCGATGCTATGCGTCAGATTATGGCAGACGCGAAAGTGGGCGATGATGTGTATGGTGATGACCCCAATGTTAATGCACTTGAGCACGAAACTGCCGAGTTATTAGGCAAACAAGCAGGTCTATTTTTACCCAGTGGCACTATGAGTAACTTAGCTGGTGTGTTGGCTCATTGTCAGCGGGGTGAAGAGGTTGTGGTGGGTGATAAATACCACATTAGTTGTGATGAAGCGGCTGGTGTAGCCGTGCTAGGCAGTGTGGCTATGCACACACTGCAAACGGATGGATTCGGGCGTTTTGACCTAGAACAACTTAATGCTGCTGTGAAACCAAACGATTACCACTGTCCTATGACGCGGCTACTGTGTCTAGAGAACACAGTGGGAGGCTGTATTCAAGATCAAGATCATATTGATACTTTGGTTGACTGTGCCAAATCACATGGGCTTGCTACACACATGGATGGCGCTAGATTGATTAATGCTGCAGTAGCCCAAAACTTGCCTCCAGCACGGTTAGTGCAGTCCATTGACACCGTATCTTTGTGCTTATCTAAAGGCTTAGGTGTGCCTTTGGGCTCTGTGTTAGTCGGCTCCAGTGTAGTCATTGAAAGAGCACGTAGACTGCGTAAGATGCTCGGTGGGGGCATGCGCCAAGCAGGTATTATTGCAGCAGCCGGCAGGTATGCCTTACAGCACAATATGGACCGGTTAGCGCAGGATCACAAGCGAACACAGAAGCTTGCCACAGCACTTGAAGGCCTGCAAGGGTTGCATTTTGACCGGGCTCGAGTACAAACTAATATGCTATTTTTGCAGTCGCCACAAATGCCCGACTTAGCCAATTATCTGGCACAGCGTGGTATTGCTATCACCGCCATTGGGGAAAATTCTCGTATTGTTCTGCACATGCAAATCGATGATGCTGCTCTGCAGCAGATTACTGAGGCAATACAGGGTTTTTTCCACGAGTAACTTACTTCAGTATGTAAAGCCTGTGCACACGAAGGGGTCGACATATCAACCTTCTTAAAAATTTTAAGTCTCAGTTAAGGCCTGATGTAATGGCTTCATGATGGCTGATTAATACTGCAAACAGATGGATTTGGCTGTTTTGATCTTGAACCATTCAATGCTGCTTTGAAACCAAACGAAGACCGCTGTCCTGTGACATGGTGACAGTGTCTAGAAAACACAGTGGGGTTGCATTCGGTCAAGATCACATTGAAGTTTTGGGTTTGTATCAAATCACACGGGCTTACTTACAGGTCCCACTAACGGCCGATAAATAACTGGTGCAATGGCGGCATGACCTGAGACATTTCAACGCCTAGTTCTTTAGCCGCATGGGTGGGCCAATAGGGGTCGTGGAGCATGGCTCTGGCTAAAAGCACTATATCGGCTTGCTGATGAGCAATAATGTCTTCTGCTTGTTGAGCTTGGGTAATTTCTCCCACCGCCATAGACATTAAGCCACTGGCTTGACGTAAATCTGCAGCCATGCCTACTTGTTGAGCGATGCCCCCATTAATAGCACTGCGGGCCGCAGGTGTAGCGCCACCGGCACTGCAGTCAATCATGTCGACGCCTAGGGCTTTGAGCCATGAGGCCACTTCAATATTATCTTCAACACTTAATCCACCTTGAACCCAGTCGGTCATCGAAAGCCGCACTACGAAAGGTAGTTCTTGAGGCCAAACTGCGCGCATCTTAGCCGTGGTTTCAAGCAACATACGAGCTCGGTTTTTAAGGTTACCCCCATAATAATCAGTGCGCGTATTGACCAGAGGTGATAAAAAACTATGCAGCAAATAACCATGGGCACAATGGATTTCAAGCAATTCATAGCCTGCTTTTAGTGCCCTTTGAGTAGCCGCAACAAATTCATCTTGGACTTGTTCAATGTCGTCCTGCTGCATGTGTTTTGGCGCTTTCCATAAACGTACACCATCATCATCAAAGGGTTGGTCTGCAGGCCCCATGATGTCCCATCCCCCTTGGGTATCTGTGAGGTGCTGACCACCCAGCCAAGGCACTGCACAACTGCCTTTGCGGCCCGCATGGGCCAACTGAACCCCAGGCACGGCGCCTTGGCTTTTAATGAAGTCGGTAATGGGCCTTAAAGCAGCCACTTGCATTTCATTCCAGAGGCCCATGCATGACGGTGTAATGCGGCCCTCAGGTGAAACGGCAGTCGCTTCTGTGATCACAAGGCCAGCGCCTCCCACAGCTTTAGATCCCAGTTGGGTCATGTGCCAAGCTTGAGCAATACCATCAATAGCTTGATATTGGCACATGGGTGCCACGCCTATGCGGTTACGTAAGGTGACGCTTTTAACAGTTAAAGGACTAAATAAATGAGACATTTGTGATTTTCCAAGGCGCTAATAATAGCAAAGTGGCAGACCATGACATGGTCTAAGCATAGGGTCAATAGGCTCGCTATCGTGCGACAAAAAAGTGTGATTTAGATTTGCTTAAATATAGTTTTTGGTTTTATCATTGGGCTTTTGAGAACGCGATTATGAATATAGGTCGTCACCAAACCAATGAGCGCATGAGCAAGGTCGTCGTGCACAATAACGTAGCGTATTTATGTGGGCAGGTTGCTGCTGACGCTGACGCCGACATTACTGAGCAAACCCAAACCATGCTGGCCAAAGTGAATGAGTTGTTGGCCAGCGTGGGTTCAGATACGACCCGTATGCTGTCAGCTACGATCTATTTAAAGTCGATGGATGATTTTGCCGCCATGAACTTGGTGTGGAACGCTTGGGTACCATCGGGCCACGCTCCAGCAAGAGCTTGTGTACAAGCAGCCATGGCTCGACCTGAGTTGTTGGTTGAAATTTCTGTCACTGCAGCTTGTTAATTCTGAAACACAAGTTCTCAGTTATTGCTAGGGGCTTAATGTTTTTGGTGCTGGGTCTTAGTGGCAGTGTTTTAGCGGCAGACTATCAACAAGGTGAATTGGTTATAGGTTCTGTTGAACCGGGCACTCAGGTGTGGCTAGGCGATGTCCAATTGCAGGTGTCTGCTGCGGGCTTGTATGTGTTTGGTCTTGGGCGTAATGCCGCCGTTAGTGTCACCTTAAAGACAAAATCAAACAACAACGTCTCCAGCCAGGTGCCTGTGAATGTGCAAAAAGAGGTCGAAAGACGCCGCTACGTGGAGCAAAAAATTAATGGTTTGCCTAGCAAAAAAGTGACACCAAAAACGGACGCATCACAACGCATTCGCTCAGAAAATCAATTAATTGGCGAGGTTAGGCAGAGTCGCACTGAAGCTGACTGGTTAGGCCAAGCTTGGATATATCCTGTAGCAGGGCGCATTAGTGGCGTGTTTGGTTCGCGACGTATTTTGAATGGGGTGCCAAAAAACCCCCACAATGGTGTTGATATTGCGGCAGCCAAGGGCACTAATATTGTCGCCCCGCTCACTGGCAGAGTGGCCTTAGTGCACGAGCAGATGTTTTATACGGGTAAAACCATCATGTTAGACCATGGCCTGGGTGTGACCAGTGTTTATGCCCACTTGAGCAACATCGACGTGGGTTTGGGGCAGGTGGTTGAGCAAGGCCAAGTTATGGGACAAGTAGGGCAAACAGGCCGAGCCACAGGACCCCATTTGCACTGGGGTGTAACTTGGCGAAAAACTCATGTGGATCCCTTGTTACTCGTGCAATAGGCTCTGTGCTATTGGCTATGCACACTGGGTGGGCTGCATTGACGTCCCACATAAATGCCACACTCCCTCACACTCGAGCAGTGGTTGACTTGAGTGAGCATGAGTCGATGAATAGCTTAAAATAAAAAAGGTAATGTATATGCAAAATGTGTGTGTTTTTTGTGGTTCTAGCGCAGGTAAAGACCCTGTTTTTATGGCCTCTGCAAAGGCTTTAGGAGAGGCGATTAGTCGCTCATCTATGGGGTTGGTTTATGGCGGTGCTGAAGTGGGTCTCATGGGACAGGTGGCAGATGCCGTATTAGCAGGGGGTCAAAAAGTATTTGGTGTAATCCCTCAATCTTTTGCTGAGCGCGTGGCACATAAGGGCTTGACTGAGCTACATGTGGTAGATTCTATGCACACTCGAAAAACCATGATGTTTGAATTATCAGGCGCTTGCATCGCCTTGCCAGGGGGCTTTGGTACACTCGAAGAATTGACGGAAGTGCTCACTTGGGCACAATTGGAGTTCCACCAAAAACCCATTGGCTTACTCAACATTAATGGTTACTATGACGCCCTGCTCACCTTTTTTGATCAAGCAGTGTTAGCGGGTTTTATCAAGCCCCAACATTTAGATCTATTGGTGGTGCATGATGATCCAACCGAGTTACTGAAGCGGCTCAAAGACTATAAGCCCTCAAAGTCAGAAAAATGGTCCCATTAACAAGATTTGCTAGAGTGATACGCTATGATCGATACTAAAAAGTTTTACATCAACGGGGCATGGGTAGCACCCATATCGGATCGCGAAATGGAGGTCATCGACCCATCCACGGAACAGGCGTGTGGCACCATAGCAATTGGCAATCAAGCCGACACAGACGCTGCTGTGGCTGCGGCTAAAGCTGCTTTTGATGATTGGAGTCAAACTCCTAAAGCACGACGCATCGCATTACTAAAGAAATTTTTGACCGTTTACCAAGCCCGTAATGAAGAAATGGGCCGAGCCATCAGCTTAGAAATGGGAGCGCCCATTGATATGGCCCTGACCTCTCAAGCGGAGTCGGGTTCGGAGCACACCGCAGGATTAATTGAGGAGCTTGAAAAATTTGAGTTTGAACGCGCCCTCAATGACAGTGCGCCTAATGACCGCATTATTTATGAAGCCATCGGTGTGTGTGCACTAATCACCCCCTGGAACTGGCCCATGAACCAGGTCAGTCTTAAGGCCATTGCGGCTATGGCAGCGGGGTGCACTATGGTGCTTAAGCCCTCAGAAATAGCACCTTTATCGAGTTTAGTGTTTGCCGATATGGTGCATGAGGCTGGTATTCCAGCGGGCGTGTTTAATATGGTCAATGGTGATGGGGCAGGAGTAGGATCGCACCTTACCAGTCATCCAGATGTGGACATGGTATCTTTCACAGGGTCAACTCGCGCGGGTGCCCTTATTTCTAAAAATGCGGCGGATACAGTCAAACGTGTGGCATTAGAATTAGGCGGCAAAGGAGCCAACATTGTGTTTGCGGATGCTGACGAAAAAGCCATCGCGCGGGGTATTTATCATTGTTTTGGTAACTCAGGGCAGTCTTGTAATGCACCCACACGCATGTTGGTAGAGCGCAGCTTTTATGATCAGGCTGTGGTGATGGCCAAAGCCGCGGCTGCCAAGGTTCAAGTAGGCAGAGCTACGGAGCACGGTAATCACATTGGCCCAGTGGTATCTGAGTTACAGTACAATAAAATTCAAGCACTAATTAAGGTAGGCATTGACGAAGGTGCCAACGTGGCTGTGGGTGGTCTGGGTAAACCACAAGGTTTAGAGACAGGCTATTTTGTAAAGCCCACAATTTTTACTGATGTAAATAATGACATGCAGATTGCCCGTGAGGAAGTATTTGGCCCCGTTTTATGCATGATTCCGTTCGATACAGAAGAGCAAGCAATTGCCATTGCTAACGACACGGTTTTTGGTCTCACCAATTATATTCAAACCCAAGATAGTGCTAAAGCAAATCGAGTAGCTCGTCGTTTGCGTTCTGGCATGGTGCAAATGAACGGTACCTTTAGATCAGCGGGTGCGCCGTTTGGTGGCTATAAACAATCAGGCAATGGCCGTGAAGGTGGGGTCTGGGGTTTAGAAGATTTCTTAGAAGTGAAATCGATTAGTGGCTGGAGCAATGCTTAGTATCGTGGCTATTAATTAGCAAGTGCCGTGGTAAAAATTCGTCACTTGCTTTTACCTTGGTTGCAACTACGTGTCGTTTTATTATAAATGCTACAATCGCAAGCCCTACAGTCTTTGGTTTAGGCATTTGAATGTGAGTGCAGAATAAAATGAAAGGATGGGTGTTATGTTCACCAAAGTGACTCCAGTGAGGCCTTACTGGTCTGAAATACGCGAAAAAATGTGGAATCATATTAGTGTTGCGGGGTTCACCATTGATGGTGCAGATATTATTGGCGTCAATGACTCTGATGAACAAATTATGTCAGCCTTAAAAACTCGCAAAGATCATATATTGCTGGTGCCGTATAATGCCTCGGCCAGCAATGAAACGGCCATGAAAACGGGCCTAGATATTGTGTTTTCTGTCAATAAAAACATCGAAATTCTGGCGCAATCGCCTATTCTTATGCCCGTGGCTAACGCTTTAACCAATGCCCTTAGAAAAAAATTAGGCGAAGAACGTGAGGGTGGTCGTTTAACACCAGAGCTAGACAAGCGCATTTTATTTATTGCAGAAAGTGATTTAAATCGCCCGGAATTGGCTCAACGTATCCGTAGACATGTGCAAAAGGTCTATGATTTACACACTTAATTAAGGCGTTTTAAAGCCATCTAGCCTAGCTGCTGACTTTTTAACAATGCTTAAAAAGGGCATAACTTAGGATTATATCTAACTTTCTCAGACCTTATCTATGCTTATCACTCTGGCCGATTACCGTCGTATTTACTCCACAATCCATTCTCTTTTGCTTGCAGACTCGGTAAATAGTCATGAGGCTAGTATGTTATTTAGTGTCTATGGAGCACAAATTTTAAAGCGTCACTTTGGTATACCCGCCCAACCCATGGTAGGCGCTGCAGCTTATCATTTAGGGCTACAAGCTAAAATTTTGACCTTTGGCGCATACCAAGCAGGGACCTTACAAAGCTCCCATAGTCAACATCACTGGTGGGTTGAGGCTGATGGATGGATGCTTGATTTTATGGCACCCCTATTTCCAGTATTAGTTAAACGAGCAGGTAAGGAAGCTAAGGTTGAACCTTGGATGATGCAAAAATCAATGGTGAAAGTAAAAAAATCCTTAGCCTCAGTAAACCAACAAGGTGACTTTTTATTGCTAGAAAACAATAGTTTAGGAAGTCTAAAAATGTCTCAAATGGTGACAGAAAAAGCCCATATCCAAAGGGGTAAGTTAGCACTAGATTGGTTTGTTAAGACTCCCAAAAAGATGCCATCACCATTGCAAGTTACCTATAAAGATGCTCAGCCTAATGGTAAGAGTAAACTCGTGACTTACAGTAGTTTTCTGATCAATGGTTCTTGGTAGCTTGGCGCAACACTAATGGTAGCTTACGCTCAACGCCTTGATCGGTTTATTAGTCAAACATTAAATTGTAAAAAACGCCAAGTGCAACTATTGCTGGCCCGTGGTTTAGTCAGTGTAGACAAGGTTATTTGCTATGAGGGCGAGCGACGCATTGGTCAGTTTTCAAAAATAGAAGTTGAAGGTCAGCTTTTAAGACACCAGTTCGCTGTCTATTTAATGCTCAATAAACCCGCAGGTGTTGTGAGTGCAACGGTTGATGATCAACACACGACAGTTTTGGATATTTTGCCTGCTAAGTACCAAGGTTTGCACATTGCTGGGCGTCTGGATTTACAAAGCACGGGACTGCTATTGTTAACCAATGATGGCCATTGGTCTCGACAGATTACCCAACCCAGTACCAAACTCCCTAAGCATTACACGGTGACGGTGACTAACCCCATTAGCCAAGCAGAAGTAGACGCTTTTGCAAAGGGTATTTATTTTGCTTTTGAAGACCTGACTACGGCACCTGCTCAACTGACCATAACCGCCACTACAAGTGCCCATATTATTTTACATGAAGGGCGTTACCACCAAATTAAACGTATGTTCGGCCATTTCCGCAACCCAGTGCTAAGTATTCATCGCACTCAAGTGGGCGCCATTAAACTCCCTGCCAACCTGCCTGCTGGTGGTTATCGTGTGGTCTCAGATCCCTTGGACTTTTGAACGTAGCTTCTTAGTTTGACCCTTTTGAGATTTAGTATCTAAACGTCGGGTTTTAGAGCCCTTGGTGGGCTTAGTGGCTATGCGGCGTTTTTCTTGCACCATGGCCGCTTGGATAACTTGGCTTAACTGTTCCAATGCAGTTTGACGGTTACTGTCTTGGCTACGACTGGCTTGAGACTTAATGATGATCTTGCCAGATGCACTAATTCGATGATCGGCGGTCTGCAATAACTTATGTTTAACGTAGGCAGGTAATGCTGTGGAGGCCCTAATATCAAAAAATAAATGCACTGCTGTTGAGGTTTTATTAACGTGTTGGCCGCCAGCGCCTTGTGAGCGAATGAACTGTTGTTCAATTTCGTGGGCTGGGATAGTAATGCGGTTGGAAATCTTTAACATAGGACTCAGCTCTATGGTCGCAACAAATATTTTTGCTGAAATTCAGGGCTGATTTTAGTGAGCCAATAACTCACTGCCCAGGTAAAGACAAAAGCGAACACCAAACGAAACCAAAGTATGCCCCACAGGTGAGCACCCAATAAAAGGACCAGTAAAGTATCCTCGATAAGGCTATGGCAGAAGCCTAAAAATATAAGGGAGGTAAACACATCCTGTTTGGACACATGCCCAGCGTTGGCCTCTTTAATCAATAATCCACCACCAAAAGATAGGCCTAGGGTAATGCCTACCAAGGTAATGGTAGATGCTTCCTTACCTATACCCATTAATTTAAGCATGGGGCGAAGAAGCCATTGGATGACTTTTTCTACCCCAATGAGTCGAAGAATTTTTAAAAATGTGAGGAGCACAATAATAACTAATTGAATCATGCCCAAAGCTTTTACTTGAGCCCACACCCAGTTATCCAGCCCATCGGCAATAGGGTCAGGCTGCCACACCATATGTGCAGGGCCCTGCTGTGTTTGAGTTTGATGGTAAAACACAAAGAGTAGCCAGGCAAAAACAAAGGCGCCTAGTAGGCGAGTCACTATAGCCGTTCTCATGCGCATACCTGCCAGTTGGGCAATACGAACTTCAATAGGCAGGCCGTGGGCCATTAATAATAGGCCACTGAGAACCGTCACTTGTGCCACGGTTAATGGGCTGTCACTACCCAGCGAGTAGAGCACAATCATGCCACCATAGATGTTAGTTGCAATAGTTGCCGCCCACACTAAACCCATTTCTTGAGGCAGCCCCACAAGGGCCATAAGTGGGCCTAACCATTGACCAAAAATTGCAATACCGCCTAACTCCTCTAGCACTTTGACAAGCACAATAATGGGCACCATCAACTTAAAAAGAGGCCACGAAACAGTCACAATTTCGTCAAATAATGATTTAAAAAACAGCGCAGCTGGGTGCATTAACTTAACCTTAACGTTCACCTAATCAGGCCCATAGGTGATCTTAAACTGATGGTAACTGATTCTTATACACACTTCCATTGACACAGATTCCAGCGCCATGCACTATCTGTCACTAGTTTTGATTCTATGGATAAAATTAATGAGCACTGCCTTCCTGTTGGCCTTAATACCCACTTTCTTTTTTGTTTCTGTGACCCCGGGTATGTGTATGACCTTAGCCTTAACTTTGGGAATGACGGTGGGTATTCGTCGTACCATGTGGATGATGTTAGGTGAGCTTATAGGTGTTGGCTTAGTGGCCATATCAGTAGTCATAGGGGTCGCTGCATTAATCGTGCAATATCCAGAATTATTTGTTGTATTAAAAATTGCGGGTGGCGGTTATCTACTTTATTTGGGTATTCAACTATGGCGCTCCAAAGGCAAAATGGCGATTGATTTAAATGGCACACCCAAAAACACAGGGCGTTTGCAATTGGCAACTCAAGGATTTATCACTGCCGTTGCTAACCCGAAAGGTTGGGCTTTTTTTATCGCCTTGCTACCCCCATTTATTGACCCTACACGGCCCATGCCAAGTCAAATGGTGGTTCTTTTGAGTGTCATTCTCACGCTTGAGGCCTTGTCACTAATGGTATACGCGCTGGGGGGTAAAAGCCTCAGCAAGGTGTTACAGAAGAGTGGTAATGTGCGTTTGATGAATCGCATTGCTGGCTCGCTAATGATGGGTGTGGCAGCTTGGTTAGCACTGGGCTAGGCTTGGTGGCAACGAGGAAAGTGGGATGAAATTACAAAAGTGGCGTTGGTTGGCACTACTCACCTGCATTGTTCTCCTGCTGGCAGGCGCAAGCTATGTAATATCCTATCAAACCTTCATTAAAACCGAAAAGCAAGGGGCTCAAAACAGAGCTAAGCATTACCATAGTTTGTTGGTGGGCATGCTCAACCAGCACAAGCCTTTGTTGAGTGTACTCACAGAAGACCCGGGGGTGATGGGTGCACTGTCTTTGTCACAGTCTGATTCAAACCAGCACAATCAACTGAATCAACGTTTAGAGCGCTATGCGAATTTTTCTGGTTTAGATGCTATCTATTTAATGGATCGTGAAGGAGTGACACGGGCAACGTCTAATTACCAACAGCACCCTGGTTTGTCTTTCATGAACAAGAATTATGGCTTTCGGCCTTATTTCAAGACGGCCATAAATGGCCAGGATGGCTCTTATTTTGCCGTAGGTGCGACTACGGGATTGCCAGGATACTTTATTTCCAGCCCCGTGTTAAACCCATCGGGTCATGTCATTGGCGTGCTAGCCGCCAAAATTGACGCAGCCATGCTGTCGGTAATTTGGCAATCCACAGAAGATCTTGGCTTTATTACCAACGATACTGGGGTAATTATTCTGTCCAGCAATAGTGCTTGGCTTTATCAAACCATTAATGCGCTGACAATTCAGCAAATTAATCGAATTCGTTCGCAAAAGCAGTTTTCAGGTCAACTTCTTCCTGCGCTAGCTTGGTCTCCTGTAGACGACTTATTCGTTAAGGTGGAAACAAAAGATTACCTTTATACACCCCATGAAATTGGCACTTCGGGTTGGGTGTTGCATCTGTTGTCAGATCCTGCGGCGGTGAAAAAAAATGCTGCCTTTGTGGCGCTTGTAGTGAGTGCCTTGTCGCTATTTTTGCTGAGTTGGGGGCTGACGATACGTTCAAGATCGATCAAGCAGTCGTTGTTAAAAAGTGAGCTAAATCGTGGCAAATTGATGCAAATGAACGATAACCTAGAGGCAGAAATCGGTGAACGCCATCGTGCTGAGAAGCGGCTCTCCTTGGCCCAAAAGGAACTCGTTCAAGCTAATCGTATGGCGGCATTGGGTCAATTATCTGCGGCAGTGATTCATGAGTTAGGTCAACCTTTAGCAGCCTTTAAGAATTATATTACCGCGGCAGAAATGGATCCTGACGGGGAGGATATGCGCCTGTTATTGGCTAATTTAGACTCAGTGGCCCTGCGTATGCAAAGTACGACTTCGCAATTACGTTTTTTTTCTCGGCCGGATGAAACCAAATTCATGCCCGTGGACCTGCACCAAGTGGTGGCAAGTGCTATCAAACTTACCCGTGCTGAATGCGACAGTGCCAAGGTGCATTTGAAATGGTCTCCCAGTATATCCAACCAAGCCCTCGTCATGGGACAGAGCTTGCGCTTAGAGCAAGTCATCGTTAATCTATTGATCAACGCCTTTGCTGCTGTCGACGAGGGTGGGCAAGTACTCTTGAACCTAGAACTAGAGCAGGATAATTGGCTGCTAAGGGTGGCAGATAACGGAGCTGGGTTTGGTTCTCAGGATCTCGAAGAATTATTTCAAGCCTTTTATACCACTAAATCTAGTACTGATGGTATGGGCTTAGGTTTGGCCATTAGTGCGGCCATTGTTAATGAACATCATGGTCAAATTTGGGCCCAAAACAGTGCTTTAAATGGGGCTGAGTTTGTCATCACCATCCCTTGCGCGGTCTAACAATCAATGAAAAATATACAACCCACTTACAGTGTTTTAATAATTGATGACGATGCCGAAGTAAGGCGTTCGTTAGTGCATTTATTTGAGCGAGCAAAGTGGCAGGTTAATGAACTTCCCAATGCTATTAATGGCGCTAAAAAAATAATTAATATTAATCCAGATGTGGTCATTTCTGACATTAGAATGCCCAGTGTTGGTGGCTTACAGTTGTTTGAAGAATGCGTTGCAAGCACCCATTGCCCACCCTTTATTTTTGTCTCAGCACATGCTGATGTGGCTATGGCTGTTAAGGCGATGCAAGAGGGTGCATATAGTTTTCTAGAAAAACCATTTGATCCAAAGCGCTTGTTAATGGCAGCGCAAAATGCCGCCAAGCAAAACCGATTACAGCGTCAAAATCATCAGTTGCATGCCCAGTTAGCAGCGCTTTCAGGCTTAGATCAACTGCTTGTAGGCAATAATCCAGCCCTAGTCAAGGTTAGGGGTGAACTGCATCAATATGCTCAAATACTCGCTCCCGTAATGCTGCATGGAGAGACTGGTTCTGGCAAAGAACTGGCTGCTCGAGCTTTGCACAATTTATCACAACGCTCTACCCAACCCTTTGTAACGGTAGATTGTTCGGCTATGGCCAGTGATCATTTTGGTACCATGATGTTTGGCTCATCGACCCAAGACACCTGTTACCTGCAAGCTGCAGAGGGCGGGACTTTATTCTTAGATGAACCCAGTGCGCTGTCAAATGACCAGCAAGCTGCATTGTTGCGAGTGGTAGATACAGGCGAATATCATCCCTTTGATGCGATTGCTGTTAAGCATGCCAATGTCCGCATCGTATCAGCCACCAATGGCAGTGTAGAACAACAGATTGCCACGGCTCAATTACGAGAAGACTTGGCTTTTAGGCTCAATAATTTTGCTATTACTATGCCCAATTTACGTGATTTTAGTGATGATATTTATATGTTGTTCAATTATTTTAGTGAACACTACTTTCGGCTTTATGATACGCCGCTGGTGCCCCTAGATACAGAAGACATTAGCAGTATTATGGCGCATACGTGGCCCGGTAATGTGAGGGAACTAAAGCATCTTGCGGAGCGGCGAGTAGTGCAAAGTCAACAGGGTGATAGTTCGGTATCTTTGGCGATGAGGCAAGTTGAAGGTGCACATAAGCATGCCCAGAAATCAATGTTGCGACCTGCAGTGGCCGCTTTTGAGCGCGCGCTTATTGCTCAGTCTTTAATTGACCATGAAGGTAAAATGGAATCAGTAGCAGAAAGTCTTGGTATTGGCCGTCGCACTTTAAACGAGAAAATGGTTAAGTTAGATTTGGACAAGTCTAATTTCCTATAATCAGCGGTTTTCCGCTAGCCCCTAGCGTGGCCATAAGCGATTTTCTTCCTAGTCATAAGACACATAGCCACCTAAAATACCGCCACAATAACAACTGATGGAAATGATTATGTTTAATAAAGCAATCAAAACTGGCTTATGTACAGCCATGGCACTGGCCGTTTCTGGCGATGTATTAGCTGAGCAATGGGATGTGTCTCTATGGGGCAAGCAACGAGCGTTCACTGAGCACGTCGAAAAACTGGCAGAACTTGTTAGTGCTAAAACGGGTGGCGAATTTACTCTCAATATATCGTATGGCGGTTTGTCAAAAAACAAAGAAAACCTAGATGGAATTTCCATTGGTGCATTCCAAATGGCACAGTTCTGTGCGGGTTATCATCGTGATAAAAACCCGTCCATCACCGTGCTTGAATTACCATTTTTAGGTGTCAGTACCCTCGAACAAGAACGCTCTATTTCTCAAGCTGTGTATCAGCATCCTGCAGTACAAAAAGATTTAGCACGCTGGAATGCAACCTTATTGATGCCTTCACCTTTGCCACAGTACAATATTGTGGGTGTAGGGGATGCGCCTAAAACCTTGAGTGATTATGAAGGTTTAAGCGTACGTGCTACGGGCGGTATCGGCCAAGCAATGGCTGCAGTGGGTGCAGTGCCCACCTCTATGTCTGCTTCTGAAGTGCGTCAAGCGTTAGATAGTGGCGTTGTCAAAGCGGTTGCATTTGCGCCTCATGCGCACATGTCGTTTGGCACAGTGGAAGCGGGTAAGTGGTGGACCACTAACTTGAATCCAGGCACGGTAAACTGCCCAGTTGTAGTTAATTCAGATGCTCTAGCAGACTTGTCTGATGACCATCGCAACGCTTTGTTAGGCTCGGTTGATGAAGCCTTAGATCACTACATCGCAACCTACAATGGCAAAACCATGAATGCTTGGGGACCTACCCTGGAAGCGAAGGGTATTGAGTCTGTTTCCTATACTGAGGCAGAGCTTTCTGCATTCAGAAGCAAGGTTGCTGGCCCAGCGGCTGCCGCTTGGATTAAGGACAATGCTGCCAAAGGATTGCCAGCGCAAGAGTTGTATGATCTTGTGACAGGTCTAATTTCTAAGTAGGTCGATCCTTGATCAATCACCCATATCTGCTGCAATAGTGGATATGGGTATGGAGCTTATATGGCAGGTGTAGGTCAAGTAATCGAAGATGGCTCACTTCTGAGCTGGATCGATCAGCAATTACACAAGGTAGAATCGGTATTGGCCTTGGTCAGTGGCTTAGCTATATTTAGTCTCATGCTGTTAGCTGTCGTGTCAGTTGTGGGGCGGCATTTTTTTAACATGCCACTACCAGGCTATGTTGATTGGATCGAGCAAGTCATGCCTCTCATCGCCTTTATGGGAATTGCTTACACCCAGCGTAACGGGGGTCATATTCGTATGGATATGTTAGTGGCTCAGCTGAATGGCAGGGCCCTATGGTTATTCGAATGGCTCACCAGTTTGTGTGTTTTAGCGCTTATATTATTGCTCATCTGGGGCTCTTGGGCGCACTTTTCTCGTAGTTTTGATTTTTCTGTGCCTTGGTGGAGTCGTGACAGTTCGATGGACATTGCCCTGCCACTTTGGCCTGCTAAATTGGTGGTGCCACTGGCTTTTTCTGTATTAGCGTTGCGCTTAATGATCCAGTTATGGGCCTTTGGTGTCGCTTTTGTGACCAACGCATCTATCCCCGTTGCCGTACCCCTTGTGTTAGATGCGGCAGCACAGGCGGCTGCAGAGTCGAAGTACATTAGTGACAAAGAAGAGAGTCAGAGTTCATGACAAGTATTGAAATAGGCATTGTTGTTTCACTGTGTATGCTGGTTATGGTGATTATTGGTATGCGAGTAGCCTTTGCTGCCGCGCTATCCGGTTTAGTGGGATTGGTTTGGATCTTTTGGGCAAAAAAAGGCTTTGACCCTGAGGCTTTTTGGTGGGCTCTCGGTGTAGCAACTAAGACGGCAGGTCAAGTGCCTCATTCCAAAATATCGGCCCAAGCGTTGTCATTAATTCCCACTTTTATATTAATTGGTTACCTTGCTTACCATGCAGGTTTAACCAAAGCATTATTTGAAGCTGCAAAACGTTGGGTAGGTTGGTTGCCGGGTGGCATGGCTGTGGCGACTGTATTTTCTACCGCAGGCTTTGCGGCCGTATCTGGCGCCTCAGTGGCAACATCTGCAGTGTTTGCGCGCATTGCTATTCCTGAGATGCTCAAAGTTGGTTACGACAAGCGTTTTGCTGCTGGTGTCGTGGCGGCTGGAGGTACTTTGGCCTCACTAATCCCGCCTTCAGCTATTCTTGTGGTCTATGCCATTATTGTTGAACAAGATGTGGGTAAATTATTGCTTGCAGGCTTTGTACCCGGTGCTTTTTCGGCGTTTATCTATGCCGCCTTAATTGTTGGCATTGCCGTGGTCAAACCTGGTTTTGGCCCATCAGTCTCAGGTTATACCTGGGGCGAACGCTTTAAATCACTGCCGCCGGCATTGCCTATTGTAGCGGTGGTCGCCATCATCATCTTGTTTGTGTATAACCCCTTTGGTGATGCGATTGGCACCCCCACAGAAGGCGGTGCCCTAGGCGCTTTCGTAGTCTTCTGTATAGCCTTGATTAACGGTATGCGTTGGCCAGCACTTAAAGAGGCCTTGCTAGAATCGGCCAAGCTGGCGGTGATGATTTTTACCATCATCTGGGGTGTATTGATCTTTGTACGCTTTTTAGGTTTTGCAGGTTTGCCTTCCGCTTTTTCAGATTGGATTACCTCCCTCGATCAAAGCCCTATTCTGATTCTGGTATTTATCTTGCTGGCCTATGCGGTGCTGGGTATGTTTATGGATGCCATCGGTATGTTGTTACTGACTTTGCCTGTGGTTTATCCTGCGGTGATGGCACTTAATGGTGGTGAGTCGGTGAACGCTGCGGACAGTGTTTTTGGCATGTCAGGACCCATGTGTGCCATATGGTTTGGCATTTTAGTAGTGAAAATGGCAGAATTCTGTTTAATTACACCACCTATAGGCCTCAACTGTTTTGTAGTGGCTGGGGTGAGGGATGACCTATCAGTACAAGACGTATTTAAAGGTGTAACGCCCTTTTTTATTGCTGATGCATTCACCATTGCTTTGCTAGTATCGTTTCCTGCTATTGTGTTATGGCTGCCCCGCATGGCAACGGGTTAGTTAAAAAATCTTGTCGTTGGCAACTTTATTAGTAGCACAGCTTTATTAGTAGCACAGCTTTATTAGTAGCACAGCTTTATTAGTAGCACAGCTTTATTAGTAGGACAGTGCGTTATTCAAGTGTGCGCAACCTATAAATCAAGCAGCAACCCACAAACATAGTGCCACAGGCAATAATAATACTTAAGGTGTAACTGCCTGACCATTGGGCTAATACGCCTGCAGCGGCTGGCGCGGCGATCTGTGCTACGCCATAGGATAAGGTCATTTTGCCCATCATTTTGGCAGGGCGATTAGGAAAATACCGTCCGGCCATGGTTAGGACTAAACTCACAAGACCAATAAAAGTGCCCCCAAATAGCGCCGCACCAATAAAGGTCCAAATTAACCCGGGGCTTAAAATAGGAATAAGCATACCCGCTAATTGCAGAATGAAGGCCAACAATAAGGCATTTAAGTTACCTAATTGACGGGCGATCAAATCCCAAATAATGCATGCTGGTGCGGCTGCAAGACCAATAATCATAAAGGTGATGGCACCGTAGTCTTGTTGCCCTGCGATCTGATTGACGTGGGCCACAATAAAGGTAATGACAACAGCGTAACCTACTCCTGCACAGAAGTAGGCCAGCATAAATGTTTGGATAAATTGAGCAGACGGAGGATGGTCAATCATTTTATCGCCACTGACGTTATAGCCACTAGTATTAGGTCTCGGCAGCCAAAACCATGCTGGGAAGGCCAACAATAGACCGATTGCAGTGAGCCAAAACCAGTGTTGCTGCCAGCTGATTTGCCCTGCTGCTAGGTGGACAAATAAAGCGGTTAAAAAAATGCCGGCACCCATACCTATAAAATGAATGCCCAGTTCAGAACGCAATTGATGGCGCAGTAACCAATGCATTACTAACCCTGATCCGAGTAATAGCCCTGCTGCGCTACTCAGGCCTGCAAAAAATCGCAAAACACTCCATGCCCAAAAATTCTGTGTGAGCCCTAAGCCTACCGTAGTAATTAAAGCCACTACTAAACCTAGTCGGTACAAACGGTCTTTTTTAACCAAATCAACAATGTTGGCGGCAATTAAAGCGCCGCAAAAATAGCCCACATAATTAAAGGCGGCTAACCAGCCCCCTTGGGCGATACCTAAGCCTGCCTGGTGTTGCATTAATGGCAGCATGGGTGTGTAGGCGAAGCGGGCGATGCCAACCATTAAAATGAGACTAGCGATGCCAGCACATAAGATTTTAAGCCTCTGGGCCTGGTGCAAAAAAGTAGAATGATCAGTGGTGGGCATTGAAGAGCCTATGCGCAAGCATCAGGAGGAACCACTATTATGAAGAGGCTATCAACACAATACAATCTAGACCTTGGGCTAAGAGGACTTTTGCATCGGCTTAGGCTACACTTTCGCAGCTAAATTCACCATTGATCCAAGGACTTATCATGGGGCAAGCATCAGCACTGACAACAAATAGGTTAATTAGTGGCAGTGGCCTAAAGGATATGAGCCCGAAGAATTCAGGGTGCGTTCTATTTTTGGTATTAAATGGCCAACATTATGCCCTCTAGTACTGAGTTGTTTAAGGGGCGTGAACACGCGGTATTTTCTGGTTTTTTCTTTGCATATTTTGCATGTTTTGGCTTAGTGTTACCGTTTTTACCCTATTGGATGGTCAGTCGGGGTTTAGACGCCCAAGAGGCGGCATTAATCCTTAGTTCTGCTTTCATAAGCAAGGTGTTTTTTGGTTTGGGTGTGGGCATATTGGCAGATGCCACTGGCCATAAAAAACGCTGGATATTACTGCTGTCAGTGTTCACCTTTTTGGGTTTTGCTGTGTTTGTACAAATTGAGACCTTTTGGCCCATGCTCATGGTTTGGTTTGTGGTGGGTGCGTTGCAAACTAGTCATGTGCCCATGGTGGATGGACTAGCTATTGCTTCAGCCCGCTTGGGTAAACTCAACTATAGCAAAGCACGATTATGGGGTTCGGTTGCTTTTATTGCCTCGTCTACGCTTAGTGGCCTTTACATTGCAGCTTATTCTATTGAAGCGTATCCCCAGCTATTGCTAGTCCTTGGTGCCGTTGTGATTGTGTTTGCAAGCTCTCTACCCGACATTCGTCCACAAACGAAAACAACTCGAAAATTGGCCTTCTTAGAGCTTTTTAAATTACCAGGTTTTGCTGCAGTAGTGACGGTGAGTGCACTCATACAAGCAAGTCATGGCGCCCTTTATGGCATTGGTACTTTGCATTGGCTGGAGGCTGGTATCAGCGAAAGCATTATTGGCCTTCTTTGGGCCCAAGGGGTGGCGGCTGAAGTGGTGCTGTTTGCGATTGGTTTTTGGTTGTTAAAAAAAGTGGGCGTCAAAGGTCTACTATGGATGGCAGTCATTGGGGGCACTATACGTTGGATTTTACTTGGATGGTCAACGGATGTGGGCCTACTTTTTACTGTGCAAATACTGCATGCCTTCACCTTTGCCGCAACCCATTTGGCGATGACCCAATACATCACCCAAAAAGTCCCAGATCAACTAACGGCGTCTGCTCAAACCTTATATGATGCCCTGGCTCTGGGTGCATTAATGGGTATTAGTATGACCTTAGCTGGTGGCCTGTATGGGTACATTAGTGGTCAAGTGTTTTGGGTTATGGCCTTAATATCCATCGCTGCTGGCCTTGTGCTAAAACGGTGTAAATGGTAATTTTTTTGATATGATAAATATGTTAGCAGGTTCAAGTGTAAGGTCAAATATAAGGTCAAATAAATGTTATTAGATCACTGGCAAGAGGCCCTGATTTTGCTGCATTTAAGCACCATCGGGCCAGCGTTCCTCATGGGGACCTATATCATGTTGAACAAGAAGGGCACTGAGCCACATAAGCGTTTGGGCCGTGTTTATATGGGCCTCATGTTATTGACAGCGCTGGTGACCTTATTGATATCAGCCCAATTAGGCCCTACCTTGTTTGGTCACTTTGGCTACATTCATTTGTTGAGTTTATTAGTGCTTTATAGTGTTCCAAAAGCCTACTTTGCGATCAAAGTGGGTGATGTAAAGACGCACAAATGGAATATGATTGGGCTATATATCGGCGGTCTGTTAGTGGCTGGTGCATTCGCCTTGATGCCAGGGCGGTTGCTGGGTGATCTGCTTTTTAGTGAGCTGCCTTAGTCTGTTCCTGTTGGTCGCTGCTCAACTCTCAACTCTCAACTCTCAACTCTCAACTCTCAACTCTCAACTCTCAACTCTCAACTCTCAACTCTCAACTCTCAACTCTCAACTCTCAACTCTCAACTCTCAACTATAACTTCTTGTCATTACCTCAACCGCAACCTTAAACCCTTCAAATATCTTTCATCAGCCGTAGAGCATCATAAATGGCCGCGTGCACATTGCGTGCTGCCACTGCATCACCAATGCGAAACAACTGAAATTGGCCTTTATCATTGCGTTTAACCGTTTGTGGTGTGCCGTTGATAAAAGCGTCTTGATCGAGTTCACCTGCATTAGAAGACATGGGTTTAAGGTCGAAATAAAGCGCTTCTAAGGGCAGGGTGCCATGGTTTACCACCACTTGATCAATAATACGGTGTTTGTTCACAACCCCATAATCACTGCTCAAGGTGGCTTTGAGTTGAGCTTGCTCACGCTCCACTTTATCGACTCGGTAAGTGACACTAAAGGTCACGTCTAAATCCTGTAGAGAGCGCATGTAGGGCACTAAATTCATGGCCATAATTTCAGGGGCAAAACTTCTATCGGGGGTCATGATTTCTAATTTTGCACCGCTTTGTGCAATTAACTCTGCGGCTTGCAGGGCTGGATGATCTCCTGCATCATCAAAAATAAGCACGTTTTTACCGGGCTTTACATCACCCGCTAAGATATCCCAGCAAGACACCACCAAGTCATTGCCTTGGCTTAATACGTCAGTATTGGGCATGCCACCCGTGGCAATGATAACGGCATCAGGTTGGTGCCTCAAAATGTCATCTGGCTGCGCCCAACAGTTAAATTCAAAACTCACATGATGTTTGAGACATTGCTGCATGCGCCAGTCAATAATGCTCATCAGTTCTTTGCGGCGGGGCGTCTGTGCCGCGAGTCTAAGCTGACCTCCTTCTTTGGGAGAAGCTTCGAGTACCGTCACCTTGTGACCTCTTTCAGCGGCAATGCGAGCGGCTTCTAAACCTGCAGGGCCAGCCCCCACAATCACAAGATTTTTGATCTTTTCGGCCTTACTAAAGGTATGGGGCATGGTTAACTCACGTCCCGTTGCGGCATTGTGCATGCATAATGCATCTCCCGCTTGATAGATGCGATCAAGGCAATAGTTAGCACCTACACACGGTCTAATATCCTGTTCTCGGCCTTGCATTAGCTTTTGGATAAGATGAGGGTCTGCCATGTGCGCCCGAGTCATGCCCACTAAGTCAAGTTGACCACTGGCAATGGCATGCCTTGCGGTGGCTAGGTCAGGGATCTTGCCAGCATGGAAAGTGGGCATGCCGGTGGCGGCCCTAACTTTACCTGCGAAGTCTAAGTGGGGAGCATTTTTCATGCCCATGATGGGTATGACATCGGTCAAAGCCGCATCGGTATCAATGTGACCCCGAATGACATTAAGAAAATCCACTTGGCCTGTATCTTTGAGTATTTTTGAAATAGCCACGCCTTCAGTGGCACTTAATCCACCTGCCATGGCCTCATCGGCAGTGTAACGGATGCCCAGTACCATTTCATCACCGATGCGTTGGCGAATGGCTGTTAGCACGTCAAGGGTAAATTGGACACGGTTTTGCAGTGGCGCATGGTTGGCACCGCCATATGGACCATTCATAGTATTGGTGATGGGTGACCAAAACTGGTCCATTAAGTGCCCATAGGCTTGTAACTCAATACCATCCATGCCGGCTGCCGCCATGCGTTCTGCTGCATCAGCATAGTCTCTAATAATACGTTCAATATCCCAGTCTTCTAACTGCTTTGGAAACGCGCGATGAGCTGGCTCGCGCCTGTGAGAAGGTGAAACAGCAGGTAGCCAGTCGCCTTTGTTCCAGCCGGTTCGGCGCCCCAAGTGAGTTAATTGGATCATCACTTTAGTGCCATGTTGGTGACAGGCATCGGTGAGTTCACTGAGCCAAGGCACAACCTCGTCTTTGTAGGCTAGAATATTATTAAATACGGGGGGGCTATCCTTAGAGACGGTCGCTGACCCCGCTGTCATCGTCAGGCCCACTCCAGCTTTGGCGCGCTCTTCATGATACGCCCGGTATCTTTGTTTAGGCATGCCATCTTGGGGGTACGCAGGCTCATGTGAGGTGATCATGATACGGTTTTTCAACTGTAAATGTTTAAGCTGGTAGGGCTCTAATAAGGGGTCGTTATGGTTCACTGATGCACCTCCCTCTGAGGGAATTTCAATACTAGCTAAAAGGCTAATAGCAATGGCTAATAGTCCGCGTATCATGCCAAGCTTCTGACTAGAATAATTACACTTAGGAAGACCTCATGCAAGCAATTCTAATTAACAAAGACGACAGTGGTTACCGTGCTCAAATGAGCCAAATTGAGGAGCAGCAATTACCTGAGGGTGACGTGTTAATTCAAGTGGATTATTCCACCCTTAACTACAAAGACAGCCTTGCCATAACGGGAGCATCCCCTGTAGTTCGAAATTTCCCCATGGTGCCCGGTATTGATTTTGCAGGCACCGTAGAACACAGTGATCATGCTGACTTTAAGGCAGGTGATCAAGTGGTGCTTAATGGCTTTGGTGTGGGTGAAGGCCATTGGGGTGGTTTGGCGCAAAAGGCCCGAGTAAAAGGCGATTGGTTGGTGCCTTTACCCTCAGCTTTTACGCCTAAACAAGCCATGACCATTGGCACCGCAGGTTACACCGCCATGTTGTGTGTCATGGCCCTAGAACAACAGGGCGTGAATCCAGATCAAGGTGAGATTTTGGTCACAGGCGCTGTAGGTGGTGTGGGTAGTGTGGCTGTTAGCCTTCTGGCTAAATTGGGTTATACGGTTGTGGCCTCCAGTGGCCGACCTGAAGAAAAAGACTATTTGCTGAGTTTAGGCGCCACCCAAGTGATGGATCGTAATGAACTGAGTGAAAAAGGTAGGCCTTTGGCTAAGGAACGCTGGGCTGGTGCTATTGATGTTGCTGGTAGCCATACCTTAGCCAATATTTGTGCGTCTATGAAATATGGTGGCACTGTTGCAGCCTGTGGTTTGGCCCAAGGGTATGATCTACCCGCCACAGTAATGCCATTTATCTTACGTGGCATCACCTTAGCCGGTATTGACAGTGTCTACCGTCCTAAGGCGGATCGTATTGCGGCCTGGAATCGCTTAGCACAAGATCTAGATCTTACTCACTTAGATGCTATTATGACCGAAATAACTCTAGGCCAAGCCCTAGAGACTGCCCAAGAGCAAATGCAGGGTCTAACTCGTGGCCGCTTTGTGGTGAACGTTAACGCTTAGCACTTTCTTTACTATGCCTACTTTTTAAGTGCCACTGTGACGCGGGGATACCTGAGGTGAGTGGTAATGGCACCCTATCACCCCTTGCATAAAATTTAGGCTTGCTTTCTAATGAACTGGGCCAGGCTTGTAATATTAGACGGTCGTCTATATAATCAAAATTATGAATAAAGTTAGCAATATAAAACAGTCACGAGGGCGACCCAGTAAAAGTGCCCAACAGACTGATGAAAATCGTCAGCGCCTAATCACGGTTGGTGTTGCTTTGTTAACCAAAAAAGGTTTTGGCGCGACAGGTTTGGATGAAGTTACTGCAAAAGCAGGTCTGCCAAAGGGATCTTTTTATGCGTATTTTGACAGTAAAGAAGCATTTGGTCTGACACTGATTGATGCCTATGCTAAATTTTTTAATAAGATGCTGGATCAGGCGTTCCTGAATGAGGCTCACACGCCCCTTGAGCGGCTAAATAATTTTACTTTGGAAGCGCGCAACAATATGGCCAAGTATGATTTTAATCGAGGCTGTCTGGTGGGTAATCTAGGTATTGAAATATATGCCTTGCCGGGAGTTTTTCGACAGCGCCTAGTAGATGTCTTCTCTGACTGGCAGGGTAAAACTGAAACCTGTTTGTTAGCAGCTCAGGCACTTGGAGAAATATCCCCAAACATTAATTGTGCAGCTAAAGCAGAATCATTCTGGATTGGCTGGGAAGGCGCCATCTTGCGAGCTAAGCTCGAACGACGTGCTGCTCCTATTGATATGTTTAAAACAGATTTTTTAGAAAATCTAATTAGGTAGTCATAGGTTTTTTTGTTATTTATTAGTCAGTTCTCTAATAAATATATAAGTATAAATAAAATGATTTGATATGGCCTGTTATTTATTAGTCAGATGTCTAATATATTCATAGCCAATTTTTTATTTATTTATTAGTCAATTGGCTAATAAATATAAGAATTTTTAAGGAACAATAATATGGTGGGTGTAAACAAGGCTGCAGATCAAAAAGCCATTAAAGTGATTGGCAACTATGTAGCAGGCCAGCACTGTAAAGCGTCTGGCTCAGCCGGGCATGAGGTTTTTAACCCAGCCTCTGGAGAGGTGTGTGCCCATGTGACTTATTCAACTGTTGACGACGTGAATCAGGCTGTGGCACAAGCCCTCAAAGCATTTGAAACTTGGTCAGAAGTGCCTCCCATTATCCGGGCCCGTAAAATGAACCGCTTGCTAACCTTAATGCAAGATAATAAAGAAGCCTTGGCAACAGCAATTACTAAAGAACACGGTAAAGTGTTTTCTGACGCCATGGGTGAGGTTGAGCGGGGCATCGATATTGTCGAGTTTGCCTGCGGTATTCCTCAGCTTCTTAAAGGTGACTTTTCTGACCAGGTGTCCACTAACATGGATAATTGGACCATGCGCCAGCCTCTAGGTGTAGTTGCTGGCGTTACCCCCTTTAACTTTCCTGTCATGGTCCCCGCGTGGATGTTTCCAGTAGCTATCGCTTGTGGAAATACTTTTATTCTTAAACCATCACCCACTGATCCGACACCTTCCTTGTTGATGGCCGATCTTATAAAAGCGGCTGGTTTCCCTGATGGTGTGTTCAATGTTTTGCAGGGTGATAAGTTCGCTGTAGAAGCATTACTAGATCACCCAGATGTAGAAGCTCTTTCATTTGTTGGTTCTACTCCCATAGCAAATGCTGTATACCAGCGTGGTGCTGCCAATGGTAAGCGCATACAAGCGTTAGGTGGTGCAAAAAACCATATGGTGGTCATGCCGGATGCAGACATTTCAAAGGCAGTCGATGGTCTTATAGGGGCCGCTTTTGGCTCTGCAGGAGAGCGATGCATGGCTATTTCTGTAGCGGTACTCGTGGCTGACGCAGCAGATAAAGTAATGCCCTTGTTGACCGAACGTGCGCAAAAACTCTGCATTGGATCAGGAATGACGCCAGAAAGTGAGATGGGGCCTATTATTAGTGATGCGGCCCGTCAGCGCATCAGTGGTTATATTGATGCAGGTGTTGAAGAAGGAGCACAATTACTAGTCGATGGCCGTAATCATTCTGTGCCTGGGTTTGAGGGAGGTTTCTTTTTGGGAGCTACTCTATTTGACCAAGTCAAACCGACTATGAAAATTTACCAAGAAGAAATATTTGGACCAGTATTGTGCTGTGTTCGAGTTGATACAGTGGAACAGGCCATTGCACTTATTAATGCGCATCGTTTTGGCAATGGCGTTTCCTGCTATACCCGCAATGGTGGTGTAGCCCGATTATTTAACCGCACCATTCAGGTTGGAATGGTGGGTATTAACGTACCTATTCCAGTGCCTATGGCTTGGCAGGGATTTGGAGGTTGGAAGAAAAGCTTATTTGGTGACATGCATGCCTATGGGGAAGAGGGGGTGCGTTTTTATACCCGCCAAAAATCAATAATGCAACGTTGGCCTGAAGACATGGCCGATGGTGCAGAATTTGCTATGCCAGTGGCCAAATAATGAACCAAGAATTTGACTACATTATTGTTGGAGCTGGCACTGCGGGTGCATTGTTAGCTAATCGTCTGAGTGCTGATAGCTCAAAGCGTGTGCTTTTGTTAGAGGCTGGCGGTAAGGATAATTACCACTGGATCCATATTCCTGTGGGGTACCTTTACTGCATAGGTAACCCTCGTACTGACTGGCTGTTTAAAACTGAACCAGAATCAGGTTTAAATGGCCGCTCCTTGCTATACCCACGAGGAAAAACGCTGGGTGGGTGCTCCTCCATAAACGGCATGATTTATATGCGTGGCCAGGCAAGAGATTATGATCAATGGGCTGAACTAACAGGTGACTCTGAATGGTCTTGGGCTGCCAGTTTGGAGGATTTTAAGGCCCACGAAGACCACTATAGTCTGGATGATAGTGCCAACAGCCTCGACCCCAAAATACAAGAGCGCGCTCGCTTACATGGCTCTGGCGGTGAATGGAGAGTTGAAAAACAACGCTTACGTTGGGAAATTTTAGAAGCTTATGCCAAAGCGGCAATCCAGACAGGAATCCCTGCTACTGAAGATTTTAACGGTGGTGATAATTCTGGAGCTGGTTATTTTGACGTTAACCAGCGCTCGGGCTGGCGGTGGAATACTTCAAAGGCGTTCTTACGGCCTATTAAAAAACGCCCAAATTTAGAAATTTGGACTCATGCTCAAGTCACTAAACTTAACCTTATTACTGAAGCTGATGAGCAGAAAAAATGTATTTCTGTGGATGTTAGGTCTAACGGTAAAGACTATACATTAGACGCTAGTTTGGAAGTGTTACTCAGTGCTGGCGCCATTGGCAGCCCTCAAATTCTGCAGCTTTCTGGCATTGGTTGTCCAGCACATTTGGCTAGTGTAGGAGTTGAGGTTAAGCACGCCCTTAAAGGTGTGGGCCAGAACCTTCAGGACCATTTACAAATTCGCACTGTATACGGAGTCGAAGGTGTGAAAACCCTCAATAAAATGGCCTCTACATTATCGGGAAAAGCAGCTTTTGCTATCGAATATGCTCTCAAGCGCACTGGCCCTATGAGTATGGCACCCTCTCAATTAGGCATATTTACCAAAAGTGACCCAGCCCTCAAGCATGCAAATTTAGAATTCCATGTACAACCCCTGAGCTTAGAAGCCTTTGGGCAGCCGTTACATGATTTTCCAGCCATTACAGCCAGCGTTTGTAATCTTAATCCTACAAGTCGAGGCACAGTATTAATCAAGTCAGCTGACCCTTTTCAAGCACCAGCTATTGCACCTAACTACCTAGCTACGGAAGAGGACCTTAAAGTAGCTGCTGACAGTATGCGAGTGGTGCGTGGCATTGCCCAACAGCAGGCTTTGGCACAGTACAACCCAAAAGAAATTAAGCCTGGGGTCCAGTTCCAGACTGACAAAGAATTAGCGCAGGTGGCTGGTGATATTGCTTCCACCATCTTTCACCCTGTGGGTACCACTAAGATGGGCCAAAAAAATGACCCAGAAGCCGTAGTTGATAGTCACTTAAGGGTCTATGGCATACGAGGTTTGAGAGTCGTAGACGCTGGCGTTATGCCAACTATCACCAGTGGTAATACAAACAGCCCAACTTTGATGATTGCCGAAAAGGCCGCACGTTGGATTTTGCAGGACAACTAACCAGACTTGAGAACAGCCATGGATGATATACCTTTGAAAAAAGGCCCCCTTAGTGGGGTGACCGTACTCGACTTTTCACGAGTTTTAGCTGGACCATACTGCACTATGGTCCTAGCGGACTTAGGTGCTCGTGTAATTAAGGTTGAAAAAATTGGCACAGGTGATGATACGCGCGCCTTTGGCCCCTTTATTGAAAAAGAATCAGCTTACTTCAATTGTTTTAATCGACACAAGGAAAGTATTGTTTTAGACATCAAATCACCGCGTGATCGAGAGTTATTGGAGCGCCTATTTGATACAGCTGATGTGCTGGTAGAGAATTTTCGGCCTGGAGTCATGGACCGCTTGGGTTATGGAGCTGAGCGCTTAGCTAAGACTCATCCCCATTTAATCTATACCTCCATTTCTGGTTTTGGCCATTCGGGTCCCTATAAGGAGTTCCCAGGCTACGACATGGTGGTTCAGGCGATGGGTGGCATTATGAGTCTCACGGGCTGGCCTGATGGTGAACCCGCTCGCGTCGGCACTAGTTTTGGTGATTTGGGTGCAGCTCTGTTTGCGGCGGTGGGTATTGTTTCAGCACTTTATAGCCGTACCAAAGATGCACAGGGTACGCGAGTGGATATTGGTATGCTCGATTGTCAGGCGGCATTAATGGAGACGGCCCTAGCCCGTTATGACGTTGAGGGTATTGTGCCCAATCGTACAGGTGATTCTCACCCCTCCTTAGCTCCCTTTGAAAGTTTTCGTACCAAAGACGAGAAGATTGTTATTGCAGCTGGGAATGACACCTTATTCATGTTGATGGCAGATGCACTGGAAATGCCAGGCCTAGCACTTGATCCACGTTTTATGACCAACGATCTAAGGTGTAAAAACCGACCCGAAATGGTTATAGAGATCGAAAAAGCATTAAAGCAAGAATCTGTGACTCATTGGATTGATGCACTTAATGAAGTGGGGGTGCCCTGTGCCCCAATTAATACCATAGACAAGCTGTTTGACCACCCGCAGTTGTTATCTAGAGACATGATAGTGCAAGTGGAAGGGCCATCAAAAGTACCTTTAAGAACAGCAGGCAATCCCATTAAGATGCATGGCCACGAGGAGATTGATGTTAATACGCCACTCTATGCACCAGGCTTGGGAGAACACCGTGAACGGATTCTGGCTGAGCTCTTGGGAAACCATGGCGCCTATGACTTGCCTGCTGACAAACAATCAGGCACACCAAAAGACACTTCAAAAAACCAAAAAACTTTAAGCAAATAATGGAAAATTAGCCACATGACTGCAACTAAAGATAAAAAAATGACCCAGCCTAGTGCCACCGATAAACCAGAAATGATCTTGGTTGAGCGGCGTGAACAGGTGGGGTTAATCACCCTTAACCGGCCCAAACAGTTAAATGCTCTCAACAGGCAACTAGCCCATGAAACTCTTGCAGCCTTGCGTGATTTTGATGCTGATCCTCAAATTGGTGCCATCGTCATTACTGGAAGTTCAAGGGCCTTTGCTGCTGGGGCGGATATTGAAGAAATGGCGTCACAAAGCTTCACTGAGTTCTATATGGATGACTTTTTGTCACCTTGGGATCAAGTGAGCAGTATAAGCAAGCCCATTATCGCAGCAGTCGGGGGCTTCGCCCTCGGTGGTGGATGTGAGCTGGCTTTGTTATGTGACTTTATTATTGCCTCAGAAGATGCGCAGTTTGGTCAACCAGAAATTAAATTGGGTATTTTGCCTGGTATTGGTGGTTCTCAGCGTCTGACTCGTTCTGTGGGTAAGGCTTTGGCTATGGATCTCGTATTAACCGGTCGCAATATTGGTGCCCAAGAAGCTAAAGAGGTGGGACTAGTAGCCCGAGTAGTGCCAACAAAAGACCTACTCCAAGTAACATTAGAGGCTGCTCATACAATCGCTGGTTATAACACTCCAGCTGTAAAAATGGCTAAGCGAGCGGTCAATATGGCGCTTGAAACACCTTTAGCTGAGGGCTTACGCACCGAGAGGTTATATTTCCAAGCTGCCTTTGCAACGGATGGCCAAAAAGAAGGCATGAATGCATTTTTGCAAAAGCGCGCACCGGTATTCCGCAACCGCTAGATTGCTTAGTTAACTGATGGCAAAAATTAAGGCGTCAATAGATGAGCTAATGGCGGAAAACTAATAAAAGATAACTAATAGAGGAAAGCTAGATATAAAACGAATTTTCACTTAATTAAACAATTAAAATAATGGAAAAGACTATGAAACAAATAACAAAAAATATAATTGTCAGTGCCGTATCTGCCTTGCTGCTTACCTCTGGAGCAGCAGTTGCTGAAACCGAAATTAATATTGCGGGTTGGGGTGCTAAATCGGGCCCATTAAGATCATTTGGTATCAACTCAGAAGCAGTAATGAAGGCCGCTGTTGCCCGAGTTAATGAAATGGGTGGGGTTAAACTAGCTAATGGGTCAATGGCAAAACTTACCTATAACTACAGTGATAGTGCCTGCAATGCTGAGCAGGCCATTGCTGTAGCTCGTAAAGAAGCGGCGGATGGAAAATCGCTTATTGGTATTGGCCCGACTTGTTCTGGCGCTGCTGCAGCCATGTTTGGTGTGTTCCAAAAGCAGGTTGACGATACGGGTGACACAGGTCTGCAGTATCCTATTCTAACGGATACAGCAGTTCGTAATGGCTTGGCTAAGATTTCACAGTGGACGTTCCGTAATACGCCCAATGAGCCAGAAATGTATGATCGTCTATGGGCTTGGATTGCTGAAAATAATCCCGACCTAAAGACTATTTATGGTGGCACAGAAACTGACCAGGGGCACTCCAATGGAACCTATTCTAAGGTTATTGTGCAGGCGGCAACCCGCCATGGCTTTACCTGGGCTACAGGAGATATTGAAGGTTTAACTGGTGATATTGCTTCTGGCTACAAGGAAGTGTTAAACAATTCTTCCAACTGGCTCCAAGCTGATGCTAGTTTTTCAGTTCAAGCACGAGCTTTTCGCCGTTCAAATGCAGATGTCTTGATCATTTCGTCTCATCCTTTCACCACCTGTGGCATGCTCAAAGAATTAGCCCGTCAGCAAGTAAAGCCAAAGATGATTGTTGGTCTGACGTCATCATCATCTGCAGAAGTCATGAAAGGTTGTGCTGCTGAGGCTGAAGGTATGATCATTCCTACTAGTTTTGCTCCGATTACAGAAGCCGCTGCTGAAGTTGCCGCACTTGCTACTGCTAACGGTGGTGATGCTGATTTACACTCTGCTGCGGTATGGGAAAATGTGATGATCATTAAGCAGGTTATCGAAAATGTAGGCATTACTGGTGATGCAAACATGATTGAGCAAGAGCGCAGAAAGATTCGCGATGGACTTGCCGCTTTAACTGAAACTGATGGCTTGCTAGGTAAGATTACCCGAGTGCAAGACGAAGGTGAGGCTCTTAAGCCCTACGTATTTGTCCAGGCACAAAGTGGTTCATGGAACGTAATCCACGATCCTAGGTAAGCGGGGTATTTACCCTTTGAACCCGCCAGTTTGAAACTGGCGGGTTGTTACCCAAATTAATAAGCCATAGCCACACTTAATGAGTGCTCTCTATTAAGGTGGGCTATTGCAAAAATGCACAAAGTGAAAACTTATGAATTTTGACCATATAGACATAATCCAGTCACTGATTGATGGGGTACTGTTTGGCTCCATTTATGCCTTGATTGGATTAGGCTTTACGCTGATTTTTGGGGCCATGCATAAGCTCAATCTAGCCTACGCAGCATCCAGTATTGCTGGAGCTTATTCGGGTTTGATGTCGTTGACTATATTTGGCCTGCCCCCACTAATGGCTTTTATCATCGGCCCCATTATGTCGGGTGTTATTGGCTTGATACTTTATTTTGCCTGCTTCCGATTTATGCCAAGGGGTAATCAGCTTGCACCTTTAATGGCTTCCATCGGTGCCCTATTTTTTATTGACGAACTGATTATTCACGAAACTTCTGGTTCACCTCTGTCGTTTCCGTCTATCCTGCCAGACGCCTATTTTTTTCTAGGTGAGTTCGGTATTCGTGGTGATTTACTTTTGGTTATGGGTTTTAGTTTCATCCTCATGGCAATTGTGATGCTGCTGCTCTACCGAACTAAACTTGGCTTAGGCACACGCGCCACCTCACAGCAACCAGTCGCTGCATTACTATGCGGCATTCCAATCCATAGAACTAATGCTGCTACCTTTATCCTGGCAGGTATCTTAGGAGGTTTTGCAGGTTGCCTATTAGCAGCTTCAGTGGGTGTACTATCGCCCCTGTTGACCTTGCCCCTCACAGTAAAGGGTCTTATTGTCACCGTAATTGGGGGCCTTGGTAGCATTCGTGGTGCCATCATTGCTGGCTTTGCTGTAGGTGCAGCTGAGGGTATCTTCCTCCTAGTTCGTGGTGTAAACGAACGTGACATCTACGTATTTCTGCTGCTTTTCTTATTCCTAGTGCTGCGCCCGAATGGGTTATTTGGCACCACCATCAACCGGGATTGATACCATGACATATTTATTAGGTATTTTTCAGACTATTGGGGTGCATACGCTACTTGGTCTGTCAGCTTATTTATTATTGCTTACCGGCCAACTAAGTTTGGCTCAGGTTGGTTTCTTTGCCATTGGAGCTTATGTTTCAGGTATTTTGACCGTTATTTTTAGTTGGAATATTTTTGCTGCCCTAGCCCTTGGTTCGATTATGGCTGGATTTTTTGCATTTTTAGTGGGTTTTCCAGCGTTAAGGGTAAAAGGGTTGATGCTTGTAGTGGCGACTATTTCTTTTTCTGAAATTGTACGCTTGTTTTTCTTTAACCTCAGCTGGAGAGTTAACTTGAATGGGGTTGAGGTTGGTCCTGATAGCACTCAAGGTTTTAGAGAAATTCGTTATTTTGCTGCCAATGGTTGGGAGCAGGTGCATATTGTTGGCCTTATTTGGTCTGTAGTCATGTTAGTAATGCTCGCTCTCTGGTGGCTAGACCAAGTCCGCGCTGGTGCTGTTTTGCGGGCTGTTGGTACGGATGAGCTTGCAGCTCAAAGCTCAGGTATTAACCTGACGATGGTAAAAGTTGTGGCTATGACTGGGGGTGGTGTTATCGCAGGTATTGGAGGTGGGTTGTTTGCACATTCAACCACTTATGTTGATCATCATACTTTTGTGATTTTATTAGCAACTTTTGCTGTTTCTTATCCCATTATAGGTGGCCTTCGTAGTGTCATGGGAACTTTATTTGCTGTCATATTTATTCAAGGCTTTATTATTGAAGGCTTAAGATTTATGGGTGATTATCGCAATCTGATTTTTGGTTTACTGATCATCTTGGTAATGAATCTTCGGCCACAAGGTCTGCTCGATGGCAATCTAATGTTAGACATGAAAAAGCTGCTGTCACGACTGAAAAAGGGAGATAAAGCTGATGCTTGAAGTACGCAACTTAGTTAAGCATTTTGGTGGCGTACGGGCCGTAGATGGGCTTGACTTTAAAATTCAACAAGGTGAAGTGTTTGGCCTTATTGGACCCAATGGTTCTGGCAAAAGTACTACTGTGAACTTAGTTTGTGGTGTATTTGCACCCACCGATGGGGAAATTCTGTTGGATGGGATTGATCTAGGAGCCATCGCTCCCCATAACCGGGTAGACGCGGGAGTGGCTCGTACTTTTCAGAACATACGCTTGTTTAGTGATTTGACGGTCTGGCAGAATTTATGGGTGGCCTGGCGTGATCAACCCGGCCATGAACAGGGTTGGGTCTCTAATTGGTTTGGTCGCTCACCAGCCCGCCGGCAGGAAATACAGAAATTATTAGAGTTCTCGGGCTTAGGCGATAAAGCTGATCATCTTGCTGGCAATCTTGCCTTTGGGGAACAACGGCGCTTAGAACTGGCCCGAGCAATGGCCTCCAAACCTAAGCTCATTCTCTTGGACGAGCCAGCAGCAGGCATGAATTCTACTGAGATCAAAGACCTTTGTCTGCGAGTATTGGCTATGAAGAAAATGGGTATGACTGTATTACTCGTGGAACATGTGATGGAATTGGTGATGAATGTGACTGATCGTATTACAGTATTGAACTTTGGTAAGCCTATAGCCCAGGGTACTCCAATTGAAATTCAGAATAACAAACTAGTGCAAGAGGCTTATTTCGGGTCGGCAGAAAATGCCCATGGAGGAGTGAGCTAATGTTGAGCGTAAACAACTTGGTTACTTCGTATGGGCTCATTAAGGCTTTGAAAGGGGTTTCGTTGGAGGCTAAGAAAGGTGCAGTGACTTGTATTCTCGGCCCCAATGGTGCGGGTAAAACTACCCTTATGTTCACTCTGGCTGGAATTTTAGCTCCAGATACTGGCACAGTTAGCTTGCTTGACCAAAATTTGATGGGCCTTGGAGCACCAAAAATACTGCGTAAAGGTTTGGCATTGGTGCCAGAGAATCGCTTAGTATTTGCTGATCTGACAGTATCCGAAAACCTTCTTGCTGGTGCCTTTTCCCAAAGTCGAGCGATGTCAGCTCAAGTTAGTGATGACATCGACAAGATGTATGACCGCTTTCCTATTCTTAAAGCACGTCATGATCAGCCAGCGGGCAACCTCTCTGGAGGAGAGCAGCAGATGCTGGCTCTGGCACGAGCATTAATGTCACGGCCAAGTATATTGTTAATGGATGAACCTTCAGTGGGTTTGTCACCGCTCATTGTTGATGAAATTTTTGCTATAGTTAAGCAGCTCAATGACGACGGTATGTCCATTCTTTTGGTGGAACAAAATGCTACTAAAGCTCTGCAGGTAGCAGATTATTTCTACCTACTTGATCAGGGTAAGGTGACTTTCAGTGGCACTCCTGACCAGCTAAAAGATGACGACATTATTAAGCGGGCGTACCTTGGTGGTGGCTAACATATAGGGTAGGTTCAGATGGATATGCTACAAACAAGTATCGATGGCCTGATGATGGGTTCTACCTATGCACTTTTGGGGCTTAGTTTCGCTCTAGTGTTTGGAGTCATGCGTCGAATCAACCTTGCCTTTGGTGCTTGTTTACTCTTTGGCGCTTCGCTAGCCATTTACCTAGAGCCCATTCTGGGCTGGGGTGTCTGGGGTTTGTTCTTAGTGACTATAGTGGGAGCAGCCCTAGCCTCATCCTATGTGGAACGTCTGTGCTTTGCGCCGCATGGCAAACGCCAAGGTGATGTCACGGCGATGGTTGCCAGTTTTGCAGTATGGATGCAACTAGATGAAATTTCTTCCCAACTATTACCCCAAAGAACACACGCATTTCAGGGTATTGAGGTGCCAAATTTTTGGTGGGGAGAGCTCTTTGTGCGGGGAGATCAACTGCTGCACTTTGCTATAGCTTTAGTTAGCATCCTCTTGCTGTATTTGCTGCTTTACAAAACTCGTTTTGGACTTTTGGTTCGGGCCACAGCTGATAGCTCAGAAACAGCTCACCTGTTGGGTGCTCCAGTACCTTGGTTGGGATTTACAATCTTTTTGGTGGCAGGAATTTTAGGTGGCTTAGCCGCCTTCATGATTTTATCTGCAGATGGTTATGTGACCCCTTTATTTGGCTTATGGAGCACCTTTAAAGGTCTGGTGGCTATGATTATTGGCGGAGTGGGTTCACTAGTTGGAGCTGTACTTGGCGGGCTTATATTAGGTCTTGTCGAAACCCATGCTGGGGCTGCACTGGGTGCTGAATTTCGAGACATGGTGACCTTTGGGATGGTTTTTCTGGTGTTGATTATTAGACCTGGCGGCCTGATGGGCGTTAAAATTTATCGTACTGATAACTTAGCTCAAGAACGGGTTTAAGCTATGGATATTTACCTTGCCTCTGTATTGACTAATATGACACTCATTGCATTTTTGGCTCTTTCTGCTTATTTGGTGTTAGTGGTCGGGGAGGTCTCTTTTGGACAACAGGCTTTTTTTGGTATTGGGGCTTATATTACAGCTTCTGCAACGGCTTTGGCGGGCGTTCATATTTTTTGGGGACTATTGGCTGGTGCGATAGGCGGAGCGAGCTTTGCTCTGTTGTTAGGGCTGCTCACTATAAGGTTGTCAGGCATTTACTTTGCTATTAGCACACTTTGCTTTGCAGAATTACTGCGTTTTTCTTTATTGCACATTCGTTTTGCCCAAAATATTGACGGACGTATTATTGGCCCTGATGGCCCTGAAGGGTTCTCTAACATCCGCTGGATTTTTGAAAATAATTATGCGGTGACTGATTTTTTATTATTGGCAGTAACGTGTTTGATAATATTACTCATAGTACTCTTTAGTCTGGAACGCAGCCCTATTATGTTAGGGGCACGTATGGTGGGTGATGATCCAGTTCTAGCTCAGTCTCAGGGCCTCAATCCTACTTACTATCGACTTAGCTTTATTGCCTTCTCTGGTGCTGTGGCTGGCTTTGGTGGTGGCTTATTTGCACTCTTTAATACCCATATTGAGCCAGCGATGTTTGGTGTCATGCTAGGAATACATGGCTTAGCCTATGCCATTATTGGTGGCTGTGGTTCGGCCATTGGTCCACTGTTAGGCGTTGTTCTGGACATTGGTTTGTTGGAAAGTATCCGCCAACTGGCGGCCTACCGGATGATTATATTTGGTGGTCTGGTGGCATTGTTGCTGGTGTTTCGACCTGAAGGTATTGTTAGCCCAAGGTTGGTGTCTCGCTTGAAAAGTCGCTGGAGAAAACGCTATCTATAGTCTGCAAAATATCGGCAAGTCTTTCGGTGGGGTTGATGTATTAACAGACATATCCCTCACCTTAAAGTCTGGTCAGCGCCTTGGAATTACGGGTGCTAATGGAGTGGGTAAGTCGACCTTAATTAATATTGCTACAGGCTTTTTGACACCTGACTCAGGTCATATTCAAATTAATCAACAAATATTAACTGATCGACCTGCTTGGGCCTTCGCCCTCGCAGGTATTCAGAGAACTTTTCAATCGACTCGCTTCTTAAAAACCGCCAATCTAGAAGAGCAACTATTGTTAGCGGCTAGGATGCCTGAATCAAAAATTAGATTAACCAAGCTAATAAAACTAAGCGGTTTAGAGGCCAGTTTGCATCTGTTCCCAGATGAAATTCCTCTGCCTTTGTTGCGCAAGGCTGAAGTCATAAGAGCTCTTGCAGTCAATCCAGATGTGCTATTTTTAGATGAGCCGTCAGCGGGCTTAACAATTGAGGAATTATATCAATTTAGTATGTTTTTAAAGCAACAATTGGGTCAAAAAATGGCTTTGGTGGTGGTAGAACACAGGCTAGATTTTATGGCAATGGTTACTGATTCTGTATTTGAAATGCAACCTAATCGGGGACTAGTCAAGAGAGAAATTGATGTTAAAACTTGACCAAATAACAGTCCAATATGGTGCTCTTGTGGCCTTAAATGCGGTGGACCTATGCATAGATGAGGGCACAATTAATGTGATTGAAGGGCACCATGGTGCAGGTAAATCTAGTCTTCTCAAAGCTATTATTGGAGCAGTGCCTTCAAAGGGTAAAGTTTGGCTTGATCAACACCCAATGCATCGACGCACTCCAGCTCGCTTGCTGCAGGTGGGAGTGGTACTTGTGCCAGAAGGTAGACAATTATTTGGGCGTCTATCCACCCGAGAAAACCTCCAGTTTGGCCTCCATGTTGCAGGTGTTGCGGGCAACATTGAAACAGCACTAGAGTATTTCCCACAACTCTCACCGCTACTTGATAAGCCGGCCTATGTTTTGAGTGGTGGTCAGGCACAAATGCTTGCAATTGCTAGAGCCATGCTGGCTAACCCCCGATACCTTTTAGCTGACGAGCCATTAATGGGCCTGTCAGAAGGCCCTAAAGAGCAGGTTTGGCAGGCGTTGATTGATCTTCAGAGAAAAGGAGTGGGGGTCTTGGTTACGGGGGAGTATTTAGCAGCCAATGGCACATTGATTGAACAACATAAAATAATTAATAATGGCTACCTTGAGTCAGGAAAATAATAATGAAAAATAGCATCATTTATGTATGGGCGATAACTTTAAGTCTACTTCCCTCAATTGCGCAGGCTAATATGGCCGAAACTCAGACTCATTGTATGCCCCATAAACAGTCATTGGAATATACCTGCCAGGTGACGCTATTGTCCCATAACGAGCCTGTCAGTAATGCTAGTATGAGTGTGAGTGCAGATATGCCTTCCATGCCTATGGCTCATAATATGAGACAAATTAGGGTGTCGCCAGTTGTGGGTTTAGCAGGTCAGTATGAGTTTATTTTGGAATTAGAAATGTCAGGACAATGGCGGCTGATTTACAATATTTTGACCCCCTTCGCTGATAGAGTGCATGAACCTCTGGTGGTTGGTGCTCATGATAAGTCCAAACCACACAAAACATTGCATGAAAATAGTATGCAAGATCACTCAAGGATGCCCAGCAAAGAGCATGATTAAATAATTATTAGGGTGTCTGCTTAGCGTAGGTTTTAGATATTACGTACCACGTTAATCTATGAAAAGTTAAGTCAGTTAGTCACTGGTGTTGGGTTTTGTGTGTGCTGTCTTTGCCTTGGAGCAAAGTTCAAATATAACCCATCATCGGACTAAATATGCTACTTATTTTGGATCAATCCCCAAGGTGTGCGCGAATCTTTATACTGATATGGTTGATGAGAAAGGTCAATTAAAGTAGAGCGTATTCGAAAAAGCTAATTGATAAGTTTAAGGTTAGAACTTTACTTAGATACTAAGCCTCTTTACTAAGTCTAGGCCTTGATTTTATGGGCACGACTTGTTCTCAATAACAAGGCTAATTAGGTTAAAGGTAAATCACTCTCTGATCCCTAGCAAGACCCGATTAATCTAGGATTTTTTTTGTAAAAAAATTACATAAAAGTTATTTAATGACTTTATTTTGCTTTATTTTTCAAAATCTTGTAGTATTATTACAAATAGTACTTATTAGCAAAGACTACTTTTGATTTTGCTCGTCATACGTTAGTCTTAGTTTCTTTTAATCCCCCAAGCTGCAACAGCTTCAAAGTACCCTAAGGAAAACTTCATGCCTGAGTCTCTTAAAGACAGCGCTATGCGCTACCATACTCACCCAACACCCGGTAAATTGTGTATTCAACCCACAAAACCATTGGCGAATAAACGCGATCTAGCGCGGGCTTATTCTCCTGGAGTGGCTTATGCGTGTGAAGCTATTGTGGAAGACGAGGCGATGGCTGCAGCGGTGACTGCGCGAGGTAATTTGGTTGGCGTAATCACCAATGGTACCGCGGTTTTAGGTCTAGGGAATATTGGACCACTGGCTTCCAAACCCGTGATGGAAGGCAAGGCGGTTCTATTTAAGAAATTTGCGAATATCGACGTCTTTGATATAGAAATCCAAGAAAATGAAGTCGACAAGCTGGTGGATATTATTGCGGCACTGGAACCGACCTTTGGCGGCATAAACTTAGAAGACATTAAAGCGCCAGAGTGTTTTTTGGTTGAGCAAAAACTGCGTGAGCGCATGAAGATTCCAGTCTTTCACGATGACCAACATGGCACTGCCATTGTCGCTGCAGCGGCTATCTATAATGGTTTAAGAGTCGTCGAAAAGAACATTGAAGACATTAAAGTAGTGGTGTCTGGGTCAGGCGCGGCCAGTATTGCTTGTTTAGATTTGCTGGTTAGTATGGGTTTACCCCGCACAAACATTAGCTTGATAGATCGTCTGGGCGTGATTTATAAAGGCCGTGGGGATGGCATGAACCAATGGAAAGAAGCGTATGCCAGAGAAACTGACGACCGCACCTTAGCTGACGCGATGGTTGGTGCTGATTTATTTATGGGCTTGTCTGCACCGGGTGTGTTAACACAAGACATGGTCATCACCATGGGCCCTAAGCCATTAATTTTAGCCATGGCCAACCCAACACCAGAAATCATGCCAGAACTGGCGATGGCGGTGCGACCTGATGCCATTGTTGCCACAGGTCGGTCTGACTACCCGAACCAAGTTAACAATGTCCTGTGTTTTCCGTTTATCTTTCGTGGGGCCCTAGATTGTGGCGCTACTACGATCAACGAAGCCATGAAACAAGCTTGCGTTAAAGCCATTGCTGATCTTGCGTGTAAAGAAGTGACCGATGTAGTTGCCGCTGCTTATGCTGGAGAAGACTTTCGCTTTGGTCCTGAATATTTGATCCCAAAACCCTTTGACCCGCGTCTCATCGAAGAAGTGCCCCTAGCAGTCGTCAAAGCCGCAATGGAAAGTGGAGTGGCAACCCGTCCAATAAAAGATTTAGACGCCTATCGTATTAAATTACAAGGCTATGCAAATCGAGCAGGCTTGTTCATGCAACCCATGATAGAGAAAGCCAAACAGGGCCCTCAACGGCGCATTGTTTATGCCGAAGGTGAGAACGAAGATGTTCTGATGTCGATGCAGGCAATGGTTGATGAGTCAGTCGCTAAGCCTATTTTAATTGGTCGCCAAAGTGTCATTCAGCAGACGATTGAACGGTTGAGTTTGCGTGTTAAATTAGGTGAAGAAGTGGAAGTTTTTGATCCAAAAGATTGTGATTTACACGACCGTTACTGGCAGCATTACCATAAAAAAGTGGCTCGTAAAGGTGTTTCTATTGAAATGGCTAAGCAGGAGATGCGCAACAGCCCCACGGCTTTAGCATCGGTAATGGTGGATCTTGATGAAGCCCATGGCATGATTTGTGGAAAGGTAGGACGCTTTGATATGCACTTTAAAACCTTACTACAGGTGCTTGGACCAAAGACACCAGACACCCACGTGTCTTCTGTTTGTGCGCTATTACTTCCCAACGGCCCATTGTTCTTAGCCGATGCTTTTTTAACGGTGGATCCCTCCGTAGAAGAAGTGATCGCCACCACTGAAGCCAGTATGGAGTTTGTGCGTCAATTTGGCATTAAGCCTAAAGTCGCTCTTTTGTCGCACTCTAACTTTGGTACCTCAAACGATGGACAGGCCACTAAAATGCGCCAGGCCGCTGCGACACTCCAAGAACGTTATCCTGATGATGAAATTGAAGGAGAGATGCACTCATTTACCGCTTTAAATGAGGAATTGCGGCAAACGATTCTACCTAACTCAAAGCTTACAGGGCAGTCCAATTTATTGATTATGCCCAGCTTAGATACAGCTAATATTACTCTTGGACTAATCCGTTCTCTTACGGATGCCCTACTCATTGGTCCTTTTGTACATGGTTTGGCAAAGCCTGCGCACATTGTGATTCCCTCAGTGACGGGCAGAGGCATGTTCAATATGAGCGCCATTACTGCAGCTGATGTGGAAAACCATTGTGAAACAAACGTGTGTAGTTTCTAAATTCTAAGTTGCTGAGCCTTAGTCCTTCAACCCGCTTTAAGAGTGAATCTTAAAGCGAGATGGAGCAGGACCACTATGCTATCAATGGGAGCTTGTGTTTTGGGCTGCAACAGAGCTTGTGATAGGGCCATTGTGGGTAAATTAATGTCAAGGCCTTGCGGCAATTTATAGGATATGAGATGTTCGCCTCCTATTGAAAATTGAGAAAGTAAGTCATGTCTAAACTGCAGTTTACCAAAGCCTTTACCCAGCAAGAAGCGATCCCTGAACAGGCCAAGCAAAGGGTCATGGAGTTACTCGATTCAGGTCGTTTACACCGCTACAATACGGTAGGAAATGAGCTGTCTGATGCGGCCATGTTAGAGCAAGCGTATGCTCAATACCAAGGCCGCAAGTACTGCTTAGCGTGCACTTCTGGGGGCTATGGAATCCATATTGCTTTGCGGGCTATGGGTTTGCAAGCCGGTGATGAGGTGTTAACTAATGCCTACACCCTAGCTCCTGTGCCCGGTGCAATTCATGCGGCTGGGGGTAAACCTGTGTTAGTTGAAATAGATGAGAATTATCACCTCGACTTAGCTGACTTAAAGACTAAGGCTAAGGCGAGTAAGGCTAAAATCTTACTCTTGTCATTAATGCGTGGGCACATTCCTAACATGCAGCAACTCATGACCTTATGCAATGAGCTGGGTATTAAAGTATTGGAAGATTGTGCTCACACTATGGGGGCTTCTTGGGATGGCATAAAGTCAGGAAATTTTGGCCAGGTCGCAGCCTTTAGTTTGCAAACCTACAAGCACCTGAATACAGGTGAAGGTGGTTTAGTGGTGACGGATGATGCCCAAATCGCTGCGCGTTTAATCATGCACTCTGGTTCTTATATGCTGTATGAGCGTCATGGTGCAGCGCCAGCCTCAGAAGTGTTCGAAAACATCCGCTTAGTCAGTGCCAACATGTCTGGCCGCATGGACAATATGCGGGCGGCTCTGGGGCTTGCGCAATTACCTAACCTAGATAAAAATTGTGAGCGCTGGAATCATCGTTACAACCTACTCAATGCTGCCATTGGGGCAATATCAGGGGTTGATATTCCCACTCGGGACAAGCGGGAGTCTTTCGTCGGAAGCTCTATTCAATTTCGGCCAACAGCGTTAAAAATGGATCAAATGCCAGACTTTATTGCCGCCTGCGCAGCCCAAGGGGTTGAGCTTAAGTGGTTTGGTGAATCCCAGCCTAAAGCCTTCACCAGTCGCTACGACAGTTGGCATTACATCAGCCCCATGCCTCATCTTCCCAGCACCCTTGAAGCCCTAGATAGAACCCTAGACCTTCGGGTGCCTTTAACTTTTGATGATGAAGATTGTCGATTAATAGGTGCGGTTATTGCTCAAGTCATGGCTGAGTTCATGGCGCATTAGCGCCATCAACTCAGATCCATTGCTAGGCTTTTGGACGCAGGCCTTTAGGGTCGTAGAATCCTCGCAAGCTGGCTTGCGCAGGGAAGCGCTCAAGAGCAATTTCAATCTCAAATTTGGCCTTAGAAAGGCGAATTGGAGATAGGTTGGGCACATTGACATAACCCATACCTATGGCACTGCCCACTGAATGCCCATACATTCCAGAAGTGAGGTAGCCCACAATCTCACCATCCATGACAATTGGTTCATTGTGAAACAACATGGCTTCTGTGTCGTCGAGTTTAAATTGCACTAAGCGGCGCTCAGTGCCATTGGCTTGTAGCTGTTGCTTATATCCATTAATGCCAATAAAGTCCCCAGCATCGGGTTTAGCAGCCCAATTAAGGCCTGCTTCAAACAAGTTATCCTCTGGTCCAACATCGTGACCCCAATGAACAAAACCTTTTTCCATGCGGGCGCTGTTAACCGCATGCATCCCTACATTGCGGATACCAAATTCTCTACCAGCTTCAAATAATGCACGATAGGCTGTGGCCGTGTGTTGGGCGGGGATAAATAGCTCCCAGCCTAATTCGCCCACATAAGTTAAACGCTGCACCCACATGCGAATACCTGCCACTTCCATGATTTTACCTGTACCAAAGGGGAAACCTTCATGGCTTAGGTCTTCAGAAGTCACTTTGGCTAACACACTGGGAGCTAAAGGACCTTGGAGTGCGAGACCTCCAAAATTCATGCTAATGTCTTGTAACAACACATCATCGATGAGACGGTGATTAAGGTGCCACCAATCCCTTGAATGAGAGCCGATGCCCGTAATCACCCAATAGGTTGTCTTAGCGGTGCGCACGACGGTGATATCAGCTTCGATGCCACCTCGAGCATTTAAAAAATGGGTATAAACTACTTTGCCTATGGGTACGTCAATATTGCCTGCGCAAATGTACTGTAAATTCTTAGCAGCGGCTGGCCCAGTGACCTCAAATTTACCAAAGGAAGACATGTCGTAAATGCCTACACCTTCGCGCATCGCCATGTGCTCTTGTTTGGTATTTTCAAACCAGTTTGGCTTTTTATAACTGTATTCGTATTTTGCTTCCTGTCCTAAATTGGCAAACCAGTTGGGGCGCTCGTGGCCACATACTTCACCAAAACAGGCGCCTGCGGCGGCCAGTTCTTGGTGCAAAGGGGACTGAATTTGGTCCCGTGCTGTTTCGTATTGGTAAAAAGGCCAATGCATTGCATAACTATGACCAAGAGATTCGGGGATTCGCTCTGCCACGTATTCGTCATGCTGCTGGGCAGGGTGGTGACGGCGGATATCGCATTCACTCACGTCACCTGAAGGGTAGCCATCAATCATCCAGTCAGCCATGATCTTGCCGACGCCGCCGCCAGCCCCAATACCCTTAGAATTCATTCCTGCAGCAATAAATAATTTATCAATCTGAGGGGTGGGGCCAAGCAAATGAAGGTTGTCATTGGTAAAGCTTTCTGGGCCATTGAACCAAGTGCGAATCCCTGTTTCTTGCAATTGGGGGAAGGTTTCCATGCCATCCAAAAGATAGGGTTCGATGTGATCTTGGTCAAGGGGAAACTGCCCAAAACAGAAGTCGTCGGCAATTTTCTCCATGGGGAGTCCAATGGCGTTGTCTTCAAACCATCCCACTAACATTTTGCCAGCGTCTTCTTTAAAGTATAGACCTCGGTCAAAGTCTCGCAGAACAGGGCGCTGAGTTAGGCCTTCCATTTCCTCTGTGACAATGTAGGAATGTTCGCAAGCATACAAAGGCAGTTGCACACCCACGGTCTTGGCGATGTCACGCGTCCACATACCGCCACACAATATTACCTGATCTACTTCCATGGTGCCTTTGTCGGTGCGAATGCCGGTGATGACATTATCTTTAATTAACAATTCTTCCATGATGGTGTTTTCGAATATCTCCACGCCATTCATGCGTGCACCCTTCGCTAAAGCCATGGTCGTGTCGATGGGATTAGTTTGGCCATCGCCCGGTGTGTAGAGTGCTCCTATAACACCGTCAGTATTGATGCCAGGGTAAAGCTCTGCTAAACGGGTGTTGTCGATCATTTCTGATTCCACACCAAATACTTTGCACACAGATGAAGTGCGTTTAATTTCCTCCAAGCGAGCCTCGGTGCGCGCTAAGGAAATACTCCCAATGCGCTTATAGCCCGTTGCTTGGCCGGTTTCTTCCTCTAAACTTGCATAAAGCTTGTGACTATATTTGGCAAGTTCGGTGAGGGTAGGTGTGGCCCAAGACAAACTCACTAAGCCTGCCGCGTGCCAAGTGGTGCCACTTGTTAACTGTTGACGCTCTATTAAAACAACATCTTTGATGCCACGTTTGGCTAAATGGTAGGCTACCGAGGTGCCAATAATGCCACCACCAATGATGGCAATACGGGCTTTTTCTGGTAAAACTTGGGTGTTACTCATAACAATTTCCTTAGCCACAAAAACACAGGGTTCTGTGGGATGTATTTTTAACTGCGTAACAAGCTGTTGTTGGGATTGTACGCAGGGTCTAGCTCTACATGGCAATGACGGGTGCCCACAGAGGTCTCTACAGTCAAGGCCTGACCCGCTTTACAGTGCTCGGGTTTGAGGTAGGCAAAGGCTAAACTTTTTTCCACTCGATATCCATAGGCACCGCCGGTAATAATGCCACTATGGTCTCCATTAGCAAAGACCGCTTCGTTACCAAAACATTCCGCAGGTATCTGGTCATCAAATACCAAATAGGCCAGTTGCATAGAGAGCCCCGCAGTTTGACGCTGTAGCAAATTCTCACTGCCAACAAAGTGGCGACTTAAATCTAAGAAACGATCCATACCCGCTTCTAAAGCCGATATTTCTTCTGTGAATTCAGCGCCATAAGCACGGTACATTTTTTCCATACGCATACTGTTAAAGGCTCGAGTGCCAAAATCTCTCAAGCCCAAGGGCTGGCCAAATTGCATTAATGACTCATAAATAGAAATAAGCTGCCATACAGGCATGTGTAATTCCCATCCAAGTTCCCCAGCGTAAGATACGCGCATGGCAAATACAGGAGCTGAATCGAGCTGAATAGTTTGGCAACTTAACCAAGCAAAGGCATTATTGGATAGGTCATCTTCACAAATAGTTTGCAGAATCTCGCGTGCTTTGGGTCCAGTGAGTAATACGCCACCCCAATCTTCGCTGAAGTCTTCTATGGTGACTTGATAATCACCCACATGCTGCTGCAGCCATTGCATGTCTTTAATTTGGCAGCCAATAGCACCCATTAATACAAAATGTTCTTGGCTAATGCGACTGACGGTTTGTTCAGCCATAATGCCACCATTTTCTGCATGAAATAAAGTGAGGCTAATGCGGCCATCTTTAGTGGGCAACTGGTTACATGACAGGTGATCTAAAAAGGCATAGGCATCTGGCCCTTTAACACGGAATTTAGCAGTGCCACTGATGTCAGTAATGCCACAGGTGTTTTGCACCGCCGCACATTCTTCCGCGACTACGGCATGGGCTTCACTGTGAGTCCAAGTTTCACTTTCTTCTCGTACGGAGCCAGTTTTAAACCATGCAGGTTTTTCAAAACCAGCACTGACAAAATGCACGGCATCTTTTTGTGCCATGACCGTGTGCAGCGGACTCGTGCGGATCGGCCGGCCATGGGGACGGTTTTCCGTAGGCGACGCACTGGCGTACATGCGTTCGTAGGACTCAATAGCGCGAGTGATGCAGTATTTTTTATCAGCCCATGGACCAAACCGACGACTATCTAACGAGGCCATATTGAGTTCTGTTTGGCCATGCACCATCCACTGGGCCATATACTTGCCTATGCCACCTTGGGCAATGCCAATAGAAGCGCCTGTCATATTCCAGAAATTAGTCAGGCCAGCAACGGGGCCTACTAAAAAGTTATCATCAGGCGTGTGAGTAATGGGGCCATTAATAATGGTTTTGACACCAACCTCCTTGAATAGAGGTACCAGTTCCATACAACGTTCTAGCCAAGGCATCAGACGCACTAAATCTCCAGCAAATAATTCCCGGTCAAAGTTCCAATCCATACCTTTAAGGGCCCAAGGCTTTGAACCTCGTGTTTCGTAGGGCCCAACTAATAAGCCATTACCTTCTTGGCAAATGTAAGCTGATGCTGTGGAATCTCGTGTGACAGGCATTTCTTTCACTAAGGCGGCAATGTCTGGATGGTCTTCGGTAATGAGGTATTGATGTTCTAGATTGATAATAGGCACGTGTGCACCCACCATACGGCCTACTTCTGGGGCAAAACAACCGGCGGCATTAACCACATGCTCAGCAATAATGTTGCCTTGTTCAGTGATTACTTCGTAACCACCTTGGGGTAGGGTTATGATGTCTGTGACGCGGTTAAAACGACTAATTTTAGCGCCATTATCACGCGCCATTTGAGCCAGAGGCATGACCACAGATGTTGGGTCTACTCTGCCGTCATCGGGTGTGTATAAAATACAGCGCGCACTGTCAAAATTCATGACAGGATTGATTGCTTTAGCTTCTTCTTTAGAGACCCAGCGCATCTCACAACCAATGTTGTGAGCTCTACTCATGACGTTACGAAACCATTGTTCTTCTAATTCTGTGTAGCCTACTCTTAGGCTGCCACACTTGTGGAACGTGGATGGTAATCCAGTTTTGGCAGGTATAATTTTGTCATACAGTTCAATGGTGTAATCGTGTATTTTAGATAGGGTGTGATTGCCGTTAAAGTTAGGGCATAAGCCCGCAGCGTGCCATGTGGACCCGCTAGTGAGTTCCCCTTTTTCAATCATGACCACATCGGTCCAACCTTCTTCGGTAAGATGGTACATGAGGTTAACACCAAGGGATCCGCCACCAATAATAACAACGCGGGCATGTGATTGTAGGGACATAATAATTTTCTCTTAACGGCCAATTTGTTTGCGGGTCAGGCGGATATCAAATTCTGCTCTGATGGCTAAATCGGCCTCATCACTGATGTGGGTAGGGAAATAGCTGGCTAATAGTTCTTTCTTTTTAGCAATGGCTTTGTCTAATAACACAGGTTTCCCTTGTTCAGCCCATACATTGGGACTGCTGCGGTCACCTAAATTGGGATAAATGTATTCAGTTTGCATTACTGATAGGGTCTGGTCAGAGCCTAAATAGTGACCTTTGCCACCCATGCACACCTCATTTATGACATCAAAGCTTAAGCTGTCTGCGTCTACTTTAAGGCCTTTAGTCATGCGCATGCAAGCCCCTAATACGTCATTGTCCATGAGTAAACTTTCCGGGCAAGCTCCCATTAAACTGCCATACATTCCAGCCGCCTCATACACCACATTGGCTCCAGCCATCGCTGCTGCAACCGCAGTATAAGCTCTTTCAGCACCCGCCTGAAAGTCTGGAAACTTTGCATCCGTCATGCCACAGGCGGTGCCTGTGGGCAAATCAAAATAGTTACCCATTTGGGCGCAGGCTGCAGATAAAATGCCTTGTTCTGGAGAACCGCCACTCATAGCCCCAGTGCGCAAATCAGACACAAAAGGCCAAGTGCCGATAATGGCAGGAGCGCCTGGCTTTATTGCATTAACGTAGACTAAACCGCCTAAACATTCCGCCCATGCTTGAGACACAGCACCGGCTAGCAACGCAGGTGCTGTCGCTCCAGCTTGTCCGGCTGAAAGTAACAAGATAGGCATGCCTCCTTCTACACCGACACGCAGACATTCTAAAGACTCCTCTGCAAAGGTCATGGGCGGCACCACAAAACAATTGGACATACTCACAAAAGGGCGTGCTCGCCATGCGGCTTCACTGCCAGAAAAATGGTGCAGCATTTTTAGCCCTGCACTCACATGATCAGCTTCGGTAAAACTGGTACCTATATGTTTACTATTACCCATGACAGAACAATATAGGGTATTTAAATCCATAGTTTTTGGATCGTCTATGTCTCTTAATACGCACATACGTTGAAACATATGAATGTGTTCACAGGTATCGGCAATCCGCGCCATATCATACAAATCTTCAGTGGCAGAATTACGGTAGGAGTTATTTTCTGGGTCTGACACGTGCACTGCAGCGCCTGCTGTTGAGAAATGCACCCGCTGGCCATTAATCGCTAAATCGTGTTTGGCATCAACGCCATAAAGGGTTAAATTTCGCTGACAGATACTTAACGTATGTTCAACTAAGCTGCGGGGGATACGCAAGCGGCCATCATCACCCATGGTTGCTCCAGCAGCGACCATAGTGTCAGTGCAGTGGGGTGTCGATCGCCCAAATCCAATGTCTTCTAAAATGCGGTAAGCATTTTCAGCAATAGCCGCCATCGCACTGGGAGACAGGGGCATAAAGGTGCCGCCAGTTTCCCCTGGATGGACAGGTTTTGCTTCTTCAGTTAAGGGGGCTAAACGCTCTGCTAAACGGGCCTGACGGCCTCCGGATCGACGTGACATATTATTTCCAGATTAAGGTTTTTATTGTTTTGAAATCGGCTCATTTTTAGCTGAAATATAATTCTATTCAATTGATTATTTTTATGCTTTTGGATTAGAATAACTAATATCAATCTGGATGTTATAGTGGGTTTCATCAATGGCCAGAAAACTCCCTTCTTTAAATAGCTTACGTGCCTTTGAAGCCACAGCGAGACACCTGAGTTTTACTCATGCTGCGGATGAATTATTTGTCACCCAAGCAGCCATTAGTCATCAAGTGAAAGGCCTGGAAGATTATCTAGGTCATCGTTTGTTTAAACGCTTGCCACGTAACTTAACCCTCACAGCTCAAGGCGCTGCCTTGATGCCAGTATTAGCGGGTGCATTTGATGATATAGCCAATGCGGTAGTGAGTCTAAAACAAGACAAGGCGGGCTCTTTGCTCAACGTGCGTTTAGCGCCGTCTTTTGCAGCTAAGTGGTTATCGCCACGTTTGAAAGACTTTTGGCAAATGTACCCAGAAATTGACCTATGTTTATTCCATGCGCACAACCCAGTTGACTTTGAACGAGAAGACATCGATCTAGCCGTCACCTATGGCCGTGGTGACTGGAAAGGTGTCGAAAGTACGGCCATCATCAGTCTAGATTTTTTTCCTGTAGCAAGCCCCGAATGGGTCGCCAATAATGAACCTATAATTAATCCAGAGCAGTTGCTCAACGTCACTTTATTACATGATGCGGGCCCATACGCCTGGAATGAATGGCTGCGGCAGGCTGGGGTAAAGGGCATTAATAACAGACGTGGCACCACCATTGATGACACTAACGTATTAATTCAAGCAGCCATAGATGGTCAAGGCGTAGCTCTAGGATCGACTCCGTTTGTGGAGGACCATTTGGCTTCTGGACGCTTAGTCATTGTATTTGATCAGGTACTCATTACTGATTATGCCTATTATGTGGTGTGCCCTAAAGCCCATTTACAACGCCCAGATGTAATGGCCTTTAAGGATTGGCTGTTAGCTCAGGTTTAAGGTGCATTAGCTTAAATAGTGGGTTCGATAATGCTCACCTTTGCAAGTTAAGACGCGGCTATCGTTTATGAACATCATAAAAACGAGGAGTATTAAAGACTAATATTTTCTCCAGTCTGAATAACATAGCGAGGACCAGACCATTGAAACAATCTATCGTGCACATTGCCTTGGTGGTGGAAGATTACGATGAAGCGATTAACTTTTATGTCAATAAATTAAAGTTTGAACTCATTGAAGACACCTTTCAGCCAACACAAGACAAACGTTGGGTAGTGGTTTCACCTCCTGGTTCCAATGGCGTGACTTTATTGTTAGCGCGCGCGTCTAAAGCAGAGCAAAAGGCTGTGGTAGGTGATCAGACTGGGGGGAGAGTGTTTCTTTTTTTAGCCACTGATGACGTTTGGCGTGATTACAAACGCATGGTCTTAGAAGGTATAAAGTTCATTAGACAACCCCAACAACAAGACTATGGTACGGTGGCGGTATTTGAAGACCTGTATGGTAATTTATGGGACTTACTAGAGTTAAACTCCGATCATCCAATGGCTACTAGAGCGCTATAATTAGACTTTGAATTTCAAGGCGAGGCGCGTTACTTTTCATCCAAAGCCACTGTGGACTAGTTATGGGGCATCCTGCAAACGCTGCTCGGGTACCACCATGGCATCACTGGCAGCCCATACGGACTGGTCAAAATTAACCACTGAACCTGTCATTAAGCCCGACTCGTCACTGGCTAGAAAAGCCAAAGCACGGGCGACTTCCTGAGGGTCCACCAAACGCCCAAAAGGCATGCCGGCGCCCACTTTTTCTTGCCAGCCATCCTCAGCACCATGATACTTGCGTTGAATAACATCTTCTTCATCACTTGCCATCCAACCAATATTTAAGCAGTTGACTCGAATTCGGTCTCGCATTAAAGCGTGAGCTGCATTGCGGGTCAGGGTATTGAGACCGCCTTTTGAGGTGCAATAAGCAGTGAGCATTGGCATACCGGCATAGGCAGCAATAGAACCAATGCTAACAATAGAGCCATCATTGCCAGTGCTGCGCATTAATTTAGCAGCGGCTTGAATAAGAAAAAAGGGCGCGCGCACATTAATGTTCATGATACGGTCAAAGAGCTCGGGAGAAGTGTCTAAAATGGTACCACGCTCAGATAGACCCGCCACGTTGATCAGAATGTTGAGTTGTCCAAAATGCTCTTGTGCCGCATTTATGATGTGTTGCGGTGCATCTATTTCAGCTAGGTCTGCGGTCACAAAGTGCACTTTGCAGGCTGGATATTGACTTTGAATACTCTCTGCGACAGCCAGCCCTTTGGCCGTTTGGCGGCCACACAAGACAAGGCCCTTGGCACCGCGCTCTGCAAATAAGTGAGCAGTAGCCGCCCCGAGGCCTTGGCTACCGCCAGTAATGACGGCTACTTTATTGTTGAGGCCAGTTAATTGAGCCATGAGCTAATCTCGTTTCAGGTTAATTTGGAGTGAGCTGTGGCCCACTTATTGGCCCAGCAAACGAATCATTTTATCTGCTTCATCACTCACTTCAGGAATGATTGTCTTCATGATGGTAAGCCGATCAAATACGTCGGCGTCGGCGTCAAGAGTGCGGCGTAAAGTGTGACCAAAACGCTGACGCAGGCAGGTGCCTATATTGAATTTACACACGTTTGCTTTGGCCAAAGTTTGTATATCATGACTTTTTACACCGCTAGTGCCATGAATAACTAAGGCCACATTTAACGCGGCTTGCAATTCTTCAAAGCGGGTGAAGTCAATATCGACAAAGGTGTTCTCTAAACGATGTATATTACCCACAGAGACGGCCAGCACATCTGGTTTGGCTTGCTCTAGCATCATCACAGCCTCTCCAATGTCAGTCAGTTCAGACTTGATATGATCCCGACCACTGGCATAGGGTACCGATCCTACTTCTGCTTCTACGGAAGCCCCAGCAAGTTTGGCATGCTCAACCACCTGCTTGACCCCTGCGATATTTTCTGCGATTGGCAACTGTGAACCATCGTACATGACGGAGGTGAAACCTACGTCTATGGCTTTGATTACCGTGGGAATGTCATAGTTATGATCAAGGTGCAGGCACACAGGCACTGTGGCACTTTGCGCAAGTGGCTTGAGCATACCAATAATATGCTCTAATGGCATAAACAAGGTCATGTCCAAGTTCACTGCCAGAATGACACTGGCATTGCGCGCCTCTGCCGCTTTGATAACGGCCAAAGCGTCCTCATAGCCAAACACATTAAAGCATGGCACAGCATAGCCCTGCGTTAATGCTGGCTGCATTAGGTCTGTTAAATTAACTAACATGTTGGTCTACTTAAACTTACTGATCATATCTTTCATACCGGGAATAGTTTCCAGTTGATAGGCATGTTCAGGGTGGAAGTTTTGGTGTAATGGACGTTGCGATTTGCCCGCTAAAATAGTGAAGTAATACATTTCATAACCGGGTCCTGCAACACAGGGGTGGTAGCCTTTTTCTATTTGGATGGTGGAGCCATTTCGAATATGGAAAACCTCACCCATGTCTTCACCCTCTTGGGTTAAAAACTGGGCTCCAAAGCCGTGCTCTGGATTAAAACGGAAGTTATAGACTTCGTCGTGACGAGTTTCTGCAGGTAAAGTATCAGTGTCATGTTTGTGGGGTGGAAAGCCAGACCAGCCTCCTGCACCGACCGTAAACAACTCGCTTACCAGTAATCGACCCACTTGACCAGCTTGAGATTTACCTAATATATGTTTAATTTTACGGTGGGTTTTGGTGTCATCAGAGCCATATTGCACGGGGTCAATGTCTGACTCACGCACGACAAATGGTTGATACACTTCATCGTGCCTGGCCCCTGAGATAAAAATTTCAGCCTGATCGCTGACACAGGTAAATGTAACTTCAGTGCTCAAAGGAACATAAACCCCTTCGGGCTCGCCTTCCCATATGTGCATGCGCTTGCCCACTGCTGCAAAGTGTTGACCTGCAACACTCACGTCAATACTTCCAGTGGCAGGTACTAAACAGGTTTCATACCCTTCAACTTCGGAGGTAAAAGACTCTCCCTTTGTGAGTTTAACGATATTAAAATAACACAAAGGTGTTTTTTCATTGTCACGATCGACAATGGCTTGGTTTTGGTTATCGTGATGTGGAATATGCATGTAAAACTCCTAATAAACGTTGGCCTAACGCCAGTTGGCAGATGGGGTCATGACCATGGATTGCTGCATTAATGTAATTTGCTCTGGACTGGGCATAGCGCTGGCGCAGCCTCGTTGGGAAACCACGATTGCTGCAGCTGCGCTGCCACAGGATATGGCAGCCTGCCAATCCTCATGCCCGCTGTAATGGTGCACTAGATTACCCAAAAACGCATCGCCAGCGCCGTAGGGTTTTAAAGATTTGACGGGGTAAACGCCAGTATCAAGGCGTTGATCCTGGGTAAATAGACTGGCCCCATGGCCACCCCGTTTAAGCAAAATGGTTTGCCCCTTGGCGGCTAAACTTGCTTGTTTAATATATAAATCTAACTCATCGGTCAGCACAGCAAACTCTTCTTCATTACCGACCACGACGTGGGCATGTTCCGCGGCTAGGCTATAAATCGCTCGAGTCGTTTGCAGATCGGGCCAATTCCATGGGCGGTAGTCTAAGTCTAGCCAAACATGACAATGATGGCGCTTAGCGTGCAGCATGAGTTCTAAAGTCGTGGTGCGTGAAGGTTCAGAAATAAGGGCTGTGCCCGTCACGACCAGATTATCGCTTTGGGTCACGGCATGCTTCATTGCGTCGGTAAGCTGCAACTGTAGATCAGCGGCATCATTGCGGTAAATCACCACTTCGCAATTTGTGGGTCTGACTTCGGCTAACGCAAGACTGGTGCGACTAGTGCCCAAACTCACTTGCAAAAATGCATCACTCACCTGGTATTGTGCGAGTCTTTGGCGCACAAAATGGCCAACAGTATCCTCAGACACAGCCGACAAGAGTGCCACTTTAGATCCAGCCCGGCTCATAGCCACAGCGATGTTGCCCCCAGATCCGCCCATGTCAGCGCTAAAACCATCCGCATCGCTAGTTTTACCACCATCGGGTTGGGGATACAGGTCAAGACCTGCACGGCCTAAAACCAGTGCATTCCAAGTCTTGCCAGAGTCAGACAGGGGCAGGCTAGTCATGTTATTCCACGTCCATCCATTGACCACTCATGGCTGACCGGTCAATGGCATCCATGACCTTTTCGATGTTTAACCCATCAGCAAAACTCGGCCATGTTTGTCCACCTTGTTCAATGGTGGTAAGTAATTGATTGAGCTCACACGCTTTGACATCAATATAACCCAGCGTATGCCCCGCGTTAGGTAAAAAAGCATCGTAAGGCTTGTGATAAGGGCCAGACAAAATAGTACGGAAGCCCTGCTGGCGGGGATCATCAGAGGGAGTGAAAAGTTGTAATTCGTTAAGGCGCTCTTGGTCAAAGCGAATCATGCCCTTTGAGCCATGCACTTCCCAACTTAAACCACATTTGCGACCCCAAGCCACACGACTGACCCGAAGTGTGCCTTTAATGCCACTTTTGAAACGCGCAATGGCCATGCACACATCATCATTATCAACCGTTTTACGGGTGTTGGTTTTAGGGTCATGACGGTCGGGGTAAACAATGTCATATTCACCCACCACGCGACTAATATCACTACCGGTCATAAAATGGGCAACGCTGACTAAGTGACACATAACATCAGCGTTGGCGCCAGTGCCGGATAACTCGCGGTTCATACGCCAACTATAAGGCCGCTCTGGATCAGCTTCGTTGTCTACATCATAGACACCAAAGAAGCCTGTGACGTCTCCAATAACACCTTCGTTAATCATGTCACGTGCGGCATGGACTAGAGGGTTTTGGATGTAGTTATAACCCACTATAGTTTTCTGATCGCTGGCTGCAGCAGCATCTACCATGGCTTGAGAGTCTGACAAGTTGGTCGACATGGGTTTTTCACACCAAACATGTTTGCCTGCAGCGAGGGCGGCGATGGCAATTTCTTTGTGCACAGAGTTGGGCACACAAATAGAAATTAAATCAACCTTGGGGTCATTCACCACATCCATATAATCTGTGGTGCAACGGGCAAAGCCCATTTCTGCGCGTTTGGTCTCGGCAATGTGTGGGTCTTGATCGCACACCATTTCCAACCTTGGGCGTAATTGACCACCAAAAGCAGTGCCTGCAGATGCATATGCGATGGAATGGGCCTTGCCCATAAATGCCGTACCAATAACCCCTATGCCTATTTCTTTCATGTCTTTGTCTCTATCTTTAGTTCTGAAACCCCAGTGGGCTGAGCCTTCAATCTATCTATTTTTAACGGTTGCCATTATTGTTATTACGATATTGATCGGCAACGACCGCCGCCACAATAATGATTCCCTTTACAATGTTGGTGTAAAACGAACCAATACCTAAAAAGGTAAAGCCAGAGGTGATCACACCTAAAATACACACACCAATAATAGTGCCTGTAATACGACCTTTGCCGCCCATTAATGAGGTGCCACCAATCACCACAGCAGCGATAGCATCTAATTCGTACAACATGCCCGCACCCGATTGAGCGGTGAGAGTTCGTGACGTTTCCACCACTGCTGCCAGTCCATATAGTCCGCCTGCTAGGGTGTAGACTAATAGCTTATGAGCTTTGATATTGATGCCAGCCACCCGAGCAGCTTGCTCGTTAGAACCAATCGCATAGGTATAGCGGCCATAGCGCGTATAGCGCAGCAGTAAATGGAAGGCCATGGCGGTGGTTAAAAATATGACCACTGGAACAATGCCACTACCTAAAACAGCATAGTCGTCGATAAAAAAGCTCACTTGGGAACCACTGGTGTACCAGCGTGCCAAGCCGCGAGCTGCCACCAACATGCCCAGAGTTGCAATAAACGGTGGGATACCTGAATAAGCAATCAAGCCTCCGTTGACTCCACCCAACACAAAGCCCATCAAAATACCCGCCAAAATCGGTACTAACACAGGCATATCAGTTAAGGCAGGGTAGACGGCTCGGGTAAAATCTGAGGTCTGAGCTAAGCTTGCAGCCACCAACCCAGTAAACGCTAACATTGAACCACTGGATAGATCGATACCTGCCATGATAATGATCTGGGTCACGCCGATGGCAATAATACCTATAATGGACATCTGTAAAATGATAATAGTGAGGCGCTGGGTATTAAAAATAAAACTCTGCCCTGATATAAACCACCCAAGAATTTCGAAAGTAAGGGCAGTACCCAACAGCACCATTAGAATACTGTGATCTTTGGGAAGCCAGTCTTTCCAGCTTTTCTCAGTTTTGTAGCCACCTGTTGATGAAGATGAAGTCATGGTAATGTCCTTGTTATGCGCGCAAACGTTGTTGAGCTTGGCGGCGTTGATCAAGCATTACTGCACCAACGATAATCATACCTTTCACAATTTCTTGATAATAGAAATCGATGCGTAAGAAGGTGAAACCAGAAGTAATAACACCCAAAATACAAACCCCGATAACAGTGCCAGAAATGCGTCCACGGCCACCAAATAATGAGGTGCCACCAATAACCACAGCCGAAATAGCATCTAATTCATACATGGTCCCCATGCCAGACTGACCGATGGTGGCCCGCGCGCACATCACCACTCCAGCGAGGCCAGAGAGGGATCCAGCAATGGTGTACACCATAATTTTATGACGTCGTACGTTTATACCCGCCACTCTTGCAGCCTTTTCGTTAGAGCCTATGGCATAGGTGTGTTTGCCATATACAGTGTGCTTCAATACGAGGTGAAATATTACGGCGACCGTAAAGAATATCAATACAGGCCATGCTCCTGAGCCGATGGTTGTAAAAGATTCAGACAATGAAAAAACAGGTTGACCTTCCGTATAGATGACCGCCACCGCACGGGCAGTCACCAACATTCCTAAGGTAGCGATAAAGGAGGGGATACCGGTATAAGCGGTAATGGCACCATTAATCCAGCCGCAAGTCGCACCCACTAACAGGCCAATGGTAATTGGAATAATAATGGGTAAACCTAAAAACTGTGGAAATATGGGGGCAAAAGCGTCTGCTGATTGGGCTAAGCTAGCAGCCACCATGGCGGATAATGCAAGCACTGCACCCCCTGACAGATCTATGCCCGAGGTGATAATGACTTGGGTTACACCAACTGCAATAATGCCAAAAATACAAACTTGTAAAATAATAATCTCTAAACGTTGGGGATTGCCTAAAAAGCTTTTACCTACGAATACCCAACCAAGCACTTCAAATAATACCGCGATACCAATAAAAACAGCAAAAATGCTGGCCTCTGCGGGGAGGTTTTCTCGCTTAAACATGATGACCTCTTAAATGTAGCTGGCTTTTTCGTGAACACCGCCCTGCATGCCGGTTATCATAGACACAATTTCATTGCCATCGGTTTCAGAAGCAATGACCTCGCCCACGATGCGTCCACGACGAAATACCCAGATTTTATCAACTAAGTTAAATACCTGGCGGAGGTTATGGCTGATCAATATAAGAGGAACTTCTTGCTCCTTTAAGCCACGAATAATGTTTTCCACTTGTGTGGTTTCTTGCACGCCAAGGGCTGCAGTGGGTTCGTCCATAATAATGAGTTTAGAGGCAAAACTGGCGGAGCGACTGATGGCTACACACTGGCGTTGACCACCGGACATATCGCCCACATGGTTACTTAAATTTGGGATTTTGATGGCAGTTCGTTCTAATACTGCTTTGGCCTTCTCCATCATTTTCTTTTCATCGAGTATGCTAAATGGGCCAAACTTGAAGAGTAACTCTTCACGACCTAGAAAAAGGTTAGAAGGCACGTCTAAATCGTTACATAAGGCTAAATCTTGAAACACTGATTCAATGCCTGCTTCCCGAGCTTCTAAGGGAGAGTTGAATTCAACGCGTTTGCCCTGAAAAAAGATATCACCTGAAGTGGGTTGTTCTACTCCAGTAATTTGGCGCACGAAGGTAGACTTTCCTGCACCGTTGTCTCCTACTATAGCTACATGTTCACCTTTTTTGAGAGTGAAATTGGCGTCTTCTAATGCATGCACCCCTCCATAGCGTTTGGTAAGATTTTCGGTGCGAAGAATGATGTCGTCTGAATTGTTCATAAGGTTCTCTGTATGCACTGAAAGCTAAAAATTAACGTTGTAACTAAAAACCTCCGGAGGATATCCAGAGGTTTTTTTGATGACTAAGGCGTTAGTGTTTAGTTAGCGCCCATGTACTCTGCCATGTTAGAAGGAGTAACTAGCTCAAACGGAATAGTGACCGAATTAGGTAGTGACTCACCATTAATCGCAGCAATGGCAGCGTCAATACCACCCGTTGCCTGGCCCGCAGCATTTTGGAATACGGTAACATCCAAGTCGCCTGCTTTCATTGATGCTAGAGCGTCTGCCGTTGCGTCTACACTGCCAATAAGTACATCATCCATGCTGATTCCAGCATTTTTGAAGGCTTGAACTGCACCTAGGCCCATTTCGTCATTGTTGGCAAAGACAATATCGATCTTCATACCAGAACTCAACCAGTTAGATACAATGTCGTTGCCCTTCGAACGCTGCCAGCTACCTACTTCTACAGCTTCTAGCTTAATGCCATTACACATAGATAGTCCCAAAACTTCTTCGAAGTCTTTAGAACGCGTAACAGCCGCTTCGTTTGACAAGATACCTTGCAGCATTACCGCAGTTCCAGTACCGCCCGCTAAGTTACATAATTCAAAGGCTGCCAAGGTGCCAGACCAAGTTTCATTAGAACCAACAAAAGTACTTGTGCCGCCTAAGCTAGCAGAGTCAGATGGCATGCGGTTAACATAAACAATAGGAATGCCTGCTGCATTCGCCATTTTAGTCATCTGTGGAGTTGCCGCAGCACTTACCGCTGTGACTACCAACGCATCCACACCAGAGGCGATGAAATTTTGTACTTGACTAAGTTGGGTACCCACATCTTCACGAGCATCTTCTATTTGAAAAGTATGACCTCTTTCCTCAGTGTGAACTTTAGCAGCTTCACGCATCAAGGTTAGAAAGTTGTCGTCAAAGTTAGAGCTTAAATATCCAATGGTTGCCGCATTTGCGCCAGTAGCCATAACCACAGATAAAGCCGTGGCTGCAAACAAATTAATTTTTTTCATTATTTTCCCCCTAAAAACTTAGCTAAGCTAATTTTTAGTTTTGTTATGCGGAGTATTCCGCGGTTGCTCGACATTACTACTTGAATAACTTAAGGCGATCGCCTTAGGTTAAATCCTGTTCTAACAAATATTTACAGTGGGTTGTAAAACTGAACCCACATTAACATATTTGAGAAGGGACAATTTGTAACATTTTAAAAAATAAATTTCAACAATTTTATTTTTGAAATAAATATTCCATAAGCAATTTGATTTACGTATAATCACTCGATTATCGTATGGATCTTTAGTGATGAATAACGACTTGCCTATCGCCATCGTTCCCTAAAGTCTTGATAAATTTGGCATGTTGTTTTAATCACTCTTGGACAGCCATAATTTCAACCCCATCAGGGTTAGGCCGTGTTGTCCATGCGAAACGTAACAATAGGTTGTCGGATTAAATTATGACAAAAGTTATTCAAGTGGCGCCGCCTCGTGTATTTAGTGAATTGAAGCCTTGGCTGCAAGATCACTATCAAGATTTGCCCAAACGTTTACAGAGCGTTGCCGTGTTTGCCATGCACAATCCTGAAGTGATCGCCCTCAATACGGTGGCATCAATTAGTGACCAGGTGGGAGTGACACCATCAGCTATGGTGCGCTTTGCAAAGTCGATAGGTTATCAAGGTTTTTCTGACATGCAGACCGTGTTTCAGGAAAGTATGCGACACATGCCACAACCTTACGCGGAACGACTCAATTCAATGCAACGCTCCGCTGGGCGGGAGCAAACGGTATTATCACAATTTACCCAAGCGGCTGCTGAATCCATTGCCCGCTTAGAGCAAAATGTGGCTGAAAGTGCTTTGTTAAGAGCCAGTGAACAGCTGGCTCAGGCACGTATGGTGTATATAGCGGGTCAAGGCAGAGCCGAACCTGTAGTCACCTACTTGCATTATACGTTGGTCAAGTTAGGGGTTCAGTCAGTGATTTTATCAGGCATGCACCACAGTATGGCAGACAAAGCCCGCATGCTGAAAACTGATGATGTATTACTGGCTATTAGTTTTAGTCCCTATACTGCGAATACTCGAGAGTTAGTCGATATTTGTTTGCTCAATAAGACTAAGGTTGTGGCGTTAACAGATTCAACACTGAGTCCAATAGCTAGGGCTGATGATTATCATTTAGAAGTTTTAGAAGAAGAAGTCAGTGGCTTTCGTGGACTGTCAGCCACCATGTGCCTAGCCTTATGCTTGGCTGTAGAAACAGGAAGAGTGCGTGCTGAGTTAGATGAAAAGTTAAACGCTTAATACTTCTTCACTGTTTATTTGGAATGAATATTTCCTTTGGGTTTATATATGGAACATAAAAGTTTGGATTTAGTGTGCTTTGGCCGCTCTAGTGTTGACCTTTATGGCCAGCAAGTGGGTGGGCGCTTAGAAAACATGGGTAGCTTTGCCAAGTATGTGGGAGGCAGCCCAGCTAATACTGCCATAGGCACCGCTAGACTCGGACTTAAGTCAGGCATGATTACCCGCGTTGGTGATGAGCATATGGGGCGTTTCATCCGAGAAACCATGCAGGCCGAGGGGGTGGATGTTCAAGGCATAAAGACTGACCCTGAACGTTTATCAGCCTTGGTTATTTTAGGCATTCAGGACGAAGACCAGTTCCCACTTATTTTTTACCGAGAAGATTGTGCCGATATGGCCTTGTGTGAAGCAGACATTGATGAAAATCTGATCGCTTCAAGCCGTGCTTTGCTCCTTTCAGGTACTCATTTGAGTACGCCAACCGTGGCTGCAGCGAGTCGAAAAGCCATAGCGCTGGCCAAAAAACATGACACTAAGGTCGTGTTGGATATCGATTACCGACCTAATTTATGGGGTTTAGCAGGCCACGGAGATGGTGAGAGCCGCTTTATCGCTGATGCCAACGTGAGCCAGCATGTGCAATCTTTTTTACCTGACATTGATCTTATTGTGGGCACAGAAGAAGAGTTTCATATAGCGGCTGGTTGCGAGGATAGCCTTGAGGCCTTGGCTATTGTGCGAGCGATGTCCATGGCGACCTTAGTGTGTAAAAGAGGGGCACAGGGTTGCCGGGTGTTTGAGGGCGATATCAAGGGCTGGGTATCGGGGGCTGAAGGGCCTGGTTTTAAGGTGGAAGTCTACAACGTGCTGGGCGCTGGGGACGCCTTTATGTCAGGCCTGTTGCGGGGCTGGCTAGGGGGTGAAGATTGGCCAACTAGCTGTGCCTACGCAAACGCCTGTGGGGCCTTTGCGGTGTCGCGTCATGGATGTGCTCCAGCTGTGCCTTCATGGCAGGAATTAGAATATTTTCTAGAACATGGCAGTGCGCATCATGCTTTGCGGTTTGACCCTGTGCTCAATCACATCCATCGCACCACCAACCGTCGTAACCAACATGAGCGTTTAGTGGCTTTTGCCATAGATCATCGGCATCAGTTCACAAGTTGGGCTCAAGCAGCAGGCAAGACCCCAGGGCATATCGATCAGTTTAAGCAGCTTGCGGTGCAAGCTGCCGTGCAAGAAGCAGCGTATGACTCAGGTTTTGGCATGTTAGTGGACGACCGAACAGGACGCTCAGCATTACATCAAATCACAAGTACTCAGGCATGGGTTGGCCGGCCAATAGAAAGCTCAGGTGTGTTTCCACTGCGCCTAGAAGCTGAGGGTGATATTGTGCAGCATTTGTTTGACTGGCCTCTTAATCAAACCGTGAAGGTGCTGTGCCCTTATCGCCTAGACGATGATGCAGCAACCCGTCAACACCATGAGGAGTTAATAATAAAGTTAGATCAGGCTTGCCGTTTCACAGGACATCAGTGGTTGTTAGAAATTATTACTGCGCGCGATGATAATACCCCAGCCTTTGAACAAGTGGCCCCCATCATGCAACACTTTTACCAACTAGGGGTTAAACCAGATTGGTGGAAGCTTGAACCGGCTTTAGATCCAGTCTATTGGCGCCAAGTGGGTGAGGTTATTGATGCCCATGACAGCCATTGCCAAGGCGTCATTGTTTTAGGTTTAAATGGCACTATAGAAGGCATTAGCGAAGCCTTTAACGCCGCTTCCAAGCAACCGTGGGTGAAAGGATTTGCCATTGGACGCACTTTGTTTGCTGAAGCCGCCCAAGGTTGGCTGCAAGGCCACCTTGATGATGCGCAAGCCATTAAACTCATGGCTACAAATTACCGATTAATCATCGCCGCTTGGGACAATGCCCAGGCGCAAAAGTAACGCACAGAGTATCTTTCTATGTCAAAAACTACGCAAACCGTTCGATTAACGACTGCCCAAGCGCTGACTCGTTTTTTAATTAACCAACATGTTGAGCTTGATGACGGTAGTGAACTGCCATTGTTTGCAGGTGTTTGGGCTATTTTCGGCCATGGAAACGTGGCAGGAATTGGTGAGGCACTTTACCAAGTGCAAGATCAGCTTCCCACTTATCGTGGCCATAACGAGCAATCTATGGCTTTAGCGGCGATCGCTTTTGCCAAAGCTCGTCAGCGTCAACAAGTGATGGTAGCCACTACATCGATTGGCCCTGGCGCCACTAATCTAGTGACTGCCGCTGGAGTCGCTTACGTCAACCGTTTGCCTGTATTGCTGGTGCCCGGTGACGTATTTGCCTCAGGTCAGCCAGATCCTGTGCTGCAACAAAGTGAAAATTTTGCTGACGGTAGTAGCACAGTCAACGACACATTGCGGCCAGTAAGCCGCTACTTTCATCGCATTACTCGGCCTGAGCAACTCATTCAAGCGTTGCCTAGGGCTATGGTGGCGCTTACTGATTCAGCTTTATGTGGTCCAGCAACCATTAGTATTTGCCAAGATGTGCAGTCTTTGGCATTTGACTACCCAGCATACATGTTCGAAAAGCGGGTTTGGCGATTACGCCGTCAGGGTCCAGATGCCAATGAGCTAAAGCAAGCTGTAAAAACCTTGCTCAGCGCTAAACAACCCGTCATCGTAGCCGGTGGAGGAGTGCGTTATTCATTAGCCGAAAGCGAGCTCCAAGCCTTTGCTAAACGCCATAAAATTCCAGTCATCGAGACCCAAGCGGGCAAGTCTTCAATGCTGGCTAATGACCCACTCAACGCAGGTGCTGTGGGAGTGACGGGTGTTGATAGTGCTAATGATTTAGCAGCTAATGCAGACGTTGTATTGGCCGTCGGTACGCGTTTACAAGACTTTATTTCAGGTTCTAACACCTTGTTCAAAGGTCAGGTCATTCAGCTTAATGTGCAACCCATGGATGCTATTAAATACCGGGCGCAAGGTCTTTTAAGTGATGCCCGTTTGGGTTTGCAGGCATTGTCATCCCATTTAGATGGCTATGTTGCCCCCGTGGAATGGCAGCAAAGGGCCACAGCAGGAATGAGTGCTTGGGCTCAGTTATGTGAAGGCATTTTACCCGCCACTGATGAGCAGGTGATGCCCTCTGATGCGCAGGTGGTCGCAGCGGTCAATGCGAATGTTGATGAAAATGCAGTGGTGGTCGCCGCAGCGGGTAGTTTACCTTCAGAGCTGCACAAGCATTGGCGTGCCAAGCAGGTGGGTGGCTATCACCTAGAGTATGGTTATTCCTGCATGGGCTATGAGATTTGCGGTGGTGTAGGGGTGAAGCTGGCATGTCCAGAGCGTGACGTCGTGGTCATGGTAGGCGATGGCTCTTACATGATGATGAACTCAGATATAGCAACGGCTGTTAGCATGGGCTTAAAGTTAACTATTGTGGTGTTAGATAATAGGGGCTTTAGTTGCATTAACCGCCTGCAGATGGCCACGGGTGGTGCTAATTTCAACAACCTATTGCAAGACACTTACCATAAAGGATTAGCCCAAATTGATTTTGCGGGTCACGCTCGATCGATGGGAGCTCAGGCGGACCATGTGGCTAACGTGGGTGAACTTAAGCAAGCTTTGCATTCTGCTCGTCAGCAAGAGGGTGTGAGCGTAGTGGTGATTGATACTGACCCATTACATTGCTCACCTGGAGGAGCCTACTGGGAAGTCGAGGTGCCTTCAGTGTCAGAGCGCGAGGAAGTGACAGCGAAGCATCAAGAGTGGACCGCGCAGCGCATTGCCGCTCGAGGCTATTGAGTCATGTCTAAATTATTGATTAAGCCCGCTAAGGGCTCCCAAGTTCATTCCGTCACACCGCAATCAGCGGGGTGGAAATACGTGGGCTTTAATGTACACGATTTGTCAGTCGGTGAAAGCTTAGAATGCTGCCAATCAGGTCGCGAGCTTTGTCTGGTAGTGTTGACAGGCAGTGCGAACATTTCTGTGGGCCAGCAAAGTTGGCATAATGTGGGTGGTAGAACGAGTATTTTTGTTGATCAGCCCCCAGGTGCAGTCTATGTGCCGGCAGGAGAAACTGCCCACATCGTCGCTTTAGAGGCGATTGAGATCGCTGTCTGCAGTGCACCTGGTCAAGGCCGCAGTGGCCCGGCGCGTTTGATAGACCCAAATACCATGTCTCAAGAAGTGAGGGGAGAAAGCACTAACACGCGTTATGTGCGCAATATTTTACCAGAAACTGAGGCTGCTGACGGTTTGTTAGTGGTTGAGGTGATTACCCCATCGGGCCACTGGTCGTCTTACCCGCCACACAAACACGATCGTGATGCTAGCCCAACAGAAACTTTACTGGAAGAAACCTACTATCACCGCTTAAATCCAGCTTCTGGGTATGCTCATCAGCGGGTGTATACCGACGATCGGAGCTTAGATGAAACCTTGTCTGCAGAAGATCGTGACGTGGTTTTAGTGCCCAAAGGATACCACCCTGTGGGTGTGCCGCATGGCTATACCAGTTACTACTTGAACGTTATGGCAGGTCCCCTTAGGGAGTGGCATTTTTATAATGACCCAGCCCATGAATGGATGTTAAAAAAGACCTGAGAGGGCTTTAGATAAACTTCTTTGTCCTAGAACCATAGAGATGCTCACATGAAACTTAAATTTGGTATGTCCCCTATTTCTTGGTCTAACGATGACCTTCCGGAACTGGGAGGGGAAACTTCCCTTGAAACTTGTTTACGAGAAACGCGTTTAGCAGGCTTTACAGGAACTGAAACGGGTGGCAAGTTCCCCAAGGACAAAGCCAACCTAGGGAGAGTGTTAAAAGAACACCACTTACAGCTTGTGTCAGGTTGGTTTTCGGGTCAGCTGTTAAACATTAGCGCCGAACAAGAAATCATTAATATTAGGCCGCAGTTAGAGCTATTTCGTGATTTGGGCGCAGCAGTTATTGTCTATGGAGAAACTTGGAATACGGTGCAGAATGTGCGTAATGCGCCACTGTGTGACAAGCCCATATTACCTGAGGCAGATTTTACTGCTTATGGGGAACGCCTGACTAAAGTGGCTGAATATTGTGCCAGTGAGGGCGTGCCTTTGGCCTTTCATCATCATATGGGTACGGGTGTTGAAACTGAGCGAGAGCTCGACTTAGTCATGCAAAATACGGGTGATACTGTCGGTTTATTAGTGGATACGGGGCATTTGGTGTTCGCTGGTGGTGATCTCATGGGCGTGGTGGATCGTTACGGCCATCGCATCAATCATGTGCATACCAAAGATATTCGGCAAGAGGTCATGGCCACAGTTGACCCTACCAAAGATTCTTTTCTTGACTGCGTGTTACGCGGCGTATTCACCGTTCCAGGGGATGGCATGATCGACTATGGACGTTTTATGCAAGCCTTAGCTGATAAAAATTACGAGGGTTGGGTTATTGTTGAAGCAGAGCAAGACCCTGCCAAGGCTAACCCATTCGAATACGCGGTAATGGGCCATAACGCATTGCAGCAAGCAGCCCTAGCGGCGGGTTACTCTATTATTGATTAAGTAGGCATACATATGATTAAACTAGCGTTATTTGGTGCTGGGCGCATCGGTAAAATCCATGGGCACAATGTGGCACTTAACCCACAAGCAGAACTAGTTGCTTTGCACGACCCTTATCAAGTTAATGCAGATCACTTAAGTGCAGCCCTGGGTTGTCAACAAATGACCCCTGAGCAAATTTTTTCAGACCCATCTATTACGGGTATTTTGGTGTGTTCAGCCACCGATACCCATGCTGATCTGATCGAACAGGCCGTCCTTACTGGCAAGCATGTATTTTGTGAAAAACCCATCGACTTATCATTAGCACGGGTGCAGCAGGTCGTGGCGAAGGTTAACGCCAGCCCTATCACTTCTATGCTGGCTTTTAATCGCCGTTTTGACTCCAACTTTGCTTTGCTGCAGCAACGCATCGCCGCAGGTGACATTGGTGACGTTGAATTAGTGAGTATTATATCCAAAGACCCGTCACCTCCGCCGGTAGATTACATTAAGGTTTCCGGTGGATTGTTTCGTGACATGACCATTCATGACTTTGACATGGCCCGTTTTCTCTTAGCAGAGGAAGTTGTACAAGTCACAGCACAGGCATCCTGTCTAGTGGACCCAGCCATTGGTCTAGCAGGAGATGTGGATACTGCCTTAGTCACTTTGCGCACCGCCTCTGGTAAATTAGCCCAAATTTCTAATAGTCGTCGCGCAAGTTTTGGTTACGACCAGCGCTTTGAAGTGCATGGTAGCAAAGGTATGTTAACCGCCTCTAATGTGAATGAAAATACGTTAACCAGTTATACCCAAGCCGGTGTGACTCTTGCCAAACCCTTGCACTTCTTTCTAGAGCGTTACGAGGCCGCCTACCAATCAGAGTTGGCCAGTTTTATTGCTGCTCTTAATGGTGCTGATGTGGTTTTGCCCACCATGAACGATGGCTTACAAGCCTTACGTTTGGCAGAAGCTGCAATTGTGTCTATTGAGCAAGGCCGCACTGTGGCAGTGAGTGAGATCAGCTGAATTGATAGACCCTTGATAAGGAATACAAATAATGCATAACATGAAGGCCTTTGAAGCCAGCTTAAAGCCTCATTTAAAGCTTAAAGATTATCCATTTGCTGTTGATTTTTCGGCTCATATTCCTATTTACGACGGTGATCAACTGCGAACTCTTGATGCACACAATAAAGCTCAAGTACAAGCTGAGTGGGCGCAATGCTTGCAGCTTGGTGCGGGTGTTTTTGTGGTGCGTCAACTCTATGACCAAGTCGCTGCAGTGGATGCAGCAACTGAGGTATTTTACCAGTTGTTGCATGAGCAAAATAAAAACCCTCAAACCAACGGTGATCATTTTGCAGCGCAAGGGGTCAACGGTCGTATTTGGAATTGTTTGGAAAAGTTGGCCGTAACTCAGCCCCAAGCTTTTATAGACTATTATAAGAACCCATTGTTAGCTCAAGTGTGTGAATCTTGGCTGGGGCCAGATTATCAGTTAACGTCTCAGGTTAATTTGGTTTACCCTGGAGGCGCTGCCCAGCAACCGCACCGTGACTATCATTTGGGTTTCACCAACGATGAGGAAGTTACGCGTTATCCGTTACACGTGCAAGTGATGTCGGCTATGCTCACTTTACAAGGCGCTGTGGCTCACTCAGACATGCCCGTAGAGTCTGGTCCCACGATGTTATTACCTTATTCTCAGCGCTACGAATATGGCTATGCCCTGTATCGTGATCCTGAGTTTGTAGACTACTTTGCCCAACATGCGGTGCAACTGCCACTGAAAAAAGGGGATGGGCTGTTTTTTAACCCAGCACTCATGCATGCCGCAGGTGAGAATGTATCGACTGATGTGCAGCGCATGGCTAACTTGTTCCAAATTTCATCAGCCTTTGGCAAAGCCATGGAATCGGTCGACCAGCAGCGCATGCAACTGGCTTGTTATGAACAATTAAGGCAGAGCCAATTAAGTGCTGAGGAATTATCAGCAGCAGTTACAGCCTTGAGTGATAGCTATCCTTTTTCGAGCAATATGGATCGTGACCCCCCAACTGCAAGTTTAAGGCCGGTTAGCGGGCGTGATTTACTCATACAGGCTTTGGCAGAACAATGGTCACTCGATCACTTCTCTGATGCCCTGCAGGCGCTAAATTGGCGCAAAGCTTCACACTAAGTTGTGGCACAAGTTTTTTATAGACACCCTAGTTGATTCCCCTAAGACAAGATTAATGCTTCACATAGCCTAAAGGCAGTGCAGTGCTATCCAGTACTTTGCGCATCACAAAGGCTGATTTGACACCACTGACACCTTTTATCTTGGTGATTTTGCCTAATAAAATGTCGTGGTAGCGATCCATATCGGGAACCACGACTTTAAGTTGATAATCGGCTTCGTGGCCGGTAATCAAATAACACTCCATAACTTCAGGCAGTTGGGCCACGGCTTGCTCAAATTCTGCAAAGCGCTCAGGGATGTGTTTGTCCATACTGATATGCAGTAGGGCGGTGAGATTGAGATTTACGGCTCGGTCACTAATCCGCACCACGCGATCACGAATAACACCCTCTTCTTCCAATTGTTTGACACGCCTAGAGCAAGGTGCAGCCGTAAGGCCTACCCGTTCAGCCAACTCTTGGTTGGATAAACTACCGTCGTCTTGCAGGTGACGCAAGATATTAAGATCGTAGCGGTCTAAGGTCGTCATAGTATTCTTCAAAAATAAGCTTTAACGCAAATATATTGCGAATTAATGCTTTTATAGTATTAATTATTGCTTTTATTGTCAAGTTTTAGCTAAATTAGATGTGATATTGCGCTTATTTGCCGATACACTAGTTGGATGCAAGTTAAAATGATTTAACCAGAGTGTTCTTATGCTTGACCATACGTTTAACCACCGCAAGTACCAGCCTTTTAAATCCACACCTTTAGCGGATCGCACTTGGCCCAGCAAATCCATCACCCAAGCGCCTATGTGGTGCAGTGTGGATTTGCGTGATGGTAATCAGGCCTTGGTAAACCCCATGAACAGTGAACAAAAACTGCGCATGTTTGAACTCTTGGTTAAGTTGGGTTTTAAACAAATAGAAGTCGGCTTTCCATCAGCATCCACCACAGACTTTGATTTTGTGCGCATGTTGATTGAACAAAATAAGGTGCCTGATGATGTGACCTTGCAAGTGCTTACCCCTGCCCGAGAAGAATTAATTAAAAAGACCTATGAGGCCTTGGATGGGGTGAAGCGGGCTATAGTGCATGTGTATAACTCAACGTCTACAGTGCAACGTGAACAAGTATTTGGCTTACCAGAAGAGGGCATTAAGGCCATCGCGGTGCAGGGCGCTCAATGGGTGCTTAAGTATGCCAATAAATACCCCCAAACACATTGGAGCTTTGAGTACTCGCCCGAAAGCTTTACGGGCACGGAAATGGATTATGCGGTAGAAGTGTGTGACGCAGTGATTGAACAATGGTTGCCCAGCGTTGATCGTGAACTCATTATTAATTTGCCGTCTACTGTAGAACTTTCAACACCCAATTTATTTGCTGATCAGGTGGAATACTTTTGCCGCCATTTAAAGCATCGCTCACAGGTGACGATTAGTCTGCACACCCACAATGATCGAGGGTGTGCAGTGGCTGCAGCCGAATTAGGCATTTTGGCAGGAGCCGATCGGGTAGAAGGCACTTTGATGGGCAATGGTGAACGCACGGGCAATATGGACGTCATTACCATGGCCATGAACTTGTACTCTCAAGGCATTGATCCCACCTTAGACATAAGCAATGTATTGGAAATTATTGAAGTGGTTGAAAGCTGTACTGAGATTGCTGTATCACCGCGCCACCCATGGGCTGGAGAATTGGTGTATACGGCATTTTCTGGTAGCCATCAAGACGCTATTCGCAAGTCAGTGGCGTTTCATAAGCAGCATGATAAATCTCACTGGGACGTTGCCTACTTGCCCATAGACCCGCGGGATATTGGCCGTGAGTACGAGGCCGTAGTGCGCATTAATAGTCAAAGTGGCAAGGGTGGTGTGGCGTTGGTGCTAGAGCGAGATTATGGCATTGAATTACCTAAGTGGATGCACCCTGTGTTAAGTAAGATTGTGCAACAAGCCACAGAAACCTCTGGTGTAGAGGTTTCACCACAACAAATTAAGCAACTTTATGATACATACTTTGTGGCTGTGGACCCCGCATGGCAGTTGAGAGACTACCGGTTAAATGCAGTCACCAGCGAAGATAGTATTATTATTGAGGGTTGCTTTAACCTCCATCAGGGGGCACTTGAAGGGTCTGGAGCAGGCGCTTTAGAAGCCTTGAGTGACGTACTTAGCAGGCAATACAGTTGCCCCATTGAAGTCACCCAATTTGATCAACACGCCATGACTAAGGGCACAGATGCACAAGCCCTTGCGTGTATTGAGATGCATGTTAACGGCGTCGTATGCCATGCTGTAGCACAAGCAGAAGACACGACTGCGGCAACCTTACAGGCGATGCTGACAGCCTTTAGCCGTCATCAGATAGAAAGTGTCATAAACGTCGCTTAAACGACCTTTGACTCCATCTTGCTCTTGCCTTTAAACGGGCAGGCTGGATGGATTAAACAGGTTATTAAAGAAAAACAGCCAGCCCATTTAATCAACAGGCAGTTTGCTAGGAACCTCGTAAGGGCGCCCCAAGGGTAATTCATCTGCTCTTTTTCCTTCAAGTGCGGTTAAAAAAGCAAGCAAATCGTCAATTTCGTTATCGGCTAATGTCATTGGCTTTATATCAACAGATGACTTTATCCGTGCCATCTCTCGCTTGTCATCATGAACTAAAAAATCTATTTGGCTTACCCATGGTACATCAGGTAAATGAGCCTGCTTAGGTTCCCATTGTTGCAATGACTTTAAGGGAGAGAGGTGGTGTCTTACAATACTCTCAAGCGTGGCATAGGCCCCGTTATGCCCATAAGGCGCAGTAAGAGTGACGTTCCTAATGCTCGGGGTTCTAAACCGATAAGCATCTTCTAATAAGTCAGTTTCTGCCATGCGGCCAACATCACGAGTAGAAGGGTCAAACCGCCTTGTGCGTCCCGGCCCAAAAGGGGGCAGAGCTAAGGCATGAAAAGCATGATCAGTAAATAACTGACCCGCATGACAGGATGCGCAGTCGGCCTTATTATAAAATAGATCTAATCCGCGTTTTTGTGCCGATGTTAAAGCATTGTTATTGCCAGCAATGAACTCATCAAATGGCGCATCATAGCTGCGCCATTCAAGGTTAATAAAGGCAGACAAAGCCTCTGCAATTTCAACCATAGTGACATCAGCAGCGTTTTCAATATGATCGAACGCGCTTACAAACATCTCACCATATTCAGGTATATTGCGCACGCGTTTTGAAATAATTGGCCACACGTGGTCAATTCGGTCATGAGTAGCGCCTGCGATTTGATTTTCTTTTGGATTTCCTGCCATTTCAAATTGTGAGGTAACGGGAAACATAGCTTGGGCTGCAAGTAAGTTTGTTAAACCTTTTGGTAGCCATTCTTCTGCGGGAGAATTATAACCATTTTCATAAAGATTTGATTTTGAAAGTCGCCCATCATGGAACATAAATTTAAATTCTTTGGCGCCTAGATTCCAAAGTGCCTGTGCATTTCTGGGAATGCGTTTTTTAATTTTATCAGTGCCTATCCCTGGTGTTCTTTGGGTGCCAATCCCATTGCCTCCTTCGCCTATGCCCAAGGATAAGCCATCGCTGCCACCCAAATCATGATGATGGCATGTGCCGCAAGATATATTTTGGTTACCTGATAAAATCTTATCGTAAAATAATAACTGCCCAAGTTTGGCTTGCCTTTCATCAACAGTGATGAAATCATCCGGGGTTAAGGGTTTGGGTAAATCTAAAGCATAAGACTGAGACATTCCAAACATTAAGTATACGATCATAAAAAGAGAGAGTTTGTGCGTAAATTTTTGTTGCTCGGGTTGATGACGTTTTCGGTATCGTGTTTTGCAGAGATTGAACATGCTCGAGATCTTATGGAACAGGGAAGCTTTAAAGAGGCCATGAGTGAACTTTTGCCAGCTGCACGTTCTGGTAATGCCGATGCTGAAGAGTTGATCGGGGTCATGTACGCTATGGGTTTGGGCGTTCCCCAAGATGACCAAAGAGCGTTTGAATGGTACTTGCGCTCGTCGATGAAAGGGCATCCAGGGGCTCAAAGTGGTGTTGGATGGTATTATGAAGTAGGCAGGGGTATTGAAAAGCCCGATCTTGTCAGAGCCTATATGTGGTATGTTCTTTCTGCCATTGGTGGCGATCCAGATGCGGCCATAAGCCAAGAAGAGGTTGTGAAAAAAATGACCCCAGCACAAATTCAAAAAGCTCATATATTAATTGATGATTATAGGGTTTGGCTCTATCCATTTAGATAAACTAAAAATGGAGCGTTTCAATATACAATAAATAGGGCCGTTCAGCTATGTTGAGCGGCCCTGACTTGGTTTTTAATTCAAGTCTTTTGCATTACCTGCAGCAATTGCTGTTTCTGCTTGAGAGACCGCGCTTGTTAAAGCGTTAAAGATTGCGGGTCCACCGTTAACATTGGTTTGGAACCATTCATAAACCGGCGTAGCCGCTTTTTTAAATGCAGCTTTTTCAGCAGGGGTTGGCACATACAAATCGCCACCTCCAGCAACAAAATCTTCATAAGCTTTAATAGATTTGCGTTTTGGTGAAGCAAATGTAGCCTGTTGAAGAGCGGCAAAACCATCCACAACAACCTGACGAAGTTCAATAGGCATAGACAAGAACTTTTCGTTGTTCATCCACCAAAGCGCGCCCATATAAGCATGACCATCAAGGGTGACGTATTTCAGACCAGCATCAGGAAATTTCATGCCCATAATGTCTGTAATGCCATTTTTAGAACCTTCAACCACACCCGTTTGGAATGATGTAAACAACTCAGGCCAAGGTATTGGGGTAGGTGACGCACCCAACGCTTTAACTAATTCTTGGGGTAGATCGGCAACCACGGTTCGAATTTTAAGGCCCGCCATATCATTTGGGTTTTGAACTCTACGTTTTGTATTTGCAAAGTTACGCCATCCACCCGTATTGCCAATGGTCATCAAACGAATTTTATCAGCAGAATCTTTAAGGGCCATATCACGCATAGTACGTGTAAAATCGCCAGATAAGACATTTTCTGCAACTCGATCACTTGCCATAAGATAGGGTAAATCTAGGACCTGAACGTATGGAAATGCACCTGCAGCGCCACCAGATGTTGAAATGTAAACATCAATTGAACCATCGGCTACGCCTTGCAGACACTCAGCGCCTTTTGAACATAGTTGTGTGCCAATAAATAATTCTACAGCAATTTCGCCATTTGAAGCGGCCTCCACAAAGTTTTTGAAAACCACAAGGCCATCATAATCTTCGTCATTTTCGTTAGAGTTGGCAGTTGCTCGTATCGTATAGTCCGCAGCATACGCAGTGACTGTGCTTGCTGCCATTAAACCAACGGTGAAAGCAGTCACTCCCAAAGTTTTAATAAAAGTATTCATATGAACTCCTCAGTAAATTGGGCTTATGCCCTTTTTTTATTGTTGACGAATTTTTAACGTTCGTCAGTTTCTAACTTTTCCCCTTCAAAAGGTGCCCTGTTATGGCTGATCAGAACAAAAAGACCCCTTGAAGTATATGGAAAATGTGTAAACTCCTCAATTTGATTAAAAGAACGAACCCACTATGGGCCCCATTAAATCAGCATCTTTAACAAACCCCAACCACGAAGGAATACCCAGTGAAATGACAGGGAAATAGGTGATGAGAAAAATTACAAAAATTTCTACCGCTAAAAAAGGTAATATTGCCTTTGATATGGTTTCTACTTTCACACCAGAGACCGACGAGGCTACAAACAGGACTAGGCCCATGGGAGGAGTGGCTAATCCAACGGTTAAATTAACCGACATGATCATAGCAAAATGGACAGGATGAATTCCTAAATCAATAAATATGGGCGCCAAAATTGGCCCTAATATTATAATTGCTGGCCCGGCATCTAAAAACATACCCACTATAAACAATAAAAGATTGATCAACAGCAGTAATAGAAGTGGATTGTTAGTTAAAGCCAGTATATATACCGCTAAATCTTCTGCGATATGAGAAAGGCTTACAACCGTTTTAAATGCCATGGCTGCGCCTACCAATAATAAAACAACGGATGAGGTGATCGCAGACTTCACCAAAATGGGACCAAGATCTTTTAAATTTATGGAGCGTAAAATGATTAAACCAAGCAATGCTGAATAGGCAACAGCAAGAGCAGAGGCCTCTGTCGGGGTTGCTACACCACCTAAAATACCACCCAAAATAATAACTGGTGTTAATAAAGGTAGTACTGCACGTTTTGCCACGATCCTAAATTCATTTGAGACTAAGCGTCTTTGAATTTGAAATAGAATTTCTGTGACGATTAAGGCACATGTAAAATGAAATAAAACATGCTTAAAATGGTCAGCTATTTGAATAGTTATTACATTGATTGCTAAAGGATATAAAACAGTTGCGAGCATCAATCGGGCAATAACACGGGCGACAAAATTTTCAGCATTAGAAATGTGCACTCCTTCAATGACAAAACGTTTTGCTGGAGGGAATTCATATTTATTAGCCATCAACCTTGTCATAATCATCAAACCCATGCCCACCAGAATGCCAGGAATAATGCCGCCAGCAAATAAAGCCGCAACTGAAACTTCCATCACATAAGCATAGATGATCATAATGCCTGAAGGGGGGATGATGGGGCCAATAACTGACGATGCAGCCGTAATCGCTGCAGCAAACTTTCTTGTGTAACCTTGTTTTTCCATCGCTGGAATGAGCATAGAGCCCAACGCAGAAGTATCAGCCACTGCTGAGCCTGACATACCAGCAAAAAGCATTGAAGATAGAATGTTTACCTGTGCTAGGCCGCCTCTGACCGAACCAATAATGGTCTGAGAAAACGCCACTAAACGTTCTGTTATGCCAGCCTTGTTCATTAACTCGCCAGCAAGCATGAAAAAAGGAATAGCCAGCAACACACCATTATCGATGCCGTTAAAAATATTGCGATACATCAGCGCAATGTCTCGCTCTTGCCCGTTGAGATATAACATGAAACCAGGAGCGGCAAGCATAGCGAAATATACCGGTACTCCGATCATCAAAAATATAAGAAACAAGGGTAAGAACCACGCTAAGATCACGAATTTACCGCCATTACATTGGGAAGTTTGGGTGAGGGAAAGCTTTCATTTCCCCATATAATTCTGGCAAATTGACGCATAACCAATTCTAAAGAAACCATTAAAATAAGCGTAAGAAAAACACTCATGGCTAAATAAATATAAGCAGTTCTAAATTGTATCTGCGTACCCAAAAGTTGGTTTATACCGGTATCTTGTAGCAATCTGTTTAAACCAGATGAGTCAAATAGTAAAGGTGAAGAAAAGTGCGTCCAGGCATGCTGTAGCATGATGATAGAGACAAAAGTGCAGAGTAATAATATCGACAGTATCAAGTAATTTTTAAGGCGAGCGGGGATGTATTCATGCAACATGTTAATGGAAACAAAGCCAGTGTAACGATACGCAGAAGGTGCAACCATCGCCATCATCCAAATCATCAAAGCCCTTGCAGCCTCCTCTGGCCACGGAAGGGCATTGTTAAGCACATACCTAAAAAATATTTGCGTCAAAATCACCAGCACCATTAACCCAAGCGCAACAAGGCCTATCGCGCGCCCCAAAATAAGTGCACGAGTATTTATTGCGTCAAACATCGCTAGCACTGCACGGATCGTTTTCACAATGTGGTGCGCTGGAAGTTAACTTGACTGTAAATGAGGTTATTGTGAAAACTTACCAAAATGGCCTCCAGCAAACATCAAAGGCTTGCCCTCGTTCTGCGTGAACTGCTCTACTTTACCAATGATTATCGTGTGATCGCCCCCGTCATATGTTGTTTGTATGCTACATTCAAACCTTGCTATGGCCTCAGGTAAAATGGGTAGGTGATGTTTGCCAAAATGCCATTCGCAGTCTTCAAAAGCAGTTGGATTTTTGGCAAAGTTGAGTGCGAGATCGGCCTGATCTTCTGCTAAAACATGCACTGCAAAAAAACCAGCATTATAGAATGCATCTCTTCTTTCTGACTTGTTGGCTATCGACCATAAAACCAAAGCTGGATCTAATGAAACCGATGCAAATGAATTGACTGTCATACCAATAGGTGAGTGATTGTCATGGGCTGTAATAACGGTCACGCCTGTTCCAAACTGCCCTAAAGCATTCCTGAATGCACGATGATTTTCTTGGCTAGGGACCATCATTGTCTCTTGAGATTGATCTAAGTCTGTTGGCATAAGAGCAAGTTTTAAGTTGGATGGTTGAGTTGAATTCATTGCATTATGCCACTTCGTGTCCAAGCGCGGCGGTATAGATTTCAAACCATGCTTGACGATCCAGATTGACGTTAAGTGCACTGGATAATGTTTTAATACGGCTAAGGTTATTGGTGCCCATGACGGGTAAAACCTTAGATGGATGTTTTAATAGCCATGCTATAGCCACTGCATCTGCAGTGGCGTTTTGTTCATTGGCAATGTTAGATAAACAGTTAAAAATGGCTTTACTTTTTTGGTCGTTAGAGTTGAACAGCGACCCTCCGCCAAGGGGAGACCAAGCCATAGGTTTAATTTTTCGTTCTTGTAAGAAGGCAATGTCCCCATTAGTAAAAGGGCTGGTTTCTATAACGCTAAGTTCAATCTGGTTTGTGACAAGTTGGGTATTCATAGCCGATTGTAGCAAGGTCCAATCATGGGGTTTAAAGTTGGAAACACCAACAGATCCAACTTTGCCAGATTTCACCAGTGCATCTAGTGCTCGTCCCGTCTCTTCATGATCCATTAAAGGGTCAGGGCGATGAATTAACAAACAATCAATATGCTCTATATGCATTTGTGTTAAAGAGCATTCGACTGAAGAATTAATATGGGCTATTGATGTATCATAATGTTTCACGCGCGCACTTTGATATCGACCCACTGGCGCAACGATATCGCATTTGGTTATTATCTCGACTTTATCTATTAAGTGTGGAGCAGCAGAAAAACATTTTCCAAGTAGGCTTTCAGCACCATAATCGCCATAAATGTCGGCTTGATCCAGGGAGGTAATCCCTTGCTCTAAACACGCCTCTATTTTGGCCTGTACGGCGGCAGGCGAGGTGTCGTGATCATCCCCTAAGCGCCACATGCCATATATTATTTGACTTAATTCCAGATCTTTTGAGAGTGCTATGCGTTGCATTAACGTCTTTCTCCTATGCCTAATGGTGTGTGTGGTGTAGAGGTGGGAACCCGGCCTTGCAATTGAGGCAGTGAACATGTTTCAAGGTGTGGGAGAACTTTTTTGCCAAATATTTCACACTCTGCAAGGTGCGGATAACCTGAAAATATAAACGCTCGAATACCCATTTTTTTATACTGTTCAATCTGCGTTAAAATCTGATCTGTCGAACCAACTAATGCGGCACCGCAACCCGAACGAGCGCGTCCAACCCCTGTCCATAAATGGGGTTCGATATAACCTTCCAAATCTGCCAGTTCGCGGTTTTTTGTTTGGTGCGAAACCCCTAAAGAGATTGAATCTAACGCCCTTTCACGAATGAGTTTACCCTGCTCATCATCGAGTTTGGAAACGAGCTCTCTTGCGTATTCTTTTGCCTCGGCTTCGGTATCTCGAACAATCATATGCACGCGCAGTCCATAATCTAAGACCCGTCCATAACTTCGTGCGCACTCATTAACAGCTTTCATACGCTCTGCCAGAGCTTCTTGTTTTTCCGGCCACATTAAATAGACATCACAATGTTCGCCACATAAATCTAATGCAGACGGTGAGTAACCGCCAAAATACAGCAAGGGCCCACCACTTTGCTGATAAGGTTTAGCGGGACCTGCTGGTAGGTTTTCAAAATTATAAATCTCCCCCTGGAAGTTAATCTCATCCTGTGTCCAGGCTTGTTTTAAAATTTCAACAACCTCGCGTGAGCGTTGATAACGAAATGCACTGTCTTCTTTTTGGCCCGGAAAATCTGAAGAAATAATATTAACAGTTAAGCGTCCCCTCATCATATGGTCGAGGGTGGCAAGGGTTCTCGCCAGCATAATTGGGTGCATTTCACCGCACCTTACGGCGGCTAATATGTTGATATTATCAGTAAGAGGAGCATTACCTGCCACAAATGTAAGTGTGTCTTGCCCCACTTGATAAGAGGAGGGGCATAAAATGTTTCTATAGCCTAGTTTGTCCGCCGTTTGAATAATGTTTGAGGTATTTTCCCATGAAGAACGCAAGCTGCCTTCAGGCACTCCCAAATGATGGTAATCATCAGAACATAAAGGTGCGAACCATGCGATTTCTGCTGCAGTGGTGTGTTCTGATCTTATAGGGACAATAGACAAGTTAGCTTTCTTCCATTGATTAATTGAGTGATTTAAATTACTATAACAATTGTGTATCAATATATCAATAGTGCATCAATTAACAAAAATCTCACAGTATATGAAATCTGCATTATCCAAAAATCGACTACCATTGCATGTTGAAATTAGTGAAATGTTAGCGCGTGAAATTCAAGCTGGGATATTGGCTGATGGATCACGCTTGGCCTCTGAACGTTTGATGGCAGACGAGCTTGGGGTAGCCGTTGGCACCTTGCGTAAGGCATTAATGGAGCTAACACAAAAAGGCCTTTTGGAGCGAGTGCAAGGTTCTGGTAATTATGTTCGTAAACCTATGCAGTCTCAACACATTGATACAATATACAGTTTCTTCCGCTTAGAGTTAATCAAAGGAGGAGGTCTGCCAACGGCTCAAGTTTTATCCGTTGAAAAGCTTAACAAAGCTAAATATTTTCCAGCATTGGGTCCTCAATTTGGAACTGCTGCCGACGGATTTAGAATAAGAAGATTAAGGCAGCTGAATTCAATTGATAGTGCGATTGAGGAGATATGGATAGATGCGCCTAAAAATAGACACGTGAGTGTGGAAGATTTGTCCGACTCATTATATTTGTTTTATCGTGAAAATCTTAAATTTTGGATTACTAGCGCAGAAGATCAAGTGAGCGTAAAACAGATGCCAGATTGGACCCCCGCTACGTTTGCCAAAGACTCAACAGTGAGTCATTTAAATAATGAGGATAAAGTATGGGGATATATTGAGCGCCAAAGCTATGATCAAAATAATCTGCTTGCTGAATATTCACTGACTTGGTTTAACCCTCGGGTTGCGCGTTATGTCGCGCGTATAAAATAATGAAGGGGTATTTTTCGTGACGGCTTTAAACTATGGCATGATCGGGTGTGGCATGATGGGTCAGGAGCATATCAAGAATATTAAACTGCTTGAGAATACCCGTATCGCGGCAATTTTTGAACCCGATTCTGGTATGGCAACCGTCGCAAAAAAACTGGCCCCTGAAGCGGAATTTGAACCATCAATAAAAGCATTGTTAGGGCGAAAAGACCTTGATTGTCTGGTTATTGTGAGTCCTAACTTTTTGCATGCCCAGCAATTAAAGCTAATAGCCTCACTTAATCCATTACCTATTTTGGTAGAAAAACCTTTAATAACCAATCCATCCGATGCCACGCTCATACAAGAGCTGAGTAAAAACTACCCTAAGCCAATTTGGGTGGCTATGGAATATCGTTATATGCCCCCTGTTGCAAAGCTGATAAGCCAGGCAAATGCCTTATCAGGCGGGGTAAAGCTTCTGACCATTAAAGAGCATCGGTTTCCATTTTTAGAAAAGGTGAATGACTGGAACAGGTTCAACGAAAATTCTGGGGGTACATTTGTTGAAAAATGTTGTCATTTCTTCGATCTAATGCGTCTCATAATGAAGTCTGAACCGGTAAGAATTATGGCTTCTGCTGGCCAAGCTAATAATCATTTAGAAGAAAAATATAATGGGCGCACCCCTGATATTTGGGATAATGGTTATGTCATTGTTGATTTTGCATCGGGCTCACGAGCGATGCTGGAACTTTGTATGTTTGCAGAAGGATCAAACTATCAAGAGGAAATTTCAGCAGTGGGAACGGAGTGCAAGGTGGAGTGTTTTGTGCCAGGGCCAAGCCGCTTTTGGCCTGCACATCTTGGCCCATCCCCAACCCCCAAGGTTATTGTGAGTCCAAGAGCACCCAAAGGCCCACAAGTTCTTGATATACCAGTAGACACTAAACTTCTGCAAGCTGGTGATCATAACGGATCTACTTACTACCAACATCAAAAGTTCCAGCAAGTGGTACTGGGCAACCAAAAGCCTGAAGTGACGCTAAAAGATGGTTTAATCGCTGTTCAAATGGGTATGGCTGCCCAAGAAGCGGCTTCACAATCTCGAATCATTGAACTGTCCACCAGCAAAAAGACAAAAGACCAGTAAATACAGCCTAACCACTTAATGCCTTTGTGAAGCAATGAATATTTAGCCTAACCCTATGTAGGTTTAAAACCACGTTAAGTCGTTAAAGGGTATCACTGTTTTTTAAACTTTTTGGCTTTCTTAGCTTTTGCTTTGTCAGCTTTGGCTTTATCTGATTTAGAAACTTTTGGTTTTTTAGCCTTAATTTTTTTCAGTACCGCAGGTTCTTCTTTTTTAGGGGCGAACCCAGGAAATATTTGGCGGCTAATGTCATTGCCAATATAGCGTTCAATGCGGCCAAGGTTAGGCCAGTCCATGGCATCAACGATAGACCAGACGCTGCCGGCCTCACCATCACGGCCTGTGCGACCCGCGCGGTGCACATAGCTGTCTGCCTTTTCTGGCAAGTGTAGGTTAATCACATGGCTTAGACCCGGTAAATCAACACCCCGAGACATAACATCTGTAGCCACTAAAACCTTAGTACGTCCGCGGCGCATGTCTTTAATTTGTTGGTTTCGATCACTTTGGCGCAGGTCACCATGCAAGCCTGTGCACTGTATACCCAGCGTGCGTATGATTTTAAGCCAGATGTCTACCTGCTTACGACTGTTAACAAAGACAATGGCTTGTTTCACTTCTGGCAGGCGCAGTAAGGCTTTAAGTAGGTGTTCTTTGTGCTGTTCGTTGTCGGCTTGATACACGGCTTGGCTAATTTTCTTAGCCACATGGCGGGGTGCTTCTACAGCAATCTGGACGGCGCTCTCTGCTAATAAATCATGGGCAAAAGCCTGCACTTTATCGCCTTCCAACGTGGCCGAGAACATCGACGTTTGGCGCTCAAGGGGCAGCAAATCTGAGACTTGGTGGATGGCTTGTATAAAGCCTAAATCCAACATGCGATCGGCTTCGTCAATCACAAACACAGTCACTTGAGACAAATCCAAGGCCATGTGTTCTTCAATTTCTATTAAACGGCCAGGCGTTGCAACTAAAACATCGATGGTTTGCGCCACCATGGCTTTTTGCATACCAAAAGGCACGCCACCCACAATGAGGCAACTTTTTAGCTGATTGTGAGCCACGAGTTGCTCTACTTGATCGTAGGTTTGACGGGCCAGCTCGCGGGTAGGGCTAAGAATAAGTACCTTGGGCGTACCCACTTCTTGCCTTGGGGTGTCTAAAATGTGTTGCAAGGCAGGCAAAACAAACGCCAGTGTTTTACCCGTGCCAGTGGGCGCAGATGCCAGCACATCATGACCTTCTAAAAGCGGCGGAATAGCTTGCTGCTGGATCGCAGTGGGTTGGGTAAATTCGTGCTCTGCAAGGGCATGCAGTAATTCTTGATCCAGTTGTAAATCGACAAAAGACACTGTGGCATAACTCAATGAATAAACAAGCCTGTAGGATACCGTATTTTGTTGATAATAGATTTAGTAATCTAGGCTTATGAGTCTGAAAGCCATGCTCTGAAAAAACTTTGGGCTTGGGCATGGGTTTCGATAGGCGAAGTAAATTATGTAATAGTTTCAGCGACATGTTATCAGCATTTTGTAAATGCTATTATTTCATGGAGATAGACTTGTGTAAAAGGCATTAGTGTCGCAGCAATGTCGTTTTCAGATATGCGCTGATTTCCAACGCTTGGATAATGGAGCGGTTATATCATAGTGTTCTGGCGCAGGAATAACTAAATTTTTTTTAACGCATTGACGCGCATAGAACCTCGAATTTAAGTTAAAACAGAGAACAACATGTCTGCTGATTCAACCAAAGACAACGTGGTGCGTTTGCACCCAGGCGCTGGCCGAAATAAATCTCGCATTCATCTGCGTGGACGCCAAGTTAACTTAGACACATTAGCGCAGTTGCGCCAATTAATGGGTGACCAACCGATTAAACGTGACATGCTGGTTGAGTACTTGCATCTGATTCAAGATAACTTTGGTTACTTGTCTGCCGCACATCTTGCAGCCTTGGCTCACGAAATGAATATCCCCATGGCTGAAGTCTATGAGTGTGCCACTTTTTATGCGCATTTTGACATTGTTAAAGAAGGGGAACTGCCGCCTCCTGCAGTCACTGTCCGGGTTTGTGACAGCCTCAGTTGTCAACTGGCTGGTGCCGTTCAACTTAAGGCAGCCATAGAGGCGGGAACAGACCCCACTGAAGTGCGTGTAGTTAACGCGCCATGCATGGGTCGCTGCGACACCGCTCCAGTGGCTGAAGTAGGTCATTATCATGTCGATCGCGCTGATGCGGCTAAAGTTGTGGCTGCGATTGAAGCTAAACATTTTCACCCAGAGATTCCAGACTACCTAGCCTATGATGCCTATGTAGCAGAGGGTGGTTACACTTTGCTAAAACAATGTTTAGCGGGTGATTATAGTTGGGAAGATATCCAAAAGGTATTGGCTGATGCCAACCTTAAAGGTCTGGGTGGTGCTGGTTTCCCCACGCACATGAAATGGAAGTTTGTGCGCCAAGAACCCAAGCCCCGTTACCTGGCGATTAATGGTGACGAAGGTGAACCAGGAACATTCAAAGACCGCTTGTATTTAGAAACTGACCCTCATCGTTTTATCGAGGGTGCGTTAATCAGTGCATGGGCTGTAGAAGCTGAAGCTGCTTATATCTACCTGCGTGACGAGTACCCAGCAGCATTGGAAATATTAAAAGCTGAAATTGGTAAAGTCGAGGCTGCGGGTCTAGCACCTGCAGGTGGCATTCATCTAAGACGTGCTGCGGGTGCATATATCTGTGGTGAGGAGTCAGCCATGATTGAGTCCTTAGAAGGTAAGCCTGGCATGCCTCGTCATCGGCCACCTTTTGTGGCTCAGGTCGGCTTGTTTAACCGACCCACCCTTGTAAATAATATTGAAACGGTTTTCTGGATTCGCACCTTGGTCGATAAGGGTGCAGAGTGGTTCTCAAGCCAAGGCCGTAACGGTTCTCAGGGGTTGCGCAGCTTTTCTGTGTCTGGCAGGGTTAAAAACCCAGGAGTTAAGTTAGCCCCCGCAGGTATTACCATGCAGGAACTAATGGAAGAATATTGTGGGGGTATGGCGGATGGTCACACCTTTAAAGGCTATCTTCCAGGGGGTGCCTCAGGAGGCATATTGCCTGCAGGTATGGCGGATATTCCACTCGATTTTGGTACGCTGAATAAATATGGTTGCTTTATTGGGTCTGCTGCAGTGGTGGTTTTATCAGACCATGACAATATGCGCGATGTGGTAGTGAACTTACTCAAGTTCTTTGAAGACGAGAGCTGCGGTCAATGTACGCCGTGTCGAGTGGGTACAGAAAAAATGGTTAAATTACTTCAGCGTCCAGATTGGGATCAAGCCTTAATGGCCGAACTGACCCAGGCCATGTGCGATGCCTCCATTTGTGGATTAGGCCAAGCGGCATCTAACCCCATCAGTACCGTATTTAAATATTTTGACGCTAATTTGATCGCTACTGATCTGGCTGCCAGTGCAAAACCAGTAGCCATTGCGGGAGACACAAAATGAGTCAAGATATTATTAGTTTCACCCTCGACGGTGAAAGCGTGACCGCCAAAAAAGGCGAGACCATTTGGCAAGTCGCTCAGCGTTATGGTGAAACCATTCCTCACCTTTGCTACAAGCCAGAACCGGGCTACCGAGCAGACGGCAACTGTCGTGCTTGCATGGTCGAAATTGAAGGGGAACGAGTGCTCGCTGCTTCTTGCTTGCGCTCACCCAGTGAAGGTATGGTTATCACCAGCGCCAATTCTGAGCGGGCACAATCGTCACGTAAAATGGTGATGGAGCTTTTAGCCACAGATCAGCCGGATCGTGAAGAATCACCTGATAAAAGCTCTCACTTTTGGGCCATGGCTGATCTCTTAGCAGTTGATGCGAGTCAAGCTCGCTTTGATGAAACCGAAAAACCGTGTGCTGACAACAGCAGTAAAGCCATGCGTGTGAATTTACAATCATGCATTAACTGTAACTTGTGTGTGCGGGCTTGCCGTGAAGTTCAGGTCAACGATGTGATTGGTATGGCTCATCGTGGCGCTGAATCTAAAATTGTATTTGATTTTGATGATCCTATGGGTGATTCCACCTGTGTTAACTGTGGCGAATGTGTACAAGCTTGTCCTACTGGGGCCTTGATGCCATCTACAGTGACCAGTGAAGATGGCAAGGGTAACAGTGCAGATTACGACCGTAAGGTAGACAGTGTATGTCAGTATTGTGGTGTAGGCTGTCAGTTAACCTATCACGTAAAGGACGAGCGTATTGTGTATGTTGATGGTCGAGACGGCCCAGCTAACCAGAATCGTTTGTGTGTAAAGGGTCGTTTTGGTTCTGACTATATTCACCATGGCGACCGCATCACTAAACCATTGATTCGTCTTCAAGGTGCGCGCAAAGGTATTCATAATGACTTTGATCCAGCCAAACCGCTAACGCACTTTCGTGAAGCCAGCTGGGAAGAGGCTCTGGACTTTGCCGCTAATGGCTTCGTTAAAATTCGTGATACTCAAGGTAAAAAAGCCCTTGCAGGTTTTGGCAGTGCTAAAGGTTCTAACGAAGAAGCGTACTTGTTTCAAAAGTTGGTACGTACCGGTTTTGGTAGCAACAACGTAGACCACTGTACTCGTTTATGTCACGCCTCCTCGGTAATGGCATTGTTGGAAGGTTTGGGATCTGGTGCAGTATCAGCCTCCTTCATGCAGGCGAAGCACGCAGACGTGGTGGTGATTACCGGTGCTAACCCAACCAACAACCACCCTGTTGCTGCAACTTTCTTTAAGCAAGCTGCAAAAAATGGCACCAAGATTATTGTTTTAGACCCACGCGGTTTGGCAATGAAGAAATACGCCAGCCACATGATCCAGTGTCAACCAGCAAGCGACGTAAGCTTCTGGAATGCTATTATGAACGTTATCGTTACAGAAGAACTGTACAACCAAAAGTACATCGACGCTATGACGACTGGTTTTGACGCCGTTAAAGCGCACGTTAAGCACTACACACCCGAAGCAATGGCACCCATTTGTGGTATCGACGCAGGCCTCATTCGTGAAGTGGCACGTTTATACGCGACAGCTAACAACGCCATGATCTTCTGGGGCATGGGCGTATCCCAGCACGTGCATGGCACTGACAACTGCCGCGCTATGATCTCTGTGGCGTTAATGACAGGCCAAATTGGCCGTGAAGGTTCTGGTTTGCATCCACTTCGGGGTCAAAATAATGTTCAGGGCGCATCGGATGCGGGCCTTATTCCGATGATGTACCCAGATTATAAGGGCGTCAACGTAGCCAGCGTTAAAGCCATGTTTGAGGACCTATGGGGCACTGAGCTTTCTGATGAGCCAGGCTTAACTGTCGTAGAAACCATGGACGCTGTTCATGATGGTTCTGTCACTGGTATGTATGTGGAAGGGGAAAACCCGGCCATGTCTGATCCAGATTTACACCACGCCCGTGGCGCCTTGGCTAAACTTCAGCACTTAGTGGTACAAGACTTGTATGTCACAGAAACAGCGATGTATGCAGATGTCGTCTTACCCGCTTCGGCATGGCCAGAAAAGGACGGTACGGCATCTAACACTAACCGTACAGTGCAAATGGGTCGCCAAGCGGTGAACCCACCTGGTGACGCACGTCAGGATTGGTGGATTATTCAAGAATTGGCCAACCGTATGGGCCTAAATTGGACTTACACTCATCCCAAAGATGTATTTGCCGAAATGAAGCAAGCGATGCCAAGTTTGAATAACTTGACGTGGGAACGACTAGAAAGGGAACATTCAGTAACATACCCTTGCCCTGCTGAAGATCATCCGGGTAACGATATCGTGTTTATCGATAGCTTCCCCATTGAAGGTGGGCGCGGCAAGTTTGTTGCTGCAGATATCGTAGATCCTGATGAGCGTCCTGATGACGAATATCCAGTCATCCTTACGACTGGCCGACAGCTAGAACATTGGCATACAGGTTCGATGACTCGCAGAGCCCCTGTACTAGATGCCCTTGAGCCTGAAGCAGTGGCGACCTTAAGTCGTGAAGAACTGTCTAAGATTGGGGCGAAAGCAGGGGATATGATTCGTGTTTCTACCCGTCGTGGCAGCATTGAACTTTTGGCCCGTGAGGATGCTGATGTCCCAGCTGGGGTGATCTACATTCCATTCTGCTTCTCTGAAGCGGCGGTAAATATGCTTACCAACGCAGCACTTGATCCAGTGGGTAAAATTCCAGAGTTCAAATTCTGTGCCTCACGCATTGAACGCGTTAACTAATCAATGCATTGTAAGTGACAGACGGTAAAATAAGGCAAGACAAGTGAAGCCACAATAGGTTATTGAGTGGTCACTTGGCTCAGGCCATCTTAAAAGACCAGCTAAATGCTGGTCTTTTACTTTTTATGGGCTGGAGATTGTGAATGATTCCCCTTGTTTAGAAACTGCCTGCTAACTTGGACATTATTTTCCCGCCTGAGCCATGACATTGTTTAGTGTTTAATACTTAAAATATGTTAAAAAGGTAAGCATAAAAGGGCAAGATTAATTAGTCGATCGTGAAATGACTGATGCCGATGACAGCTGCACTTATGTTTTAAGGAATACGCTATTATGAAAACTAAAACTTTAGATTTAGATTTTGTTCGCCGTCAGTTTCCAGCCTTTAGTGAGCCGAGTTTAAAAGGGACAGCTTTTTTTGAAAACGCAGGTGGCTCCTACATGTGCTGCCAGGTGATGGATCAGTTAGACCGCTATCTGCGGCAAACTAAAGTGCAGCCATTTCATCCATACCCTCAGGCCCAAGAGGCTGGGGCACACATGCAAAGTGCTTATGGAAAATTTTCAGGTTGGTTAAATGTGGGCTCAGAAGAAATCTACTTTGGTCCCTCCACGAGTCAAAACACCTATGTATTAGCTCAGGCCATGTTAGGTTGGCTCAAAGAGGGTGATGAAATTATTGTCACTAATCAAGATCACGAAGCAAACTCTGGCGTTTTTAGAAGGCTTGCACAGCAGGGTATTGTAGTTAAAGAGTGGGGTGTTGATGCAAACAGTGGCAGTTTAAATGTGGACCATCTGCCTGCTTTGTTTAATAAACACACTAAACTCCTTGTCTTCCCCCATTGTTCTAATATTCTCGGTGAGATTAACCCAGTGGCCCATATTGCTGATTTAGCGCGAGACAAGGGTATTAAAACGCTTGTTGATGGGGTCTCTTATGCGGGGCACGGTTTGCCTGACGTAGACGCTTTAGGCGTCGATATTTACCTATTTTCGCTCTACAAAGTCTATGGTACCCATCAAGGGGTCATGGTTGTGCGCCAGCAAATGGATGCATGTTTGAGTAACCAAGGGCATTATTTTAATGACCATTTGCGTGCAAAGCGCTTAACTCCCGCAGGTCCAGATCATGCACAAATTGCAGCAGCAGCAGGCGTTTGTGATTATCTAACGACCCTTTACCAGCATCACGTGGGCTCCAGTAAGGCCCGTGACCAAAACAAAAACAAAGTGGTTCACGACTTATTGAGACAAGCCGAGATCGATGTACTAGAACCTCTATTGGAATTTTTTAATGAGCATCAGAAAATCACGCTCATTGGCCCCAAGCATGCGGTCAACAGAGCACCCACAGTGTCAGTTTTGGTTAAAGGTCACAAAGCGTTTGATCTAGCCAACGCATTAGGTCAAAAGGGACTCATGTGTGGCGCTGGGCATTTTTACTCAAAGCGGCTTTTAGAGGCCATGGGCATTGATGCTGAAGAGGGTGTTTTACGATTTTCTTTGGTGCACTATACCAGTGCCCAAGACGTTACTAAACTCACGCAAACACTTAAGGCGCTTATTGCATAAAAATCAGTAGCTGCGTTAGGAAGGTTTATCGTGCTGGTGATCTAGTTCTTAACTGCAGATTGGTGCACAATAACTTATTGTCTAGCTTTCATGTTCATTACTATGCCAATTTGGGTCGATGCAGATGCCTGCCCCGGTGTCATTAAAGAAATTTTGTTTCGTGCGGCTGAGCGCGCACAAATTGCCACCACCTTGGTAGCCAACCAATACATTAAAACACCGCCATCTAAGGTCATTAGTAGTATCCAGGTAGGTCAAGGATTTGATGTGGCTGATAATGAAATTGTGCTGCGAGTCACGGCAGGAGATTTGGTGATTACGGGTGATATTCCTTTGGCTGCAGAAGTGGTTGAAAAAGGTGCACAAGCGCTGAGTCCAAGGGGCGAATCTTATACCAAAGAAACCATTCGACAGCGTTTAAATATGCGGGACTTTATGGAAACCCTGCGTAACAGTGGTGTTCAAACTGGAGGTCCAGCTACCTTAAATCATACGGATCGCCAGACCTTTGCGAATAAATTAGATCGCTGGATTGCCAAACAGGATAAACAAAAAAAGGCAGGCCCATGAAACAAGCGGACCTTTCAAGTTACCTTGTGCACCCCAACCCAGATAATGGCGCGCTCACCAGTCAAGTCACAGGGCGTGATCATACGGGTGCAGATGTTGATGTGGACGTCGTCACTGAACGGGGTTTGACGGTGTATTTAAATAAACAAGAAATTGTGACTCTGATGACCCTAGGGGACCACCCTCAATACCTTGCGGTGGGTTTTCTGTTGAACCAAAATATGCTCCAAGCCGATGATGTGATTACCGGTATAGACTATGACGAAGAGCTAGAAGTTGCCATAGTGCGCACTCAGCGTGAAACTGATTACGAAGATAAAATGAAGAAAAAAGTACGCACGTCTGGCTGCGCTCAAGGCACCGTATTTGGTGACATCATGGAGAAGTTCGATACCATTGATCTGTCTCAAGACGCCACATTAAAGACCAGTTGGCTCTATCAACTAGCGCGCCAAATTAATACTACGCCAAGTATTTATCAAAAAGCGGGAGCCATCCACGGCTGTGTTTTATGTCATAAAGCGCAGCCTTTGGTCTATATGGAAGATGTGGGGCGCCATAATGCCATCGATAAAATTGCGGGCTATATGCACATGCACAAGATTCAACCCCATGATAAATGCTTCTACACCACAGGCCGTTTAACCTCTGAAATGGTGATCAAAACTGTGCAAATGCAGATTCCTATTCTTATTTCACGCTCGGGCTTTACTGCTTGGGGTGTTGATTTGGCTCAAAAAGCAGGACTAACGCTGATTGGCAGGGCTAAAGGGCGTAAGTTTTTAGTGTTAGCCGGTTTTGAACGAGTGCACTATGATGTTGATGTAGATCAGATTGCCGATGAACCTAAACACGCAGGCCGTAAAAATGGCGATTAAAGCCAACCAATTGGTGGGAGTAATACTTGCGGGGGGACTTTCTAGACGCATGGGTGGTGGTGATAAATCCATGTTAGCCCTAGGTGGCCAATCCATTCTCAATTATGTGGTTGACTTAGCACAAGCCCAAGTTGAAACCTTGATCCTTAACGCTAATGGTGACGCAGAGCGTTTTGCCTCTTTTGCACTGCCTGTTCAGGCTGATATAGTGCCCGATTTTGCGGGTCCTTTAGCCGGTGTGGTATCGGCTATGGCATGGACAAAACAAAATAGAACGAATGCCACGCATATTATTACTATGGCTGCAGACACGCCTTTTTTTCCAGCAGACTATGTAGCTCGAATGCTCAAGCAA
>Ga0209603_1000119_pt1 | contig 102335 bp, 102 predicted proteins | sample COGITO_mtgs_1206_FD_184812 | JGI IMG/M metagenome (GOLD analysis project Ga0209603, IMG submission 184812) | Pelagic marine microbial communities from North Sea - COGITO_mtgs_120607 (SPAdes) (version 2) | ecosystem: Environmental > Aquatic > Marine > Epipelagic ...
CCAGCGTTCGTTCTGAGCCAGGATCAAACTCTCAAGTTTGATTCTGAAATCATCACATTACTAAACGTTCAAACCATATCATATGATATGATGCGTATTAACGAGTTCCCACTCTTCCGTATATGCTTTGGCGAACCAAAACACATCCGGGAGTGGAAGAAACGTAAACGTAACGGTTAGCAATCATTAGATGACTACTTGTTCTGTTGTCCATCTTTCAAAGAAAGATGAGACACGCCAGGACACCGCCGTCCACGCTTCTCTTTCAATATCTACAATTTCAAACAGCAGCTCTTTACTTTCGCATCGAGCCCTCAAGAAGCGAAAAGACACCCACGACCATTTCTAGCCTTTTGTGTGTGCCCAACCTCTTTGAGGATCAGTATTTTACTCGGGAGGCGAATAAATACGCGTTCCCAAGCCAACTGGGTTACTGATGAACCGTCGTTGGAAGTGAGCTGGGTATAGGTTGGCCAGATGAAACTGTCAAAGGCTTTTTTCAAAAAAACTCATAAAAAAGCAAATATTTTCTATAACCCTAAATTTAGTAGGTTAATGAGGGGCTTAGCCCCTACATCATGTGGTCGCAGGCGGGGATAAAATATTGCGTTTCTGCGATTTTTCACAAAAACTTGACAAAAACTGGCGGCGCAAGCCATTTTCAGCACATGGAATCTGAACGAGAGCTACCCACTAGCCCCGAGCTAGCCCAAAACGAAGAATCGTTAGGCGCACGGCCATCCGCTAATTTTTATGGCTCGGTCGAAGAACGCCTCGCCGCCCAGCAAAGGCGCAAGCGCGCCCGCCTGCGGTTTACCATCACCGCTTTTCTGATGGGCGGCCTGGTAAGCTGGATGGCCGCCGATATGTTGGTGCCAGATGTCGCCAAAGCCAATCTTAGCGCCAAGCCCGCCCCCTCCAATCCTGTGCTAAGCCAACCGCTGCTGGCCTTGGCGCCCATGCAAAGAGCGTCGCAAAGCCATACTTTGGGCAATGGCGACACTTTGGCGGCGCTGCTAACCCGCGCCAAGGTCGAAGCGGGCGAGGCCGATGCGGCGCTCGATCAATTGCGCCCCCTATATGATGTGCGCCGCCTCAAGCCGGGGCAAACCATCCGCATCCATCGCGAATGGCCCGCCGGACAGGCAAAACAAACCCATGACGGGCGCTTTGCTGGATTTGACTTTATTCCCGTGCCGGAACAAAAAATTATCGTCCGCCGCTTGGGACACCAAAGCTTTCATGCCATCAAACGCGACCGCCCGCTCACCGACCGACACTTTTTAGCCGATAGTCTTATCAATAGCTCGGTCTATGAAGCGGCGCGCGCAGGCGGCATGTCGCCCAATCTTGTGGTGGAGCTTATTCGACTGTTTTCTTTTGCCGTCGATTTTCAACGCGATATTCGCGAAGGCGACCAATTGGAAGTTCTCTACACGCGCCGTTTCGATGAGAACAATCAAGTGGCGCAAGAAGGCGACCTTATTTTTGCCGCCCTCACCAATCGCGGCAAGCGCTACGCCTATTGGCGGATGCCACAAGCCGATGGCAGCGACGCCTATTTCGATGCCAATGGCCAAAGCGTGCAGCGCCTGCTGATGAAAACGCCCGTTGATGGGGCGCGTCTATCGTCGCGCTTTGGCATGCGGAGGCATCCTATTTTGGGCTATACGCGCTTGCATCGAGGGCTTGATTTCGCCGCCCCCAAAGGCACGCCGATTTATGCCGCTGGCGACGGCACCATTCAACGCATTGGCACTTACGGCAATAATGGCAAATACATCCGCATCCAACACCGCAATGGCTATGAAACGGCCTATGCGCATATGAATGGTTTTGCGCGGCGTCTGAAAAAAGGCAGCCGCGTCAAGCAAGGGCAAGTCATCGGAACCGTGGGGCGCACAGGACTGGCGACCGGCCCGCATTTGCATTACGAAGTGCTGCATTACAACAAGCCCGTTAACCCGCGCGAATTAAATGTGCCGCCGCAACGCAATCTCAATGCCGAGGCTTTGGCCGAATTGGCTGAGCTGAAAGCCGAGATTGCCGAAAAGGTAAGAGGGCTGGCGACCAGCGATAATTCCCTGCGCTCGCTCCCCAGACGCAGCAGCCCCCTCTCGCCCTAAGGCAAAAGGCTCGCCACGATGTATCGGGCGAGCCTAAACCTAGATTTTCTAAAACCAGTAAGGTTGACTATTCAGCCGTCGCGGCTCCGGTATCGCTCGCCTCAGGGGCGGCATCGGAGGTGGCTTCCGAAATAACTTCCACCGCTTCAACAGAAGCTTCCTCTTGAGCGGCATCCACTTGCGAGGCCTCCGCTTGCGAGGCTTCCGGGCTATCCGCCCGTTTCTTACGCAAAGGGCCGCGCCGACGCGAAGGCTTGGATGGTTTGCCATCGCCCTCACCCGAGGCCGCATCGCGGACCAAAACCAAAGGCTCGCCCGACGCATCCGCGTCGGCTCCGCCTGAAGTCCCATTTTGCACATTTGCGTTCCCAGACCCATTCGCCGAGCCGGGCTCAGATGACCCGTTGGCGCCAGCCTCTTGATTGGCTTCGCTTGGGGCCGGCTGCAGGCTCATCAAAATGCGATAATAATGTTCGGCGTGTTGCTGATAGTTTTCCGCCATAACCCGATCGCCCGACGACATCGCGTCGCGCGCCAAGGTTTGATATTTTTCATAAACTTGCGAAGCATTGCCGCGCACCCGAACATCTGGGCCATTGCTATCATAACTGCGATTGACCGAATTTTGTTGGCGGCGTCCGCGCCCTCGAGACCGTTTCATAGTTTTTCCGTATCACTTAAAATAGGGCTCAAGCTTTGCTGAACCATTGTTGCGATTGTTTTATTTCCAAGATGGAAACCCAGTGAGTTTCTGCAAAATGAGCCATAAAATTCAAAAGGTAGCGTCCAAGACCGATTCGCTTCGCAAGGCCTCAAAGACAAATGGAACCTAGCCTGCCAGCCCTCGCTTTGCAAACCCCTTTTTTATTTTCTCGCGGGCGCGCTCGGCGCCCGTCCCATCACCACGCGGTCGCGGCCGGCCAAATCGGGCAAGACTTGCACTTGTGAGAAACCAGCTTGGCGTAAAACCTCGCCCACCGCCGCCCCTTGCGTGGCGCCAATCTCAAACAACAGCCAGCCATCGGCTTGCAAATGGTCTTGGGCTTTCGCGCAAATATGGCGATAGGGGTCCATCCCATCACCGCCGCCCTTTAGCGCCAAATGCGGGTCATAATCCAACACATTTTTATCCAAGCTCGCCATCTCGGCGTCCGAAATATAGGGCGGGTTAGAGACAATCATATCGAAACGCCCAACCACGCTCTCCAGCCAATGACTGCTGGCAAACCGCGCCCGCGCCTGCAAATTCAGGCTTTGCGAATTAGCCTTTGCGACAACCAAAGCTGGCTCGCTGACATCCACCCCAAGGCCTTGGCCTTGAGCGCGCTCGGCCAAAAGCGTCAGCAATAAACACCCCGAGCCGGTTCCCAAATCGAGCAGCTGAAAGGCTTGGGCTTCGGGCAAATGCGCCAGCGCCGCCTCGACCAATGTCTCGCTATCGGGGCGCGGGTCGAGGACATGTTCATTGACCTGAAACAAGCGCCCCCAAAACTCGCGCTGGCCGATAATTTTCGATACGGGTTTGCCCTCCAAGCGCTGCGCTTGATAATCGCGCAGACAGTCGATCTCTGGCGCGCTTAACCCGCGCTCGGGCGCGCGAGCCATATCGGTGGCCGTCAAACCCGTCACGGCTTCGATGAGGACGCGGGCATCTAAATTGGCGGTGTCGATGCCGCCCGATTTAAAAACCGAAGTCAGCGAGCGCTGCGCCTCTTGCAGCGTCATGTCGGGGCGTAGCATTTTAACCTAGTCGACCGCGGCGAGGCGCTGCACTTGGTCTTCGCGAATGAGCGCTTCCAGCATTTCATCTAAACCGTCGCCGGCAAGAATTTTTTCCAGCTTGTGCAAAGTCACATTAATCCGGTGGTCGGTAACGCGGCCCTGGGGAAAATTATAAGTCCGAATACGCTCCGAGCGATCACCCGAGCCAACTTGGCTTTTGCGGTCGGCGGCGCGCTCATCATCGACGCGCTGGCGCTCGGCTTCAAACAGACGCGCGCGCATAACCAACATCGCTTTGGCGCGGTTTTTATGCTGCGATTTTTCGTCCTGCTGCGACACGGTAATTCCTGTCGGCAAGTGAATGATGCGCACCGCACTATCGGTGGTATTGACCGACTGACCGCCCGGGCCCGAGGCGCGAAACACATCGACGCGCAAATCTTTTTCGTCGATTTTAATATCGACATCTTCGGGTTCTGGCAGCACCGCCACGGTGGCCGCCGAAGTATGAATACGACCACTGCTTTCGGTTTCTGGCACGCGCTGCACGCGATGCACCCCGCTTTCGAATTTCAAACGCGCAAACACGCCTTTTCCGCGAATGGCCATGACCACTTCCTTATAGCCGCCCATCTCGCCTTCCGATTGGGTGATAATATCCGACTTCCAGCCCTGCAAATCGGCATAGCGCGTGTACATGCGAAACAAATCGCCAGCGAATAAAGCCGCCTCATCGCCGCCCGTTCCGGCGCGCACTTCAACGATGACGTTCAACTCATCGGCGCTATCTTTGGGCAGCAGTAAAACTTCCAAAGCGGTTTCCATATCGGGCAATTTGGCGCGCACATCTTCTAGCTCGAGGCTCGCCAATTCGGCCATCTCGGCGTCATCGCCATCGACCAAAGCGGCCAAGTCTTCGCTCTCGCCAAGGGTGGCGCGATAGGCGCGCACGGCACTCGCAAGCGGGTCTATCTCGGCATATTCTTTGGATAATTCAACAAAGCGCTCGGGCGGTAATTCGCCGTTCATTTCATCTTGAATGGCTTGCGCGCGCGCCAAAATGGCGTCCAGTCGTTCGACAGGCAACATAGATTAACTCTCCTCAACCACAACGTCTAAGGCATCTTGCGCCCGCAAAACGGCCATCTCATCCGCTTTGTCTTTTACCAAATCGACCAAATGATCGACCATTTCTCCATGCGGTTTTTTATGGTCTGGCCGTCCCGCCAAATAAACCATGCCCGCGTCATTGCCGCCGCCCGTAAAACCAATATCGGTCTCGCGCGCTTCGCCGGGGCCATTGACCACACAGCCGATAATCGACAGCGTAATCGGCTCGGCAATATGCGCCAATCGGTCTTCCAATTCGCGCACGGTTTCAATCACGTTAAAGCCTTGGCGCGCACAAGACGGACACGAAATAATCGTCACCCCGCGATGGCGCAGCCCCAGCCCTTTGAGCATTTCAAAAGCCACTTTCACTTCGTCCACCGGATCCGAGGAAAGCGACACGCGAATGGTATCGCCAATGCCCGCCCAAAGAAGCGAGCCGAGGCCGATGGAAGATTTCACCGTGCCAGATATCAAACCGCCCGCTTCGGTGATGCCAATATGCAAAGGGCAATCGACCGCTTCGGCCAATTGCTGATAGGCCGCCACCGACATGAAAATATCCGACGCCTTGACGCTGATTTTATACTCACGAAAGCCATGCTCTTCGAGCAGGCCAACATGATAAAGCGCGCTCTCGACCATGGCTTCGGGGCAAGGCTCGCCATATTTATCGAGCAGATGTTTTTCCAAAGAGCCCGCGTTGACGCCAATACGAATAGAGCAATTATGTTTGCGCGCGGCTTCCACAACTTCGCCGACACGCGCCGCATCGCCAATATTGCCGGGGTTGATGCGCAAACACGCCGCCCCCGCATCAGCCGCCTCAATGGCGCGCTTATAATGAAAATGAATATCGGCGACAATCGGCACCGACACGGCATCGACAATCTCGCGCAAGGCGGCTGTCGAGGCTTCATCGGGGCAAGACACGCGCACGATATCCGCGCCGGCTTCTTCCAAGGCTTTGATTTGTGCAATCGTGGCTTTGGCATCCCAGGTCGGCGTATTGGTCATCGACTGCACGGCAATCGGGGCGTCGCCACCGACTGGCACATTGCCAACCATAATCTGGCGCGAAGAGCGCCGTTCGATATGTCGCCACGCTCGCAGCATTGCGGCCTCGCTAGGGTTTGAGGGTGAGAATAGAACTTCGGTCAATCTGGCGCGCCGTCAGAATTTGGCTACGCCGACCCACCGTGCCGACGGCTTGACCATCGACCACATATTGCAGCGCTCCGGCATCGCGCGTCGCCAGCGTATAGGGGGTCTCGAGCGTCAGCTCAAAACTATCGCCATCGGTGACAATGCTGGAAAGCAGCACTTGGCCTTGGGTGTTTTCAATGCGCAACCAGGTGCGGCGCACGGCACGAATTTCAATTTTACCCTGAGGCGCCGCTGGCTCCAGAGCCGCGATGGGTTCCACCTCAATGGGCGTGCGCAAAGGGTCGAGCGCAAGGGCGGCCGGTTTGGCAACCGCTGTCGGCGCGGGCGCCTTGGCCACAGGCGGCTTTGTCGCCACCTTGGCTTTCGCTTGGCTGGCATCGGCAGATTTTGTTGATGCCGAATTAGCCGATTGAGAGGTCGAGCTTTCCACAGGCGCCGACACCGTCTTCGCCGAGGGTTCGGGCCCACTGGCACCGCCCGCGATGAGCCAAAGAATATAGACCGCAAAAATCACCACAGCCCCGATTGCAAATTTTACAGCGATAGAGATTTGCTCGCTTTCGGCTTGCGGGTCATAGGGCGTTTCTTCGGCATTGGGCGGCGTCATAATGGCTTTATAGCGATTGATTAATTCGCCCGCGTTCAGCTCGAGATAAGTGGCATAAGTACGAATAAACCCAATCGCATACACGTCCGCAGGCAGCGCCTCAAAATCATCGTTTTCCAGCGATTTCAAATGGTCGACACGGATTTTAAGAACGCCCGAGACATCTTCAATGCTCACGCCGCGCGCTTCTCGCGCTTGGCGCAAGTTCACGCCAATATCTACTGGTTCCATTGTCATCTCTGTTTCGGTCATGCGCTTATTCCTCGTTTCTTGGAAATATTCCTATCACAACTTAACGCCTTGCGCATCTGCGATTTGGTGTATCGCGTCGCGCATATTTGCCGGAGCTTCACTGAGCAAACTCGATAAAGCCGCTTGCAGTTTTGCCTGACTGGCCGAGCGTATCATCCGCTTCACCGGTCCGATAGAGGCGGAAGGCAAAGAAAATCTTTCGTAGCCCAGCCCCAAAAGCGCCATGGCTTCTAAAGGGCGCCCGCCCAGCTCGCCGCAAATCGACACGGGAACTTTATGCGCCGCGCAAGTTGATTGTATTTGCGCCAGCAAACGCAAAGAGGCCAAAGACAAAAAGTCATAACGATGGCTGGTTTGCGGATTGCCTCGGTCGGCGGCAAAAAAGAACTGCATTAAATCATTGGTGCCGACCGAGAGAAAATCTAGCTCGGGCAGCAATTGGTCTAATTCCCAAACCAAGGCTGGCACTTCCAACATGGCGCCGACTTCCAAACTCGCTGGCACCGCATGGCCAAAACTTTCCAACCGCGCTTTTTCCAAATCCAACAAAGCCCGGGTCGCGCGAAACTCTTCTAGCGTGGTGATGAGCGGGAACATAATCGATAATTTGCGATCCGCAGCAGCCCGCAATAGGGCGCGCATTTGCACCCGCACAAGGCCAGGCCGGTCCAGCGCCATCCGCGTGGCGCGCCAGCCCATAGCCGGGTTTTCTTCGACGCTAGTGCGCAAATAAGGCAGCACTTTATCGCCGCCGACATCCAAGGTGCGAAACACCACATCGCGCGCGCCCACACTGTCCAGCACCTCGCGATACATAAGCTCTTGCTCATTGGCACGCGGCATAGTGGCCGACACCATGAACTGTAATTCGGTGCGAAATAGGCCGATGTTTTCAGCGCCACTATCGGTCAGGTTTTCCACATCGACCATCAGGCCGGCATTTTTATCGAGCTGGATTTGCACGCCATCTTTGGTTTCGGCGGGCAAATGTTTAATCCGCGCATAGCGCTGCATGCGGCGCGCGCGCAGCCGCGCCCGATTGGAATAAGCCTCGACAATATCACTGGCCGGATTGAGGTGAACTTCGTTTTGGTCGACATCGACGATAATTTCTTGCCCATCGCGCGCCGCATCGACAATGCCGCGCACATCGCCCAGCATCGGAATATTCAGCGCCCGCGCCACAATCGAAACATGCGCGCCCAAAGCGCCATCTTCCAACACCAGCCCGCGCAATTTGCGTCGGTCGTAATCCAGCAATTCGGCTGGCCCCATGGTGCGCGCCAAAAGAATGGCATCGCGCGGCAATTTATCTTCCGAAGCCAATTGCGCACGACCCGATAGAATGCGCAGCAAGCGGTTCGACAGATCTTCAAAATCATGCAGGCGTTCGCGCAAATAAGCATCGCGCTGGCCCCCAAGGCGCGCGCGCATCCCATTGTTCACCCGCTCCACCGCCGCTTCCGCCGTCAGGCCGGTTTGCACCGCCGTGTGGATGCGGCGCAACCAACCGCGGTCATTGGCAAACATCCGATAGGCTTCCAGCACCGCCATATGTTCGCCATCATGGCTAACGTCATCTTTATCCAACATCTCATCGACATTGCGGCGCAATTGATAAACGGCCGCTTCCAATCTTTTGGCTTCTTCGTCGGGGTCATCGCCAATGAGTTTGGTCACTTCGACGCGCGGCTCGTGCAAAATCACATGCCCCATGGCCAGCCCCTCGGTCAGCCCGCGACCGGCAAATACGCGCGACAGATTTTGTTCCGCCTCGTCTTCATCGGCGGTCTCGCCCAAGGCCGATAGCATTTCCGATAAAACCATCGCCACGGTTTGCAGCGCTTCGACTTCTTCGTTGAGAAAATCTCGCTGCGTGGCGTTTTGCACCACCAAGACGCCGCGCACATCGCCGCGTCGCAAAATCGGCACGCCGACGAAAGATTTAAACGGGTCTTCGCCCGTCTCTGGCCGATAGGCAAAGCGGGGGTGGGCGGTGGCATCGGCCAAATTCAGCGGGCGTTTGTGCTGCGCGATATCGCCGACCAGACCTTCGCCGACATGCAGGATGGTTTTATTCACCGCGTCTTGGTTCAACCCCTCGGTGGCGGCCAGCCCCAGCGTATGGGCGCCTCGGCTTAAATAGACCGAACACACGGCGGCGTTCATACTGGTGGCAATCAGGGCGACAATTTTATCGAGGCGAGCTTGATCGCCATCGCTAGCGGCCATCAACTGGCGCAAGCGGCGCAATAACAATCTCGGCCCTTCACTCGATAGAGGCATAAGCTCGCCCTCTTGGTTCGCGGCTAGCCGATTACCCAGCTAGCTCATCGTCGAGACCGTAAGCGGCATGCAAGGCGCGCACGGCCAGCTCGACATAATCTGCATCAATCAATACAGAAACTTTAATCTCCGATGTGGAGATAACATGAATGTTAATGCCCTTCTCGGCCAGCACTTGGAACATTTTTTGAGCCACGCCTGCATGGCTTCGCATGCCGACGCCGACGATAGAAATCTTCGCCATATCGGGCGCCGCTTGCAAATCCGCAAAAGTCAAATCCGCGGTCGCGCCTTTCAGCACCGCCAGGGCGCGTTCCAATTCATCTTGCGACACCGTGAAGGTCACATCGGTGGTTTTGCCATCGGCCGACATGTTCTGCACAATCATATCCACATTGACGGCGGCCTCGGCCAGGGGGCCAAAGATACTCGCCGCAATGCCCGGTCGGTCGGCCACTTCGCGCAGCGTCACTTTGGCTTCATTGCGGGCATAGGCAATGCCGCTAACAATTTCGGTTTCCATAATTTCATCCTCATCGCAAATCAATGTGCCGACAATCGCCTCGCCATTAGCACTAGCATCGGGGGCATCGAAACTCGAGCGCACTTGCAGACGCACATTATGCGCCATCGCCAGCTCTACCGAGCGGGTCTGTAATACTTTGGCACCTAGCGACGCCATTTCAAGCATTTCTTCATACGATACGCGATCCATTTTCTTGGCCGCTGGCACCATTCTCGGGTCGGTGGTGTAAACCCCATCGACATCGGTATAAATATCGCATCGGTCTGCTTTCAAGGCAGCGGCAATGGCCACCGCGCTCGTGTCGGAGCCGCCGCGCCCGAGCGTGGTAATGCGATTGGCACTGGAGACACCTTGAAAGCCTGCAATCACCGCCACACGGCCTTCGCTAAATTGCGCTTCCATGGCGTCTGGCTCAATCATTTCAATGCGCGCCGCGCCATGCACGTCCGAGGTTTTCACGCTCATTTGCCAGCCAAGCCAGCTGCGCGCCGCCACGCCGATATCTTGCAAAGCCATGGCCAAAAGCCCAACGCTGATTTGCTCACCGGCCGAGACCACGACATCATATTCGCGCGCATCATGCAGACGCGCGACATCGCGCGTCAAACCCACCAGCCGATTGGTTTCGCCAGACATGGCCGAGACAACGACCGCAACCTGATGACCCGCATCGACTTCGCGTTTGACATGGGCGGCCACATTGCGGATGCGATCTACATCGCCCACAGAAGTGCCGCCAAATTTCATTACAATCCGTGCCATAATGGGTTTTCGCATTTCCTTTCGTCTCAATCGCGCTTATATAAGGCTTAACGTGCAAGCTGCATAGTTAAAAGTAGACGTCGGGGGCGCGCGCGCCCCATGGTTAACCAGAGATGAGCTTTCCCCATGAGCGATATTAAAACCGGACAAGTTACCATTGACCCCCACGAAGTGGCCAAGTTCACGGCCATGGCCGATGACTGGTGGAACCCGCAAGGGCAGTTCAAACCTTTGCATAAATTCAATCCCATACGGCTGGCCTATATTCGCAATAAATTGTGCAAGCAATTCGACCGCGACCCGAAAGCCGAGCAGCCGCTCACAGGCTTGCGCTTGCTCGACATCGGCTGCGGCGGCGGCCTATTGAGCGAGCCAATGGCACGTTTGGGTGCCGATGTCTTGGGCGCCGATGCGGCCGAAGCCAATATTAAAACCGCCAGCCTGCACGCCAAAGCGCAAGGCCTAGACATTGACTATCGCGCCATCACGGCCGAGCAGTTAAACGCAGACGGCGAGACATTTGACGCGATTTTAAACATGGAAGTCATCGAACATGTGGCCGACCCGCAAGCCTTTATGAGTGCTTGTGCGGGCATGTTGAAACCCGAAGGGATTATGTTTTTGGCCACATTGAACCGCACGTTGAAATCTTTTGCCTTGGCGATTGTCGGGGCCGAATATGTGCTGCGCTGGTTGCCGCGCGGCACCCATGATTGGCATAAATTCATCACGCCACGCGAGATGGAAACCATGGCAAGCAAAGCCGAGTTAGACCTCGTGACATCCACGGGCGTAAGCTTTAATCCGCTGACCGACAAATGGACGCAAACCGGCGATATGTCGGTCAATTATTTGGCCGTTGCCGCGCCGAAAAAAGCCGATAAAAATTAGTCTCGAAACCCTAGTCCGACATCTCGCTGCCATCTGGCGCGAGAAAATTTTGACCATGCAGCAAAGCGGGAATTTGCTCGCGCGCTTTGGCCACCAGAGATAACTCTAAATCTGCCAAAATAAACCCATCGCTGTCTTCGGCTTGCGCCAAAATATCGCCCCATGGGTCGACAATCAAACTATGGCCATACGTCTCGCGGCCATTTTCATGCGTCCCCACTTGCGCGGGCGCGAGGATAAAACACCCCGTCTCAATGGCGCGCGCGCGCAATAGCACCTGCCAATGCGCCTTGCCTGTCGGGCGGGTAAAGGCGGACGGCACGCTGATAATATCGGCCCCCGCTTGCGCCAAACGCCGATAGAGCGCGCCAAAACGCACATCATAACAAATGCTCAAGCCCAATTTGGCGGCGCCCAAATCGGCCAGCACAGCGCGCGCGCCAGCTTGATAATTATGGCTCTCGGCATGGGTTTCGCCGTTGGCCAACGTGACATCGAACATATGAATTTTATCATAGCGCGCCACAATCTCGCCTTGCGGGTTGATGTAAAGCGAGCGGTTCACGGCCTTTTCGCCATCGCCTTTTTGCGTGTCATTGGCCAAGACCATCGAGCCGACCAGCAGTCCCACGTCCAGTTCTTTGGCGAGCGCGCATAAGGCTTGCAAAGGCGCGCTATCGGCTTCGGCTTGCAAGCGCGCGCGCATGGCTTTGCGGTTTTTCTCCATGGAGATACAGGTTTCGGGCAAGGCCACCAGCTCGGCACCGGCGGCCACGGCGGCGCGGGTTTGCGTCTCTATGGTTTGCAAATTATCGACTGGATCGCAGCCAGTGGTCATTTGTATACAGGCGACTTTCATCTTCTGTCCTTTTGCGAGCTCTCCCACGGGAAGGCGTTTAGCCAACGACCCGCTTAGCCGATGCGCATTTGCTCTGGCCGCACCACGCGCGCCAGCGTTAGAACATATATGCGCCCTGCTCCGGCTTGGCGCAAGGTTTCGCTCATCGCCTCCACGGTGGCGCCCGTGGTTAAAACGTCATCGACCAATATCAAACTACGCCCTTGAATAGACTCGCTTGCCGATGGGGACACTTTGAAGGCGCCTTTCAAATTGCTTTTGCGCTTGCGGCGGGTCAGGCCAATTTGGGGCCGTGTGGCTTTCACGCGTTTGACCGCTTGAAACGAAATTTCATTTCCCGTCTCGCGCGCCATGGCGCGGCACAGCTCGGCTGCCTGATTAAATCGGCGCCCGAACAGGCGGCGGCGGTGCAATGGCACGGGCACTAAAATCGCATTGGCGCGCAAAACATCCTTGCCCGCGCGCACCAGAAACGGCGCCAAAAGACGCGCCAATTCGGGGCGGTCGCTAAACTTCATGCGCTTGACCAAAGCCGCCGCGCTGCCCCCATAATGAAACGCGGCGCGCGCTTTATCATAGGGCGGCGGGTTTTTCTGCACCGCCAGACTAAGCGTTTCTGGCCCCAAATCTACTTTCAAGGGCGCGCCGCTGATGTGGCAAATCGGGGCCGCGATGAAGTTAAGCTCTTGCCAACATGGCGCGCATAATCCGTCATCGCCAGCCAAAACCGCCGCACATAAAGGACAGGCCGGCGGTACCAGAATGTCGAGACCGGCATCCAGCATTTTCTTGGCGGGGGAAAGCAAAGCGTGGCGGACGAAGTTTATTTTTGTTTTTAAAGTCATAAATGCCATATTGCCTAGAATGAATGCCAATGTCCCAAATATTTTTGACCGCGCTGCCCTAAGGCGCAATCGAACCCGTGCCGCCAAGGGATTGCCCGGCTTTGATTTTCTTTTGCAGCGCACGGCCGAAGATTTGCTCGACCGCATTAAAGTGCAGAACCGCCGCTTTGAAACCGCCCTCTGCCTTGGCGCCTCCACCGGATATTTGGGCGCCAAGCTGAAAGCCGAAAACTTGATTGGCAACCATAGCGCGGCCAAAATCAACACTTGGATTGAGGCCGATATCACCGCCGCCATGCTGCCTCAGGGCGGCCTCGTGCTAGACGAAGAACGCTTGCCGCTCAAACCCCAAAGCCTCGACCTCATCGTCTCCTTTTGGGGCTTGCATCACGTCAATGATTTGCCCGGCGCTTTGGTGCAAATCTGTCGAGCGCTAAAGCCCGATGGGGTTTTTCTAGCGGCTTTGCCCGGCAATGAAAACTTGCGCGCCTTACAAACCGCATTTCTGGAAAGCCAAACAGAAATTCTCGGCGGCGTGCGCCCGCATATTCATCCTTTCGCGGATTTGCGAGATTTGGCTGGCCTCATGCAGCGCGCGGGGTTTCATTTGCCCGTTGCCGATAGCGATGTGCTGCGCGTGCGTTACCAACAGCCGCTGTCTGTCTTGCGCGATTTGCGCGGCATGGGCGAGAGCAATATTTTAACCACGCGCGTCAAATCAGCCTTGCGCCGCGATGTCTTGCAAGACGCATTGGCGCGCTTTCACTCCGCCACCCAAGAGGACGACAGGGCCGTGGCTGAATTTGAAATTTGTTATCTGGCAGGGTTTTCTCCCCAGTCCACCGAGCCCAAAAAACACGAACCCGGCGCGCCGATTACCCGTTTCGACGAAAGCCCAATTACCGGCGAAACGCCCACTTGATTTGACGGTTTAAATTGCGTCGCGAAGCGCGGCGATAAGCGGCACATCGGCGGGCGGCATTTCCATGTCGAACAGTTGGCGCGGTTTTTTCCACGTCACGGCTTGGCCTTCGCGCGGCATGATTTGGCCGTCCCATTTGCGACAAACATATAGCGGCATCAGCAAATGAAACGCATCATAGGCATGGCTGGCAAAACTCAAAGGCGCCAAACACGCCGCCGTCACATCGATGGATAGCTCTTCTTTCAGCTCGCGAATGAGCGCCGCTTCGGGCGTTTCGCCGCGCTCTATTTTGCCGCCTGGAAACTCCCACAGTCCGGCCATGGATTTTCCGCTCGGGCGTTGTGCCACCAAGACGCGCCCCTCCGGATCGACCAGCGCACAGGCGACGACCAACAACATATCAGCTGCGGTAGTCGGCATTGATATCAATATAGCCATGCGTTAAATCGCTGGCCCAAATGCGCGCTTGCCCTTTAGCTTTATTTTTTGAAGCTTTATTTTTTGAAGCTTTATTTTTTGATTTCACCTGCACGCCGACATCGACCCGAATATGCACATGGGCTCCCCGCATATGTTTGGCCACGGGGCGCTCGTCATAGCCGGCCACGGCGCGCCCTTTTCGCGCCACTTGCACGCCGCCAATATCGATAGACAAACGGTCGCGTTCGGCCGCTTCGCCAGATTTGCCGATGGCCATAACAATGCGTCCCCAATTGGCATCCTCGCCCGCCACGGCGGTTTTCACCAAAGGTGAATTGCCGATGGCCAAGCCAATTTGGCGTGCCGCCGCATCGTTTTCGGCGCCCGCCACGTCAATGGTTATCAGCTTGGAAACGCCCTCGCCATCGCTGGCCACTTGCACCGCCAGATCTTGCATCAAATCGGCCAAAGCGGCGCGCAAAGGCGCAAGGCGTTTGTCATCGAGCGAGCGCAAAGGCGCGCCGCCTAATTTTTTATCGCCGGTGGCAAACATCAAACATGTATCGGACGTCGACGTATCGCCATCGACGGTGACACAATTCAAACTTTGACCATTGGCCTCGGCCAATAGTTTTTGCAACACGCCGGCTGGCACGCTGGCATCGGTGAAAACAAATGCCAGTAAAGTTGCCATATCGGGGGCAATCATGCCCGAGCCTTTGGCGATGGCGTTTAGCGTGATTTCCTGCTTGTCGAATTTGGCTTTTCGCGTGACCAATTTGGGAAATGTATCGGTCGTCATAATGGCGCGCGCCGCATCCAGCCAATCGCTTTTGCCAGCACCTTGGTGCAAAGCCGCCACGAGGGGCGCAGGGTCTAAGTCTTCGCCGATGACGCCCGTGGAGGCAATGAAAACATCGCTGGGCTTACAGTCGACTAATTTGGCCGCGCCTTTGGCCGTATCGAGTGCCGCTTTGGCGCCTGCTTTTCCGGTAAACGCATTGGCATTGCCCGCATTGACCACCAAGGCGCGGGCTTTGCCGCCTGCCAAATGGGCGCGCGATAAATCGACCGCCGCCGAAGGCATTTTCGAGCTGGTAAACACGCCTGCCACAGTGGTGGTTTTGCTAAACCGCAGCAGGACCAAATCATCGCGCCCACGATAGCGCGAGCCGCTGGCCATGGCTTGCACCTCCACGCCTGCCAGCGCCGGCAATTTGGCAAACCTCTTGGGCGCCAAAGGCGATAGGGTCGATGAAGATTTTTTAGCGGTCATGCTAGTTCCTCAGATTATTCAGACACAGGCGCGACATTGATAAATTTCACGTCAGCTTTTTCGCGCATTTCTTCATAAATCTCGCGGCGAGCCTCGCCGATGAGCAGTTGATAAATCTGCCCCCGCACTTGCTCAAGCTTGGGCGTTGGCTTGGCGCGCTTGTCTTCCAGCTTAATAATATGCCACCCGAATTGCGTTTTAACGGGCTGCGAGATGTCGCCTTTTTTCAACTTAAAAGCCGCTTCGGAAAATTCTGCCACCATTGAGTCGCGACCAAAATAACCAAGGTCGCCGCCGCTGGCCCCGCTTGGGCCTTTTGAGCGCTCTTTGGCCAATTGAGCAAAATCTGCGCCACCGCTCAGCGACGCCAAAACCGCATCGGCCATGTCTTTACTATCGAGCAAAATATGGCGGGCGCGAATTTCTTCTTGGCGCGAGCCTTTGACGATATTTTCTTTGTAATAAGCTTCGACTTTGGCATCGGTGATTTTCTCAACCAGTTTTTGACTGATGAAAATATCATGCAAATCTTTGCGCTGGGTGAAAGCATTGCGTTGCAAGAAAGTCGGGTCGTCTTCTACGCCAGCTTTTTTAGCCGCCTCGGAAACCAAAACCCGGTCCATCACATAGCCCAGCAAAGCCTCGAAACGCTGCTGCTCATTCATTTGGCCGATGAGATTTGCCAGCTCCCCCTCGGCCATCGCCAAGTCTTCATAGGTAATGGAAATGCCATTAATGGTAGCGACCGTGCCATTGGGCAGCTTTTGCGCTTGGGCGCTCGGGGGCAGCCAAAACAGGCTGGCGAGAAGAAAACAAAAAACAGGTCGAAGATAAAAATTCGGCAACATAATTACGGCTTCTTTCCTAAGGCTATATGTAAGGCTATATGCGATGGCGCCATATTGGCTGGCGCAGGCACAAGAAACAAGTGCTTTTGATAGGCGCAAGGTCGCGACAGCTAGGTTGAGCGGGCGCTAAAATATACCAAGCCCAATTGACACTGAGCATCGGGTTCCCTACATCAGCTAGAGGCTTTACGATGAAGCCATTATTTAGGGGTCCTCCATGCTCGGTCTTTCTTCGCTGGCGAAACGTTTTTTCGGCTCGCTTAATGAGCGCAAGCTTCGTGGCTATATCGCCCGTCTCGAAGCTATCAACGCGCTGGAGCCAGAATTTCAAGCGCTAGATGACGAAGCCCTAAAAGCCAAAACCGAAGAATTTAAAGCCCGCCTCGCCAATGGCGAGACGCTGGATGATTTGCTGGAAGAAGCCTTTGCCGCCGTGCGCGAAGCCGCCCGACGCACCCTCGGCCAACGCCATTATGATATGCAGCTCGTGGGCGGCATGGCTTTGCACGATGGCAAGATTTCCGAAATGAAAACCGGCGAAGGTAAAACCCTCGTCGCCACCCTGCCATGCTATCTAAATGCCCTGACGGGCGAGCCGGTGCATGTGGTCACGGTCAATGATTATCTGGCGCAGCGCGATGCCAATTGGATGCGCCAAGTGCATGAAGCCATGGGGCTGCGGGTTAGCTGCATCACCCATGAGATGGATGATGACGAGCGCAAACACGCCTATGCCGCCGACATTACCTATGCGACCAATAATGAGCTGGGCTTTGATTACTTGCGCGACAATATGAAATATTCGCTCGAGGAAATGTCGCAGCGCGGCCATGGCTTTGCCATTGTCGATGAGGTCGATAGTATTCTCATTGACGAGGCGCGCACACCGCTGATTATCTCTGGGCCGCTGGAAGACAAGTCCGAGCTTTATGTGAGCGTCGATGCTTTCGCGCCGCAGCTAACTCCAGAAGATTATGAGCTGGACGAAAAATCCCGCCAAGTGAACTTGAGCGAAGCCGGCAATGAGCATATGGAAACGCTGCTGCGCCAAGCGGGTTTGCTCGAAGAAAACAGCTCGATTTATGATTTGCACAATGCCACGCTGGTGCATCACGTCACCAATGCGTTGAAAGCCCATGTCTTGTTTCAAAAAGACCGCGACTATATCGTGCGCGGCACGGGCGAAGCTGGCCAAGTTATCATCATCGACGAATTTACCGGACGGATGATGGAAGGTCGCCGCTTCTCCGATGGCTTGCACCAAGCGTTGGAAGCCAAAGAACATGTGGCCATTCAGCCCGAGAACCAAACGCTGGCCTCGATTACCTTCCAAAATTTCTTCCGCCTTTATGAAACCCTCTCGGGCATGACCGGTACGGCTTTGACCGAGGCCGATGAATTTATGGACATTTATGGCCTCGATGTCATTGAAGTGCCAACCAACACCCCGATTGCCCGCCTCGACGAAGACGATGCGATTTATCGCACGGCGGAAGAAAAATTCGCCGCCGTGGCCGAGCTGGTGATGGAATGCCAAACCAATGGCCAGCCGGTTTTGGTCGGCACCACATCGATTGATAAATCCGAAGCTCTGTCGGCGGCGCTGAAAAAACACAAGATTAAGCACAATGTTTTAAACGCGCGCTATCACGAGCAAGAGGCGCAAATTATTTCTCTGGCCGGCGTGCCAGGCGCGGTGACCATTGCCACCAATATGGCGGGTCGCGGCACCGATATTCAGCTTGGCGGCAATGTGGAAATGCGCCTAGCGATAGAATTAGAGGGGCTGGAAGGCGACGCGCGCGACAAAAAGCAAGCTGGCGTAGAAGCCGAAATTTCAACCCTCAAAGAGCAAGCCATTGCGGCGGGCGGGCTATGTGTCATCGGCACCGAGCGCCACGAAAGTCGCCGCATTGATAATCAGCTGCGCGGTCGTTCGGGTCGTCAAGGCGACCCCGGTCGCTCGTGCTTTTTCCTCAGCCTCGATGATGACCTGATGCGGATTTTCGGCACCGACCGAATGGACGGCATGTTGCAACGTTTGGGGCTAAAAGACGGCGAAGCGATTGTCCATCCGTGGATCAATAAAGCGCTGGAGCGCGCGCAGCAAAAAGTCGAAGCGCGCAATTTTGATATCCGCAAAAACATTTTGAAATATGACGATGTGATGAACGACCAACGCAAAGTGGTGTTCGAGCAGCGCGTCGATTTCATGCAAGCCGAAACCGTCGACGACGAGATTGGCCACATGCGCCAACAGCTCATCGACGATTTGGTGGAAGCGCATATTCCGCCCAAAGCCTATGCCGAGCAATGGGATATCGATGGGCTTGATGAGGCGGTGCGCGAAATCTTTGGCCTCGAGCTGCCGCTAAAATATTGGGCTAACGAAGAAGGCATTGCCGACGAAGAAATTACCGCGCGCCTTGTCGATGCGACGGGTCGCCAGATGGCCGCCAAAGCCACTGACTTTGGCCCCGATGTTATGCGCCAAGTTGAAAAATCGATTGTTTTGCAAACGCTCGACCAGCATTGGCGCGAGCATCTCATCACGCTGGAACATTTGCGCCAAATCGTCGGCTTGCGCGGCTTCGGCCAGCGCGACCCGCTATCGGAATTTAAACTCGAAGCCTTTACCCTGTTCTCAGATTTGCTTTCTGGCCTGCGCCGCGATGTGGTGCGCTTTTTGGCTCATGTGCAATTGGAAACCCCGCCTCCGGTTTTGGAAACACCTGAACTGGCGCGTCCAAACCCCGCGCAAGGAGCCGATGCAGCCGCATCAGACGCCGGCGTCGACTTCAATAAAGTCGGGCGCAACCAAGCCTGCCCTTGCGGCTCGGGGAAAAAATTCAAACATTGCCACGGCGCGGTGCAGTAATCAGTTGGTCAATTAGGCTTGCCTTTTGCTAGCCACTGATTTTCACTAGGCGGATGATTAGCCCCTCGCTATGGAGAGCCATATGAGCGTTCAGCCCTTTACTTTGCCGTCGGATGAAAACCGTTTGGCGTTTATTCGCCAGCGCATTGAGCAGGCGGTTTTTCCGCCGCAAATGGAAATTGGCGCCGATGAAGATATTTGGGCTTACGGCAGCGATGTCGATTATATGCGCGAGCTTTGCGCCTATTGGCTGAACGATTATAGCTGGCAAGACACGCTGGATGAGCTGAACCGGTTTTCGCATTTCACCGCCGAAGTGGATGGGCTGAACATCCATTTCATCCATGAGGTTGGCTCAGGCGACAACCCCAGCCCCGTGTTAATGACGCATGGCTGGCCAGGCTCGATTTACGAGTTTCACGATGTCATCGACCGATTGGCGCATCCGGAAAACTATGGCGGCGACGCACAAGATGGCGTCAGCGTCATTTGCCCAAGCCTGCCTGGCTACGGGTTTTCCGATGCCCCCAAACGCCCCATTGGCCAAGTCACCACGGCCGCGCTGTGGAATAAATTAATGGTCGAAGTTTTGGGCTTTGACACTTATGTCGCCCAAGGCGGCGATTGGGGGTCGGTGGTCACCGCCCTTCTTGGCCTCCACCATAGCCCGCAAAAAGGCGGCGGGTGCAGCGCCATTCACATCAATATGTATGGCTTGCAAAGCAGCGATGCCCCCAGCACGCCCGAAGAAATACAATGGGCGGAAGGCTTTGCCGCCAAAATGCAAGCCGAAGGTGCCTATCTGCAATTGCAAGGCACCAAGCCGCAATCGCTGGCCTTGGCGATGAGCGATAGCCCGCTCGGCGTGGCGGCATGGATTATTGAGAAATTTCACGGCTGGAGCGATATTTTCACGCCCAGCGGTCGCGACCTCAACAAGCGCTATACCCGGCACCAATTGCTCTCGAATATTATGATTTATCTGATGACCGATACTTTCGCGACTTCGGTCTGGTTCTATCGTGGTTATTTCGAGGAGATGCCGCATATTGCGCCGGGCGAGAAAATCGAAGTGCCTTGTGGCATCGGCGAATTTGCCGAACCCTATATCACTTTCCCGCCGCGCTCCCTGATGGAGAATAGCTACAACATCATCCATTGGACGAGCTATGATGAAATCGGTCATTTCGCAGCTTTGGAAGACAGCGAGAAATTCGCCGCCGAAGTGCAGAGCTTTTTGAAAAAACTTTAGATAATTCCCGTGCGACCCATATCGAGGAATTTCTGACGCCGCGCGTCACGCAATTGCTTGGCCGACTGGCCCGACATTTGCGCCAATTCTTCCGATACGGCCAGGCCAACATCGCGCATGGTTTTCTTGCGGTCGCGATGCGCCCCGCCCACAGGCTCGGTGAGAATTCGGTCGATGACGCCCAAGCCTTGCAAGTTTTGCGCCGTCACTTTCAAAGCATCGGCGGCCAAATTGGCTTGCGCCGAAGAGCGCCATAAAATCGACGCGCAGGCCTCTGGCGAAGCGACGGTATAAATTGAATGTTCGAGCATTAAAATGCGATTGCCCGTGGCCAAAGCCAAAGCCCCGCCCGAGCCGCCTTCGCCGATGATGAGCGAAACAAATGGCACGCCCAATTGCAGGCATTTATCGGTGCACCGCGCAATCGCTTCCGACTGGCCGCGCTCTTCCGCGCCAATGCCCGGATAAGCCCCCGCCGTATCGACCAAAGTAACGACTGGCAAGTCAAAGCGCTCGGCCAAATCCATCACGCGGATGGCTTTGCGATAGCCCTCGGGGCGCGCCATGCCAAAATTATGCTTCAGGCGTGCGTCCGTGGTAGAGCCTTTTTCATGCCCCAAAATCGCCACGCGCTGGCCTTGCCAACGCCCCAGTCCGGCAATGACCGCATGGTCTTCCGAATATAGTCGGTCGCCCGCCAATGGCACGAAATCTTCTACCAGCTCGGCGATATAATCTTTGCAATGGGGGCGTGCGGGGTGGCGCGCCACTTGGGTTTTTTGCCATGGGTCGAGATTTTTATAGAGCTTGATAATCTGCTCATGCACTTTGCCTTCGAGGCGATTTATCTCGGCCACCAAATCAATGCCATCATTATTTCCCGTGCCGCGATCGACGTCGCGCAGCTCGCGAATTTGCCCTTCGAGGGCGGCAATTGGTTTTTCGAATTCTAAATAAGTCTGGGTCATTTGGCTTCCCTTCGGAGTCGCTAAATTATTCCGTTTCCTGGGTGTTTGGCAAGCTTTCGATTTGCGCCAAAGGATGGCCTTTGGCGACCAATTGCTTTTTGCGCTCGTCCAAAACATGGGCGTAAATTTGCGTTGTCGAAATATCGGCATGGCCGAGCATTTGCTGCACCGCGCGCAAATCGGCGCCGCGTTCCACCAAATGCGTGGCAAAAGCATGGCGCAAAACATGCGGGCTGACGCGGGTCTTATCAATGCCGGCCCGCTCGGCCAAATCATCGAGGATTTGGTTGAACCTTTGGCGCGTCAAATGGCCGGAGGTGCCGCCGGCGGGAAATAGATAATTCGAGGTTTTTTCCATCGCATTTTGCAGCCCCTGCCAATCGGCCACTGCCATTCGGGCTGGCTCCGACAGCGGCACCATGCGGTCGCGCCCGCCCTTGCCCCGCACAATCAACAAAGGCCCATCCATGGCGGCGCGCGGCAGGCTAACCAATTCGCTAACCCGCAAGCCCGTGGCATATAAAACTTCGATGAGACAAATGGCGCGCGCGCGTTTGGCCTTGGCCGCTTGGGTGGCTTGCGGCAGATTTTGCGCCGCCTCGATGAGCGCCTCGGTCTCGGCCAGCGATAATAATTTTGGCAAAGGCCTTTGCGTTTGCGGCCGCTTTAACCCATCGGTAGGATTATCGTCTCGCTGTTCTTCGAGCAGGAGGAATTTATAAAAATGGCGCAGGCTCGACAATTGCCGCGCCACCGTCGAGGCGGCCATGCCTTGCTGGTTCAAAAAGCGCATATAGCCGCTTAAATCTTCTTGCGTGGCGGTGCGCAAATCGGCGCCTTGGCGGGTTAAAAAAGCCGCCAGAGTTTCCAAATCGCGCCCATAGGCGGCGCGCGTATGGCGGCTGGCACCTCGCTCGGCGCTCATCATATCGAGAAACAGGGCGATGGCCCTATCCATTCGGTGGCGCTGCTTCGTCGGGAGAAAATAAAACGGGGCGCAGTGCTTGGGCGCCAAAAGCTTGCGGCGAGGTGACACTCAGGCGCGCCGAAGCGCGGGTGAACAGCTCGCGCGCCAAATCATCCGCCACCGACGACAGGCCGATATGGCGCAAACTCTTTAACAGCAAAACCACTTCGCGGGTTTGCAAATCATTGGGCTGCACCTCGCCATAACTGGCCACGACGGCAATTAAGAAATCGCCAATCCATTTATTATCGGCCAATTTTTTCAACCGAAGCTGCTCGCTATCCAACGCCGATAAACCCAAAATCTCTTCCAAGGCCGACGGCAATTGCGTGCCGAGCCCATGATAAATAGCCAGCTCTCGACGCAAAAATTTACGATGCGCCACATCCGCCCCCGCCCATTCCAGCTCCCATGCGGCCCAATCCAACTCGGGCGGCAGGCTCGACTCCACGGATGTCTCGCGAGCCGGCTCGCTTGGCTGCAAAGGTTGCATGGCGCCAAGCAATTGCGCGACCGAGGCCTCTGCCACAGGTGCCGCGTCTTCGGCCAACTCGGCTTCTACCGCAGGCTGGTTATCCACATCGGTAAAGGGCGTATCGCTCAAATATAGCTCCGGCACTGGTTCCAGAACGGGCGCCTGCACGGGTAAAAGCGCCTCCGCCGCAGGCCGCAGAAAAGATAATAGGCGCTCGACAAGGCGCCCCGAAACTTGCGTCCCCGCCAAAGCCTCGGCTTTTTCAAACTGTCCGACATAGCGCAAGGCAGGCAGCAAAACCGCAATATCCGCATCGGCCACAAATTCGGGTGCCAGAGCAACCAGCGGCGCTTCGTTAAATGGGTCGTTAAATGGGTCGTTAAACGGGTCATCAACCACCGCCTCTAGGGTTTGCGCGTCCTCTAAAGACACGTCATCTAGCGGAATGGGCAAGTCGCGCAATCGGTCGTCGAGCAATAGCACGAGGTCGCGCCAAAGGCCTCGGGCGGAAGCTTGGCGCAAAGCCTGTGCCACAAATTGCGCCTGATTTTGCGACGCCGTGGCATCTACGGCCAACAGCACTTGCGCCAAATAAATCGCATCGGGAACGCTTGGGATGTCAGCTTCCGCTTCGGCGAAGGCTTCTTCCATCCCACCCCCTTCTGGCGTTAAGTCTTCTGGCGTTAAGTCTTCTGGCGTTTCCGCTTCTGGCGTTTCCGCTGTGGCTACGTCATTCGCGCGCAGCGCGGCAAAGCCGCTGAGGTCGGCCAATTGCGAGACTTGCGAAAACTGCTCGGCTGGCATTCGCCCCGCCAAGACCGCGCGATGCGCCACCGCCAATTGCAGTTGCGCCGCTTGGCTATAATCGCTGGCCAAAGCGCCACCATAATAAGGCGGCACGCTGGGCAGACTGGCGGGCAAAGGCTCGCCAGCCAATTGCAGCAAAGCAATTTGCAAAGGCGTCAGCTCGCTCGGCAAAACCAGAGGGGGCTCCTCTTTGGCTTTTTTCGCAGCCGCCGCCTCTTCGCTGGTGCCAAAAGTCAAAGGCACTTGCGCGGCCAATAAAAACGCCATGTCGCGGAATAATTTATCCGCGCCGAGCGTCTTCTGATTGAGGTCCATGGTCAGGCTTACTTTTTCAAATTCCTTGGCGCGCAATTGGCAGTAAATGCCAAGCTGCAAGAAAAACCGCAAATTATCGCGCCGCCCCAAAGTCGAGCGTTGCGGGCGGGTAACCTCACAAGCGGCCTCTGGGTTGCCCGTTCCCAAATGCGCCAGCACGGTGGCGCGCGCCGCATAAGCATCGCTGGCGGCCGCCCCCGTCAGGGCTTCTAAAGCCAAAACGGCTTGCGTATCGCCGAGCGCCAAAAACCGATTGAGGCGCGCCCCAAACCAGCTAATGCCATCGACCGTGCCGACCGGAGCCGCCGCCGTGCCTCGGTGCAAGGTCAATTCGGCATCGCGCAAAGCCGAGGCGGCAAAACGGGTTGGCAGACGCGCCATTTGGTCGGCAATGAAAGCCAACCGCGCGCCGCGCCAAAGGCCTGGTGCTTCGCCTTTTTCTAAATCTTGCGCAAAACCAATTTCCAAGCCGACGGGCGCATCTTGCAACGTTCCCAATTGCCCCACTTGCACGATATCCGCCGCCGAGCCGGGCGCGGGCGCAACGGCTCGTACCGCGCGTTTCATTTGTCGCGCGGTGGTGCGCGGAGCTAGTTTTTCGCTTTTGCGATCTGCGGTTTTCGGGTTGCCAATGGCGGTTTGCATAACCGGTGGCACAATGTTGAGCGGCGCGCGCAAAGCATTTTGCGCGTGCGCGGCACTCGACACCAAAAGCCCGGTCAGCAAACCGGCTTGAACTAATTTACCAAAAGCCATTCGACCCAAATTATCCTGATGCTCTATTGATTAAACCGGTCATTCTCGAGCACATCTACGGCGGTTTCGCGCGGCGGCTCTACCGCTCGCGACAGAAACAAAACGCCCCCCACCAGCACAGCGAGGCTTAAAATAATAATAACCGTTTGTTTCGACGCCATGCTGGAACTCCTTCATTTCGATTCTTGAGGAGTATATCAGCAATAAGGCACAATCGGGGCAGATTTTCGCGAAACTCTAGACGCTTCTCGTGAATGCGCCTACTCTGAACGGACGTGAGATAAAACGTGACTGATTTTGGCACGCGACGAATGGAGACCTGCATGGCCGAAGGGCCCGTATTTGAAAAACCAATCGTGCTGCTGGGCATGATGGGGGCTGGCAAATCGAGCCTTGGCGTGCGGCTGGGCGAGGCGCTCGGGCTTTCGTTTCGCGATGCCGATGCGGAGATTGAAAAAGCCGCGCAGATGAGCATTCCTGAGATTTTTGAACACCATGGCGAGACCGCCTTTCGCGATGGCGAGCGCCGCGTCATCCAACGCCTGCTAACCGCGGGGCCGCAAGTGCTGGCGCTCGGCGGCGGGGCTTTTGTCCAGGACGAGACGCGCGAGCAAATTCTCGCGCAAGCGCATTCCATATGGCTCGATGTGCCGCTCGATGAATTGGTGCGCCGCGTGCAAAAAAAACCTGGCAAGCGACCGCTGCTCGTCGGACAAGACGTGCGCGCCAAATTAAGCGAGCTGATGCGCGCGCGCGAGCCGCTTTATGCCAAGGCCGATTTAAAAGTAGATGTCGGCGGCGGCACCCATGAGGACGCCGTGGCACGGCTGATAAAAGCGCTTGAAACCTGTCTCGCCAAGCCACAAGACGCGTGAGGAGGCTGGACAAATGACTTACCTTTCTCTAAAGCCAAAATCATGACCAATTTAGAATTTACTTCCTCGAGCCAACAGCCCAACGCGCAAGCGCGCGATACGGTGCGCGTGGACTTGGGCGCGCGCAGCTATGACATCCTCATTGGCGCCGACCTTTTGCGCCAAGCTGGCAGCTATATTGCGCCGCTTTTGCCGCGCCCCAAAACCGTGATTGTCACCGATACAAATGTCGCTGAAGCGCATTTAAAAACCCTGCAAAGCGCCTTGGATGGCGCGGGCATCGACCATGCCAGCTATCTTGTGCCAGCGGGCGAGGCGTCGAAAAACCTCTCGCAGCTCGAAAAATTATGCGACTGGTTGTTGAGCCAAAAAATCGAACGCGAAGATTGCATCCTCGCTTTGGGCGGCGGCGTGATTGGCGATTTGACGGGGTTTGCCGCGTCTATTTTGCGCCGTGGCACGCGCTTCATTCAAATTCCCACAACGCTTTTGGCGCAAGTCGATAGCTCCATTGGCGGCAAAACGGCGGTCAATGCCTCGCTGGGCAAAAACCTCTTCGGGGCTTTTCATCAGCCCGATTTAGTGCTGGCCGATATGGATGTGTTGAAAACCCTGCCGCCGCGCGAGTTGCGCGCGGGCTATGCCGAGATTGTCAAATATGGCGCGCTCGGCGACCTCGGGTTTTTCGACTGGTTGGAAGCCAATGGCGAAAAAGTTCTCGCGCTCGATACCCAAAGCGTGGCCTATGCGGTGGCGCAAAGTTGCCGCGCCAAAGCTGCCATTGTGGCGCGCGATGAGCGCGAAGCGGGCGAGCGGGCTTTGCTTAACCTCGGCCATACATTCGGCCATGCGTTTGAAAAAATAACCGGCTATGGCGAGGCTTTGCTGCACGGCGAAGCGGTGGCTTATGGCATGGTTTTGGCGTTTGCTTTCTCGGCGCATCGCGGCGAGTGCGACCCGCAAGACGCCCAGCGTTTGCGCGCACACCTCGAGGCCTGCGGCCTGCCCGCCAGCATGGCGCAAGTCGGCAATGGCGTCTTTGGCGTCGACGCGCTGCTTGACGCTATGGGGCAAGATAAAAAAGTAAAAGCGGGTAAAATGCGTTTCATTTTGGCGCGCGCGCTGGGCGACACTTATATCGCCGATGATGTTAGCGCGCAGGCTTTGCATCCGTTTTTAATAGCGCAAGGAGCGCACGCCTAATGGATGGGTTTTCCGCCGGACTGATTTGGACCGCTGGGCTGATTTTCTTTCTTCTGGTGCTGTCGGCCTTTTTGTCGGGCTCGGAAACCGCGCTGACCGCCACCAGCAAGGCGCGCATGTTGCATTTGCAGCAAGAAGGCAAACGCCGCGCCCGTTGGGTTATTATTTTGCTAGAGCAAAAAGAACGCCTCCTCGGCGCCATTCTGCTCGGCAATAATCTGGTCAATATCATGGCCTCGGCTTTGGCCACGCGCGTGTTCCTCGAGATGTTTGGCGAGAGCGGCGTGGTCTATGCCACGTTGATGATGACCGCTCTGGTGGTTATCTTCGCGGAAGTTCTGCCCAAAACCTATGCCATTTTAGCGCCCGATGCGACGGCCTTGCGCGCCTCGGGGCCTTTACGGGTTTTGCTATTTGTCTTGGCGCCCGTCACCATTGCTTTGGCGTTTATTTCGCGCACGCTTTTGCGGGTCACGGGATTGGCCAAAAGCGCCAGCCTGAGCCTTGTGCCAGCGGTGGAAGAAATTCGCGGCGCCATTGATTTGCATCACCAAGAAGGCGCCGTGCATAAAGGCGACCGCGATATGCTGGGCGGCATTCTCGACCTTGGCGATACGCAAGTCGAAGAAATTATGATCCACCGCAACGCGATGGAAACCATAGATGTCAGCCAGCCGAGCGATGAAATTGTCAAACAGGTTTTGGCCAGCCCCTATACGCGCATTCCGCTGTGGCGCGACGACCCCGAAAATATTATTGGCGTGCTGCACGCCAAAGATTTGCTGCGCGCGCTGGCTACCAATCCGGTGGGGCCATCGGGCATTGATATTGCCAATATCGCCATCGCGCCGTGGTTCGTGCCGGAGACGACTTCCCTGAGCGAGCAGTTAAATGCTTTCCGCTCGCGCAAAGCGCATTTCGCCCTCGTCGTCGATGAATATGGCGCCATTATGGGCATTGTGACGATGGAAGATATTCTCGAAGAAATCGTCGGCTCCATCGATGATGAACACGACCGCCCCGACACGATGTTGCGCCGCAAACCCGACGGCACGCTGGAAGTTGCTGGCGCGCTGTCGATACGCGATTTAAACCGCGAAATGGGCTGGAGCCTGCCCGATAGCGAGGCCAGCTCGGTGGCCGGACTGATTATCCATGAGGCGCGGGTTATTCCCGAAATTGGCCAAGTGTTTGAGTTTCACGGCGCGCGGTTTCGCATTATCAGCCGTCAGCAGAACCGGATTTTGCAAGTCCGCATCACCAAAGCCGATTAGCCGTCTTGGGCGTCGCGCGCCGCTTCCTCGGGCGATTTCAACTTCATGGCCAGCGCATGTATGCTGGCGTCCAGCTCAGCTTTTAACACATCCATAACGCCGCGTTGGCGTTGCAGGCGCGAGACGCCTGCAAAGCTGGCGGCGACCATGCGAACGCGAAAATGCGTCTCGCCCGATTGCCCCTCGGCGGTTGGCGCAACGCCTGCATGGCCTTCGTGCAAATGCGATTCGTCGAGAACCTCTAAATGCTCGGGGGCATAGGCTTTGGTTAATTTTTCTTCTATGGTCTTGCGTATCATCGTCAGGCCTCTAGGTATGGGGGCGAAAATATGGGGCGAAAACTAAGGGGTTTGTTTGGCTTTCTCGAAAACCAGCATATATATCTCTTAATCGATTATACCGCGTTTTCACAATCGGGGCGAGCGTCGTAGCAAAATTTGCTATAGTCTGGTCGCCGTAACAAACCACAGTTGGAGCGTTCATGAACTTGAACTCAAAATATTTTGATAGTATCCGCGCCTCGCGCAAAAATGATAAGCGTGTGCAAGTCTCCAAAAAAGTGGCTTGCGACTGGCCAGAGTGCAAAGAAGAGGCGGGCTATCCAGCCCCCGTGGGCGCGCGCGAAAGCGACGGCGAAGCCAAACACCGCAACTTCTGCTTTGCCCATGTAAAACAATATAATCGCAGCTTTAATTATTTCGAAGGCATGACCGAAGAAGATTCGGAAAGCTTCCGCCGCGCCGCCAGAACCGGCCATCGCCCCACATGGTCGATGGGCACAAGGCGCGCACGCGGTACCAAGGCCGAAGATTGGCAATTCCATGACCCGCTAGAGCTCATGTCGCATGAAGGCAATGGCGCCAAAGAGAAAAAACGCGCCTCGAAAGTTACCTCGGGCCAAGAACGCGCGCTTTCTGTTTTGGAGCTGCCGACCAGTGCCAAGCCAGAAGATGTGCGCAAACGCTATAAAGTTTTGGTCAAGCAATTCCACCCAGACGCCAATGGCGGCGAGCGCACCCATGAAGAGCAATTGCAAAGCGTCATTCAAGCGCATGATTATTTAAAAGCTTCGGGCTTTTGCTAGTCGGCGCCATCTGAACCCCTAATCCAACATCGTTAAAATTAAGAATTTTCGGAGATTTCCATGAGTAATTCGGCACAAGATAATATCGCCCCCAACGCGTCTATGCCTGACGCGCCAGACACAACCGTGAATGCGCGGGACGTATTCGGCATTGATCTGGACATGCAAGTCCCCGCCTTTAAAGAGCGCAGCGAACATGTGCCGGAAATCGATGAGAATTATCTATTCGACAAGTTAACCACTTTGGCGCTGCTGGCTGGCTTTACCCATAACCGCCGCGTCATGGTGCAGGGCTATCACGGCACAGGCAAATCGACCCATATCGAACAAGTCGCAGCGCGCCTCAATTGGCCATGCGTGCGCGTCAACCTAGACAGCCACGTCAGCCGCATCGACCTCGTCGGCAAAGACGCGATTGTTTTAAAAGACGGCAAACAAGTGACCGAGTTCCAACAAGGCATTCTGCCTTGGGCGCTGCAAAACCCGGTCGCTTTGGTTTTTGACGAATATGATGCGGGTCGCCCGGACGTCATGTTTGTTATCCAGCGCGTGTTGGAAGTGGCGGGTAAATTGACCCTGCTCGACCAAAATAAAGTCATTCGCCCGAACCCAAATTTCCGCCTCTTCGCCACCACCAATACCATCGGCCTTGGCGATACGTCGGGTCTATATCACGGCACGCAGCAAATTAACCAAGGCCAAATGGACCGTTGGAACATTGTCACAACCTTGAACTATCTGCCGCATGAGCGCGAAACCGATATCGTCCATGCCAAAGCGCCTGGCTATGAGGGGGCGCAAGGGCGCGAGAAAATCGCTGCCATGGTGCGTGTCGCTGATTTGACCCGCGCGTCCTTTGTGAACGGCGATATCTCTACCCTGATGAGCCCGCGCACGGTGCTGACCTGGGCCGAGAACGCCAGTATTTTGGGACAAGATATCGCGCTGGCCTTCCAGCTGACTTTCTTGAACAAATGCGATGAGCTGGAACGCCCGACCGTGGCTGAATTTTATCAGCGCTGCTTTGGCGATGACCTGCCCCAAGACGCCATCTCGGTTCTGGCTGGCGACTAGGAAAACGCGATGAGCGAGAAATCACCGGTTGAGGAATTTAAACGCGCCCTGACGCAGACCATGCGCTCGATTGCCGAAGAGGCAGAGCTATCGGTCAGCTTCGGCTCGGAAAAACCCGTTCTGGCGGGTTTGAAAGCGCGCCTGCCGCAACCCACGCGAGATCTCGACCCAGCCGATAGGCAAAATGTGCGCGGCCAATCGGATAGTTTCGCGCTGCATTTGGCGCATAATGATGCCGCCCTATCGCTCGATATGGCGCCCAGCGAAAGCGATGCGCGCGCCGTATTTGAAGCGGCGGAAACCGCGCGCTGCGAGTCGCTTGGCTCGCGCGCCATGGCCGGCGTTGGGAAAAACATCGTCGCCATGCACGAGCAACGCTGCCAAAAACTCGGCCTCGCCGAAGCCGATACGCGCGAAACCGCACCGCTTGAAGAAGCCCTAGGCTTCATGGTGCGCGAACAATTAACCGGCCTAGCGCCGCCGCCTTCCGCCATGGGCGTTGTGTCGGCTTGGCGCGATTGGGTGGACGAGCGCGTCGGCGATAAAATCGGCGGGCTCGAGGCCGTGATGCAAGACCAACGCGCCTTTGGCGACTTAACCCGCGATATTCTCGTCGACCTCGAGCTGATGCAAGCGTCTGGCGAAGACCAAGAAGGTGACGGCGAAGAAGGCGATGGCCAAGACGGCGAAGACGGCGAGCAAGATGGCGAAGGCGGCCAAGCCGAGAGCCAAGAAGGCATGTCGGCCGACGATATGGAAGTCGGCGACCAAGCCATGGAAGAAGGCGACGAGCAAACCGTCCAAATGGAGGGCGAGGAAATCGAAGGCGAGGGCGAAGGCGAGGAAGCTGGCGAAGCGGCTGACCCTTATGCGCCCGATGGCGAGCTGAACCCTGAGAAGTCGGCCTATAGTGTTTTCACTTCGAAGTTTGACGAGACCATTGAGGCGGAAGAGCTTTGCGACCAAGAAGAGCTAGACCGTTTGCGCGCCTATCTCGACCAGCAATTGCAACAAATGCAGGGCGTTGTGGCGCGCCTCGCCAACCGATTGCAGCGCCGCTTGCAAGCCAAGCAAAACCGCACGTGGGAGTTTGACCTCGAGGAAGGCTATCTCGACCCGGCGCGCCTCTCGCGCATTATTATGGATCCGATGCAGCCGCTATCTTTCAAAATGGAAAGCGATACGAAGTTCCGCGACACGGTTGTGACCCTGCTCATCGATAATTCTGGCTCGATGCGCGGCCGCCCCATCACCGTGGCCGCCATGTGCGCCGATATTCTGGCGCGCACGTTAGAGCGGTGCAATGTGAAGACCGAGATTTTGGGCTTTACCACCCGCGCCTGGAAAGGCGGCCAGTCGCGCGAAGTCTGGATGAGCAATGGCAAGCCGAGCCACCCTGGCCGCTTGAACGATTTGCGCCATATTATTTACAAAGGCGCCGATGCGCCGTGGCGGCGCGCGCGCAAAAACCTTGGGCTGATGATGCGCGAAGGCCTGTTGAAAGAAAACATTGATGGCGAGGCGCTCATCTGGGCGCATAACCGCCTGTTGGCGCGCCCCGAGCAGCGCCGCATTTTAATGGTTATCTCGGATGGCGCGCCGGTCGATGATTCCACGTTGAGCGTTAACGCGGGCAATTATCTGGAAAAACATTTGCGCAATGTCATCGAAGACATTGAAACCCAATCGCCGGTCGAGCTCATCGCCATCGGCATTGGCCATGATGTGACGCGCTATTACCGCCGCGCGGTCACCATTGTCGATGCCGAGCAATTGGGCGGCGCCATGACTGACAAATTGGCCGAATTATTCGATGAGAATGATGGCGAGAAAAAGCTCGAAAAAGGTATGAACACGGGCGCCTTAAAAGCTGGCTCCAAGCCGACCCCGTCGAGCGGTGCGGGCGGGGGTGCCAGTCGCCGACGCGCTGGCGTGCGCACAAGCGCGGTCCCCGTGCGGGGCGCAAGTCGCTAATCCATAAAGTAGAAAATCCGAAAGCGGATTAGGCTGATTTAGCGTTTACCAGCTTTTTCAGCTTCAAAGCGCGCGACGACAATTGGGCGTCTTTGGCTTTCATCAAGAAGGCGTCGATACCGCCGATATGCTCTACCGAACGCAGGGCGCTGGCCGAGATACGCAGTTTCAAAGCACGGCCAAGCGTTTCGCTCGGCAAGCTGCATTGCTGCAGGTTCGGCAGAAAACGACGACGCGTACGGTTCATAGCATGGCTCACATTGTTGCCACTCATTACAGATTTGCCAGTCAGTTCGCATACACGTGACATCGGTCACTCCTATTTATTTCGTTAAAAACCAGAGCCTTTGGCCTACCTGCGCAGACCCTGCCCTGTTTCAAGCCTCTGATATAGAAAACCACCCGCATTGCGTCAAGCGGTTTTAGCCCTCCCCGGCATTTTTCGCCATGCCGGCTTGCGCGCCATGATTGGCATCGAGAACAATATTGGTAATTTTAAAAATCCCACTGCCGGTAATCACGGGCCCATCTTTGCCAACCAATTGCCCGCTCACAAAGCCCGTGCTTTTGGTGGCGCGGGTGCATTGGCCTTCGCAGATTAAAAAATCACCCAATTGACCGGGCGCCAAAAAGTCGAAATTAAAGCTGACCGAAGGCGTAAACCGCGCACCCCCCATATGATTGTGCAGCACAAAAGCCAGCCCCACATCCATCACGGTCATCAACATGCCGCCATGGCAAATACCCGCGGGATTGCACATATGCTCTTGCACCTCAAAGCCCAATTGCTGGTCGCCGCGCTCGAGGCTGCCGCGAATATAAATCGGCCCCACGTGCTGGGTGAAATGCGCCTCGAGGTGGTCAAACATGCCGTCAAAGTCTAGCTCTTTCCAGCCGTCTGGAACGCTCATGATTTGCCTTCCTTCGCGGGCTGAATAAAGCCAAATAAATGCGCCGCCACTTTGCGGATTTGTATCTCTTCCGAGCCTTCGGTAATGCGATAGCGGCGGTGATGGCGATAAATATGCTCAAACGGCATATGGCGCGAATAGCCGATGCCGCCGTGGGTTTGAATGGCTTGGTCGGCCGCCTCGCAAACCAAACGATTAGCGCGGTAATTGCACATCGACACTTTATCGGACAAATAAATCGCCACTTCGGGTTTGCTCATCGTATCCATTTGCGCCGCGGTCTTATAAACCAAATTGCGGATCATTTCGGTTTCCGTATGCAGCTCGGTGAGCGGAAACTGAATGGCCTGATTGCTCGCCAAGGGTTTGCCGAAAGGCGCGCGGGTTTTGGCATAGGCGACGCTTTCATTGATGCAATATTGCGCCGCGCCCACGCCACTGGCGGCTTGGCGAATGCGGTTTTCATGGACAAAATGCTGCGCCAAAGCGAGCCCCTTCCCGGGGGCGCCAAACATCGCGCTTTCTGGCACCCAAATATCGGTAAACGATACGCGCGGATGGTCGGTCGGCATATTGAACGTCCACATATATTCTTCGATTTTGACCCCCGGGTCATCGGCAGGCACCAAAAAGCAGGTGATGCCGCGCGCCGCGCCATCGTCGCCAGAGGTGCGTGCAAATACCATCACATGACTGGCGACATGCATGCCCGTCGTCCACATTTTCTCGCCATTGATAAGCCAGCCATCGACGCCATCGCGGGTTTCGCGCACGCCGCGCGTTTCCATCCACGTGGCATCCGAGCCATGCGCCGCTTCGGTAAGGCCAAAGCAAATGCGATGCGTGCCGCCCAACATGCCGTTGATAAATGTGTCGGCCTGTTCGGGCGTGCCGAAATCACGAAACATCAGAACTTGGGGTATATTGCCAACAATCGAGCTTTCGTTTTGCAAATCATTATGCAGCCCCAAGCCTTTGGCGGCCAAATGCTCCCGGATTACGGCCATGGCTAGATTAGAGCCACCGGCGCCGCCATATTCTTTGGGCAGAGCAAAGCGTAAATGCCCCGCTTTATCGGCACGGCGGCGCATTTCGCGCAATAAGTCTTCCCATTCGGGGCGCGGCAGGCCGTTATTGTCCCAATCGGTGCGCGCGTGTTCGCGGCGGTGGTCAAAAAACCGATTGTTATCGTCCTGCATTTGCAGCGGTGTAATTTCGTCGTCGATGAATTTATCCAACACGGCTAAATAAGCGCGGATGTCATCTGGAATCTCATAATCCATAAAACTCTCCCTTTGAGACGAAATCATGCGGGAGCCGAACAAATCTGGCAAGCGTCTTATCGCAAGTTGGAGAGGCACGCGGCTTTTTGCCCTCCCACCCACTAGATATAGGCGTGAACAGATAGGGGGAAGCCACTATGGTAGTGATTCGGACACGCTATGTTCGCCCCCTGTTCATGGCAAAGGGGCAAAAGCGATTCGTCCACAGGCCGTGGCGCCAAAGCGGGTCATTTGCGGGCAGGCGACTTGCCAAATCAAGCGTGCTTGGCCATGGTAAACCTTATGTCCAACCTGTCTTTTCAGCCCCATTTGCGTATTGTTTTAGGCCCCACCAATACGGGCAAAACCCATCTGGCGATGGAACGCCTTTTGGCGCATAGCAGCGGCATGATTGGCTTGCCCCTAAGGCTTTTGGCACGCGAAGTCTACGACCGCTGCCTGCGTGGCGATTTTGGCCATGTGCATAAGGCCGACCTGGCTTTGATTACGGGCGAAGAGAAAATTCTGCCGCCCAAAGCGCGCTATTTTATTTGCACCACAGAAGCCATGCCGATTAGCCGCGAAGTGCAATTCGTGGCCATTGATGAATGCCAATTGGCGGCCGACCCCGAACGCGGCCATGTGTTCACCGACCGAATTTTGCACGCACGCGGCACCTCCGAGACAATTTTATTGGGCGCCGAAACCATGGCGCCCATCTTGCGCCAATTGCTCGGCAAAGTAGAGATTGAAAGCCGTGGCCGTTTCTCGCGCCTCAGCTGGGGCGGCAGCCATAAGCTATCGCGCCTGCCCAGACGCAGCGCCGTGGCGGCTTTTTCGGCCGATAATGTTTATGCCATTGCCGAGATTATTCGCCAGCAACGCGGCGGCGCGGCCGTTGTGATGGGCGGCTTGAGCCCGCGCACCCGAAACGCCCAAGTCGAGATGTATCAATCGGGCGAGGTCGATTTTCTGGTCGCCACCGATGCCATTGGCATGGGGCTGAACATGGATGTCGACCATGTGGCTTTTGCCCAGAAACGAAAGTTTGATGGCCGCCGTCATCGGCTGTTGAGCGCTTCGGAGTTGGCGCAAATCGCGGGTCGTGCCGGGCGCCATACGCAAGACGGCAGCTTTGGTGTCACCGGCGATTTGGAAGCTTTTGAAGACCCGCTCATCGAGCAGATTGAGACGCATGAATTTGAGTCCGTGAAAGGCCTGTTTTGGCGCAATCCGAATTTAGATTTTTCCAGCCTTGAGGCTTTATTGTTGAGCTTAGAGAAAACCGCGCCGCGCGCGGGGCTGATGCGCGCGCCCGTGGCCGACGACCAGCAGGCGTTGAAACTTTTAAGCCGCGACCCCGATACGCTCGATTTACTCGGCGATATCCACACATCGGGCGCCAATCCGGCGCTGGAGCTTTTGTGGCAAGTGGCGCAAACCCCTGATTTTCGCAAGACCACGGTCGGCGAACATAGCGCGCTCATCGGCGAAGTATTTGGCTTTTTAAGTGGCGAGACGGGACAAATTCCGGAGAGCTGGATGGGCGAGCGCATTGAGCGTTGCGACCGCCTCGATGGCGACTTGGGAACCCTATCGATGCGGCTGGCGCATATTCGCACTTGGACTTATATTGCTCAACGCAATGATTGGTTGGCCGACCCTGCCCATTGGCAGGGGGTCAGCCGTAGTGTAGAAGACCGATTATCGGATGCGCTGCATAATAAGTTAATGGGGCAATTTGTAGATCGCAAAACATCCGCCCTAATGCGGCGGCTTGCCGGACGAGAGGTTATCGTGGCGAATATTGAAGACAATGGCGACATTCTAGTGGCCGAAGAATATATGGGTCGATTGAACGGTTTGCAGGTCGAACGTGACCCGCGCCTGAAAGGCGTGCCAGCTGGCACGGCGCGCGCGGCCGTCGAAAAAGCTATCGGCGATGCCCTGCGCGCGCGCGCCCAAGACATCGCCCAAGCCGAGGACGCAAGTTTTTCGCTTACCCCGCTGGGCGAGATTATTTGGCAGACGGCTTGTGTCGCCAAGGTGCAAATCAAGGGCGGGCGCGAGGCCGATAAATTGGCCTATCTTGCCCCTTCCGCCGATTTGCAAGCCGATGAAGCCCTGACCGGAGACGCCCGCCAACGCGCCGAGACGCGCCTCACCGATTGGCTGCGCGCCAAAATCGCGCAAGACTTAGAGCCTTTGAAAAACCTCGAAACCGCGCAAGACCTAGACGGTTTGGCACGCGGGCTGGCGTTTCAATTACTGGAGCATAAAGGCAGTTTACCGCGCCGCGATGTCGCCGATATTCTGGCCAAATTAGACCAGCCGCTGCGCGGTCAATTGCGCAAACTCGGCGTGCGCTTTGGCTTTTACACGGTGTTTGTGCCGGCATTGTTGAAGCCCGCTCCGGCCAAATTATTGGCGCTGATGAGCCTCTTGGAAAGCCAACCAAAGGACGCCGCGCCCACCTCGAGCGCGCCAGAAACCGCGCCGCGCGATATTGCCAAAGATTTAGCGCTGCTGCCAGCCGCGGGGCTGACCTCTTGCGCGCGCGAAAAATTGCCGTTCTGGCTGTATCGAGCGGCGGGTTTTTACACGACGAAAAACCGCGCCATTCGCCTCGATATGTTGGAGCGTCTGGCCGATCTTATTCGTCCGGCGCTGGAGCAAAGCAAGGCACAAAAAAGCATAGGCTTTGAAGCCAGCGAAGCCATGATGTCCATCATGGGCTGCGGCGTCGAAGAACTGGCCGAAATTTTGACGGCACTGGGCTATCAATCGCAAGACGTGGAACTAGCCCAAGTGCCAGCCCAGCCCGCCGAAGCGACAGAAGAGCCGCAAAGCCAGACGCCCGAGGGGGCTGAAGCTCGTGTTGAGATCCCTGCTGAAACCTCTGCAGAAACCTCTGCAGAAACATCAGAGACTGGCACGACCGAAGCCGAAGCGGTCAAGCTCATTACCCTATGGCGCCCGGCGCGAACCCAAAGAAACCCGCAAAACCATGCCGGTGCAAAGCGCAAAAACGGCGCCGAAAATGGCAAGAAAAATGGCGGCAAATCCCAATCTCGCGCCGCCAGCAAAGGACGCCAAGGCACGGCTGGCAAGCCGAAGCGGGCCGAAAAACAAGCCGACCCTAATTCGCCATTTGCGGTTTTGAAATCCTTACAATCGGGTGGCAATGAGTAGCGCGCCCAAAAAGCCGCTCCCCCAATCCATGCGGGTCGATAAATGGCTCTGGCATGCGCGGTTTTTTAAAACCCGCACTTTGGCCACCAAATTAGCGGTGGCCGGCAATGTGCGCGTCAATGGCGTCAAACAGACCCGCGCCTCGGCCAATGTGAAGGCGGGCGATGTGCTGACATTTCCGTTGAATAAATATGTCCGCCTCATTGAGGTGGTCAGCCTCAGCGTGCGGCGCGGGCCTGCGGTGGAAGCGCAAGCGCTTTACCTCGACCGCGACCCGCCCCAGCCCAAACCCAAAGAAGAAAAAGTCGCCTCGCGCGAGCATGGCACAGGCCGCCCCACCAAAAAGCAACGCCGCGAACAGGCCGCTTTTACTGGCCGCAGCGACATTGGCTAATCGCGCGCCTGCGACCAAAACAGGCATTGCATAGCCGCCCCTGCCGCGTTAGGAACACAAGTTATGAAACCCGCAAGTATGAAACTACAGATGAGTTTTCCATGTTGGATAAAATAAAGACAATGTTTGCCGAGCCCGTTGCCGCCAGCGCCGCGCCGCGTTCGGATGAGCTGCATATTGCCGCCGCCGCGCTTTTGGTGCGCGCCGCGCAAATCGATGGCCATATGGACGAAGGCGAAGAACAGCTTATCGCGCGCCTCGTCGGCCCGCATTTTGGCCTCGATGAAGCCGGCGCCGCTACTTTGATAGAAGACGCCAAAGCCGCGGCCAATGAGGCCAGCGATTTGTTTCAATTTACCGTGCGCATCAATAAGCATTTCAGCGAGGCGCATAAAATTATGTTGCTGGAGCTGCTCTGGCAGATTGTTTTGAGCGATGGCGTGGTCGATGATTTCGAAGCGAACTTGCTTCGTCGCGTTGCAGGGCTTATACACATCCCCGACCAACAAGCTGGCCAAGCGCGAAAAAACGCGCAAAGCCAATTGAGTTCGTAAAAGACCGGATTTTTTACAGGAAGCCTTATGACTTATATCGTCACGGAAGATTGCATCAAATGTAAATACACCGACTGCGTGGAAGTATGCCCCGTCGATTGTTTTTATGAAGGCGACAATATGCTCGTCATCCATCCAGACGAATGCATCGACTGCGGCGTATGCGAGCCTGAATGTCCGGCCGATGCGATTAAGGCCGACACCGAATCGGGGCTAGAGAAATGGCTCGAAGTGAATACGAAATATGCCGACATTTGGCCGAATATCACGCTGCGTAAAGACGCGCCAAGCGATGCCGATGACTGGCTGAACAAACCGAATAAATTCGCCACGCAGTTCAGCGAAGCCTCCGGCGCGGGCGATTAAACGCGCGCGCTTCGGCCAAAAATGCCAAGCAGTTGGAAAACTTGGCATTTTGTGATATACTCCCCTCTAGACATTAAATTAGAGAAAAAGGCACCGTTTCGGGGCCTTTTTGCATTTGGAGACCTCCATGGCCACTGCGAAAAAACCTGCTGCTAAAAAGCCAGCAGCCAAAAAACCCACTGCTAAAAAAGCCGTTAAAAAACCAGAAACAAAAAAGCCAGCGGTGAAGAAGCCAGCAGCGAAGAAGCCAGCGGCCAAAAAACCTGCGGTGAAAAAGCCCGCCCCCAAAGCTGCCCCTAAAGCCAGTGCTAAAAAAGCAGCCCCCAAAGTCGCCGCCAAAAAAGCAGCTCCCAAAGCCAGCGCTAAAAAGGCCGCCCGCAAAGCCGCTGCTAAAAAAGCCGCTCCCAAAGCCGCTGCCAAAAAGAAGCCCGCCAAACCAGAGGCGCCGCGTCGCTCGGCGCTCGGCTTTAAAGTGAACGAATTTGTCGTCTATCCCGCCCATGGGGTTGGCCAGATTACCGAGATTGCCGTGCAAGAAATCGCTGGCATGAGCTTAGACCTTTTCGTCGTCAGCTTTGACAAAGAGAAAATGGTCTTGCGCGTGCCGCTGGCCAAAGCCAAAGAAATTGGCATGCGCAAACTCGCCGATGCCAAAGTAATGGAAGGCGCCATTAAAACCTTGAAAGGGCGCGCCCGCGTAAAGCGCACCATGTGGAGCCGCCGCGCGCAAGAATATGAAGCCAAAATTAACTCTGGCGATTTAGTGGCCATCACCGAAGTGGTGCGCGACTTATTCCGCAATGAAAACCAGCCCGAGCAATCTTATTCCGAACGCCAGCTTTATGAAAAAGCCATTGAGCGCATGGCGCGCGAAGTCGCCACGGTAGAAAAAACCACCGATGATGAAGCGATTGTGAAGCTGGAGGGCATTTTGGCCAAAACCACGGGCGGCGCGCGTCGCCAGCCCGGCGTTGACCCAGCCTAAGCCGCTATCTGAAATAATTTATTTTCGAGTGAACCAATTCGAGAGCCACCGCGTATCTTTAATAGGAGATATATTATGGCTCATTTGGATACACAAGAAACCGTTCAAGCTGGACGCAAATTCATCAAGAGGGCAATGAAATTGCCGATGCTCGAATTAGACCACGAGCAACATTTGGCGCGCAGTTGGCGCGACAAAAGCGACGAAAACGCTTTGCACGAGCTAACGGCGGCGCATGTGCGTTTGGTGGTCGCGATTGCCGCGAAGTTTCGCAATTATGGCCTGCCGATGGGCGATTTGGTGCAAGAAGGCAATATTGGCCTGATGCAAGCCGCCAATCGTTTCGACCCCGACAGAGAAGTGCGTTTCTCAACCTATGCGGGTTGGTGGATTCGCTCGTCCATTCAAGACTATGTGCTGCGCAATTGGTCGATTGTGCGGACGGGAACCACCGCAGCCCAAAAATCTTTATTCTTTAATATGCGTCGCCTGCGTGCGCGAATTAACGACATTGGCGCCAATATGACCCATGAAAGCCGCACCTATGTGGCCAATGAATTGGGCGTGCGCATGGAAGATGTGTTGAATATGGAAGGCCGTATGGAGGGCAGTGACCGCTCGTTAAACGCGACGATTTCAGACCGCTCCGACGATGGCGGAACCACCGAATGGCAAGAGCTGCTGGTCTGCGACCGCGACCTGCCCGACACGGAAGTCTCGGATAAATTAGACAGCCAACAGCGCGCCAATTGGATTGGCGAGGCGATGGAAGATTTGAACGAACGGGAAGTGACGATTATTCGCGCCCGCCGTTTGAGCGAAACCACGGTGACGTTAGAGTGCCTTGGCAAACAATTGGGCATCTCAAAAGAGCGCGTGCGCCAGATTGAACATGAAGCTTTGCAAAAACTGCGCGGCTCCTTGATTGCCAAAACCAATGGCGACCCGCATCAGGCTGGTTTGATTTAACGCTGGCCGAAAGCTTGTCGAAAATCGCTTACGGGGCTAGGTTGAAAAACGCAAGGTCCCGTAGCTCAGTCGGATAGAGCACCAGATTCCTAATCTGGGGGTCGGTAGTTCGAATCTACCCGGGATCACCACTTCGCTGGCGCAGGAGCTTAGAAGCGATAAATCGTGCCGAAGCTCAAACGATCCGTCTCGGCGCCATCGAGGTCTGTCTCGACATATTCAAAGCGCAACGATGAATTATAATTCAGGGTGAAATCGGCGCCAAAGCCGTAAATCACGCCGGTTTTTTCTTCGTCATAGCTATCGCCGCCGCCCATGACTTTGCCATCGCCGCGCGCGATGCCGAGGCGTAAAAACGGCTCAAAGCCCTCGCCTGGCGACCGCAAAACGCCCGAAAGCGCCAATACCGAAGCTTGGCTATCGCGCCCATTGGTCTCAACATCGGCGATGGCGGTATAGCTAAATTCAACGGCCAAAAGCGGGTCGAATTGACCGCCCGCGAAAAACGTCAGGCCTTGGCTTTCAATGTCGGCGCCTGTGTCGTCGTAAGAGGTGAAGCCGGCGCTCAATCCGATGTAATTCTGCGCCACGGCAGGGACGCTCGAAACGGCCATGAAAGCGGCGATAAATGCGGTGGCGGTTATAAACTTCTTCATAGAGCTCTCCTCGGTGTCATTGCTTTTCGCCAGTCTGAGCTGATGCGCGCAAAAAATCCAGCCGCAATTTCTTCCGCGAGGCGGCGTTGGAAACCCGTCAAGACTGGTCTATATTGCTTGGCATGAGCGATGTGAATTTTGACCAAAAACCCGAAACCCCCAAACGCGGGGGCCCGCCTATTTTATCTTGTTACGATGATTTAGCGGCCTCTTGCGCCTATGGCTGGTCGATGTTGGAGCGCGGCGTCAAAGATAGAAAAAGCCCGTTTCATACCCCCAGCGTCGCCACGATAACCGCAAATCGCGGCCCCACGATACGCACCATTGTCTTGCGCGGCTGCGATACCGAGGCACGAAATCTGCGCTTTCACACCGATACCCGCTCGGGAAAAATCGCCGAGCTGCAAGCCAATCCCCAAGGCGCGATGCATTTTTATGACGCCGCCACCAAAGTGCAATTGCGCTTGGGCGTGCGATTGGAAATGCTGAGCGGCGGCGAATATGACGCCGCTTGGCAAGCCACGCAACCGATGAGCCGCGAGTGCTATCAAGTCACCCAAGCCCCGGGCAGCCCCCTTGCCAGCCCGCAAGACGTGGGCTTTGACGCCCAAGCCACCCGCGATGGCGAAGACCATTTCGTGCCCGTGCGGGCGCAAGTCGAAACCATGGAATGGCTGTATTTAGCCGCGCGAGGCCACCGCCGCGCGCACTTCGACTTCACCCAAGACACAATGGAATGGCTGGTTCCTTAAGCTGGCTTGCGACAGCATGGCGCTTGGCACGGCTAACTAAAGCGCCTATATGCATCCCATGGTTAATTGGAGAACTCACATGCGTGCACTTTTGCTCACCCTCATAACGGTCACTTTTCTCGGCTCCCCCGCCCAAGCTGGCGATGCCGCGAAAGGCGAGAAGACCTATCGTAAATGCGCCTCGTGCCACATGGTAGGCCCGAAAGCCAAAAACCGCGTCGGCCCACAATTGAACGGTATTTTAGGCCGCGAGATTGGCTCCATCGCGGGCTATAAATATTCCAAAGGCATGCTGGCTTACGCCGCCGAGCAAAAGGTTTGGAACGAAGAAAACCTCGCCGGCTATCTCACTTCGCCGCGCAAAGTGGTGAAAGGCACGCGGATGTCTTTTGCGGGTCTGCGCAAGCAAACCGACCGCGATAACATCATCGCCTATTTGAAAAAAGCCGCGAAGTAACCCGCACGCTTTTCGACCAAAATAGAAAAAATAGAGAAAAATAAAGGCCGCTTCGCAACAACGAAGCGGCCTTTTTAATTCCGATGCCGTGGCGAGGCTTATTTTACCCGCTCTAGAATAGACAGATAATTGGCCACGGCCGCGCCGCCCATATTGAAAATGCCTGCCAATTTCGCGTCTTTGACTTGCATCTCATCGGCTTCATTCATCAACTGGCGCGCCGCCATTACATGCATGGAAACGCCCGTGGCGCCCACTGGATGGCCTTTGGCTTTCAAACCGCCCGATGGATTGACCGGCAATTTTCCGTCTTTATATACGGTGCCATCGGCCAGAACTTGTGCGCCCTTGCCCGGTGCCGCCAGCCCCATGGCTTCATATTGAATGAGCTCGGCAATGGTGAAACAGTCATGCGTCTCCACCAAAGATAAATCCTCGAGGCTTACGCCCGCTTCTTCCAGACCCTTCGCCCAAGCGGTTTTGGGGCCGTCAAACGCGGTGACATCGCGCTTGCTCATCGGCAAGAAATCATTGGCTTGCGTGCGCGCGCGAAACGCGATGGCTTTATCATGGCTTTGCGCCGTGTCTTCATCGGTCAACACAATGGCGGCGGCGCCGTCTGAAATCATCGAGCAGTCGGTGCGCTTTAAAGGCCCAGCGACGATTGGGTTTTTGTCGCTTTCGGCGCGGCAGAAATCGAAACCGAAATCTTTTTGCATATGCGCCAGCGGATTTACCGAGCCGTTTTTATGGTTCTTGGCGGCGATATGCGCCAGCGCATCGCTTTGGTCGCCGTATTTTTGGAAATATTTTCCAGCCACAACGCCAAAAATGCCCGGGAATGTAAGCCCTTGGTCGCCCTCTTCTGGCATATAGCTGGCGCGCGAGAGGCAGCGGCCAACATCGCCGCTCGACAGATGGGTCATTTTCTCAACGCCAATCGCCAACACGCGGCGCGCACGCCCCGCTTCAATGGCATTGGCCGCCTGAAACACGGCCGCCGCCCCCGACCCGCAAGCATTTTCAACACGCGTCGATGGCGTGAAGCGGAACGCATCGGAGACTTGCAAAGCTAGCGATGAGATAAAATCTTGTTCCGACATGCCGGCATTAAACGTAGCGACATAAATCGCATCAATGTCTTCCGCCCCGACGCCCGCATCGGCCATCGCCTCGTTGGCGGCCGCGACCAGCAGGTCTTCTAAGCCTTGATCTTCTAATTTCCCAAACTTCGTGTGGCCCCAGCCGACGATGCATACAGACATGTTTCTCTCCTCAAATTAATTTTTTGCAAACTGGCCGTGAAAGGCCTTTTTGTCAAGCTTTGCAGCTATCGCGCAACGCCTAGAAAAGCCAAAATATCGGGGCCAATCTCGAGTTCCAATTCGGGCCCAATATCATGCCCCATGCCCTCGACCGGACGCCATAGCGCACCTGGCACATGGGCGGCAATATGCTCGCCACACACGGGCTCAATCAGCGTGTCGTCCAGCCCATGCAGCACCATGAAGGGCACGGTGATGGTTTTAAGCCGCTCAACCCGCGAGCCATCCGATATCGCCGCCGCCATTTGGCGCACAACGCCTGCGGGGTGAAAATTGCGCGCGATGAGTTTCGTCGCCATCGCGCGGCGCACCGGTTCGGGGGTGGGAAACTTGGGGCTAGAATGTTCGGCTTGGCTTTGGGTTAAATAGTCGATTAGCGCGGCGTCATCTGCGGCGTCATCGGGCGGTGCTAATTCGGAGACGCCTGGCATCGGCAAGGCGGGGTCGCTCGAGGTCGACATCACACAAATGACTTTCTCCATGCGCGCACCATGGGTGAAAGCCAAATGTTGCGCCACCATGCCGCCCAAAGACATGCCAAAAATATTGGCTGTCTCGAGGCCCAAAGCGCCCATCAGCCCCACCACATCTTCGGCCATATCGCCAATTCCATAAGGCACTGGAAAGCCTGTGCCTTGGTCTTCCAACAGCCCCATAATATCGGGAATGCCGGCTGCGTCTAATTTCTGGCTTTCGCCGACATCGCGATTGTCGAAGATAATCACTTCCAAACCGGCTTGCGTGAAATAGTCAATAAAAGCCTTGGGCCATTGAATCATCTGCGTGCCTAAGCCTCGGATGAGAATTAACGGCGCCGCGCCCGCGTTTTTCTCTGGCACAAATTTTTGCATACATAGACGAATGCCATTGGCTTGCACGAACGTGGGGTTATTTGTCGCCATGATGGTTCTCCCGTTTGGTATGGATTTAGTCTATACTCGCCCGCACGCGCCACGCAAATGGAAGCTTTCATGCAAAGAGATTTTTCAGCCCTATCTAAAAACCACGTCGACCTCGCCATCCTTGGCGGGGGCGCTACGGGGGCGGCCATCGCGCTGGATGCCAGCCTGCGGGGCTTGCGCGTCGCGCTCATCGACAAGCGTGATTTCTCGGGCGCCACTTCGGCTGGCTCGTCTAAATTAATGCATGGGGGGTTGCGCTATTTGGCCAATGGCGATATCGCCCAAGTGCGCGAAGGCTTGCGCGAACGCCGCCATTGGAGCCGGATGGCCAAACATTTGGTGCATCCGCTGGCTTTCCTTATTCCGACCTATGAGACCAGCCAACCGCGCCGTGCCATGTTGAAGCTGGGACTTTATTTATATGACCTGCTGGCCTTTGACCGCAATCGGGCGGTCGACCCGATGCAAAAAATGGCTGGCCATCGCTCGGTCACGGCGGCGCAAGTTTTAGGCCTTAGCCCCGATACGCCCCGCGTGGGCCCCCAAGGCACATTAACGGGCGGGCTGATGTATCAAGACGGGCAAATGCTCTCGCCCGAACGTTTGGTGCTGGCCATGTTACGCACCGCCGCGCAAGCCGGCGCCCTCGTGGTCAATCATTGTGAGGCCACGGGCTTTGTCCAATCTGGCTCGTCGATTGGCGGCGTTAAAATCAAAGATTGCCTGACCCAAGAAACCGGCGAGCTATCGGCGGAGCTGGTTATCAATGCGGCTGGCCCTTGGGCCGATGAGATGATGAAACTCGGCGATGGCGAAAAGCTAACGAAAAAACTCGTGCGCTCCAAAGGCATTCATTTGGTTACCCGCTCGCTCACGCGCGGCACGGCGCTCACCGTGCCGGTCGAGGCGGAGCATTTATTTATTCTGCCGTGGATGGGCAAAAGCTTGCTGGCCACGACGGATACGAAATTCGACGAAGACCCCGATGCGGCCAGCGTCACCGAGGCCGACATTCAGCTTTTATTGGATAAAACCAACGCCGTGCTGCCCGAGGCCAAACTGACCCGCGAGGATGTGATTTACGCCTATGTCGGTTTGCGACCTCTGGTAACCGATATCGCCGACACCGCCCAAACCACCTATGGTTTGTCGCGCGGCAGCGAGATTTACGACCATAGCGCCCACGGCGGGCCCGAGGGATTGCTGTCGGCTTTGGGCGGCAAATGGACGACCTCGCGACGGCTGGCCGAAAAAATTGTCTATACGGCTTTTGCCAAATTAGGCCGCGCCCCAAACCGTGCACGCAGCGCGGATACGGTATTGGCTTGCGCGCCGCGCGAAGACTTGGGCGATTTCATGGATGCCATGCGCGCGCAATATCCCAAAATAGACAACGCCCATATCGACCTTCTATCGCGGCTCTATGGTGCGCTCTTGCCACAAATGATGGCCAGCAATCCGAAAGGATTGGAAAAACTCAAAGACCCTATTTTGGCCGCGCGCGTGAGTTTTGCCGTCGCCCAAGAAATGGCCATGCACCTGAGCGATGTGGTTTTGCGGCGTTTGGTCGAAGGCCAGACGGGCGAGCTAACGGCGGCGCAAATAGAGGTAATCGGCGCCTATATGGCGAAAAAACTCGGCTGGTCGGAAGCTGAATTGGAAACCCAAAAAGCCGATTTGGCCGCCTTGATGACGCTTTCGAAAAATCAAAAGCCTGCCAAAAAAGGGAAGCCAAAAGCCAAATCTAAATCTCCGTCTAAAGCCAAATCTAAATCCCCGTCTAGAGCGAAGTCTAAAACCCAATCTAGAGCGAAGTTTAAATAATCCCGCCTTACCCAACGCGGCGGCTGTGGCCTTTCCAATAGGGGTCGCGCAATTCGCGGCGCAAGATTTTGCCCGAAGGGTTGCGGGGCAGCGCGTCAACATAATCGACCGATTTGGGCAACTTATAGCCGGCGATGCGCGTGCGTGCGAAAGCGATAATATCTTCTGGGCTGGCCGATGCGCCGGCCTCTAGCACCACGCAGGCTTTTACCGCCTCGCCCCATTTTTCGTCTGGCACGCCGACCACCGCCACATCGGCGACATCAGGATGCGCATATAAAGCGTTCTCCACTTCCGCCGGATAGACATTTTCTCCGCCCGAAACAATCATATCTTTCACCCGGTCGTGGATGAACACATAGCCTTCGTCGTCGAAAAACCCGGCATCGCCCGTATAGAACCAATCGTCGCGCACGGCGTCTTTCGTGGCATCGGGCTTGGCCCAATAGCCTTTCATAATGGCCACGGAGCGCATGGTAATTTCGCCCACTTCGCCTTGCGGCACAGACTTGCCTTGCTCGTCGACAATGCGAATTTCCACGCCCTTATTGGGCTTGCCACAACTGCGTAATTTATTGCGCGCGGGCGCATGATCTTCGGGTAGCAAATGGGTGCCACTGCCCGTGGTTTCGGTAAGCCCATAGACTTGCACGAAATCGCAGGCGAATTTTTTGCCCGCTTGCAGCAATAATTCTTCGGCAATCGGCGATGCGCCATAGACCACTTGGCGCACACTCGACACATCGGCATCGCCAATATTGGGCAACTGCATGAGGAATAAAATCACCGCTGGCACCATGAATAAAATAGACACTTTCTCGGTCTCAATCAGGCGCAGAATTTCCACCGGATCGACTTCTGGCAGCACCGTAACCTTGGCACCTTCAAACAGCCCAATAAGCCCCACATTAACGCCCGCGATATGAAACAAAGGCATGCACAAAAGAATGTGATCTTGGGTTTTCCAATTGGCCCATTCATGGGCTTGCTCTAAAGCACTGCCCATATTTTGATTGGTCAATTGCACGCCCTTGGGATGGCCGGTGGTGCCAGAGGTGTAAAGCTGAATGAAATCATCATCGCCTTGATAGTCCAAATGCACGGGCTCGGATTTGGCGCTGTCGCGCCACTGCGAAAACGGCGTCCAACTGGCATGGCTGTCATCCATGGAAATCATTTGGCGCACGCTGGGGCAGTCGGCCAGAATGCTTTCGATGAGGGGGGCAAAAGCCTCGGTCACGAAAACCATTTCGGCTTTTGCATCGTTCAACACATAGGCCACTTCGGGCGCGGCCAAACGCGAGTTCACCCCCACCACCACGGCGCGGGCTTTTTGGGCGCCCAAGAGCATTTGAAAATATATGTCTGAATTGCCCCCCAGATAGGCGACGCGTGCTTCGGGCGCAATGCCTTGGGAAATAAATTTTTGCGCCACTTGGTCGCTATATTGGCTCAACGCGCGATAGCTGGTTTCTTGGCCTTTGCAGACCAGTGCCGTCGCATCCCCTTGCTTGGCCGCTTGCGCCTCAAAGGCTTGCACAAAAATAAAATCAGTCATGTTTACTCTCCCTATTTGCATTTAGCTTACCGCGCAAAAAGACGATGTAAAGACCCCTATTATGGGTTAGCCTGATACAAATGCGACGAGCTTGGGAGAGAGATGATGCAACTCGGACATCCAAAATTTACTTATGAAAAAGGCCTGCACCAAATCGGCAATGGCGCTTATGCTTGGCTACAACCCGATGGCGGGTGGGGCTGGTCGAACGCTGGCCTCGTCGTCGATGGCGATCAATCTTTGCTGGTCGATACGCTGTTTGATGTGCCGCTGACCCTAGATATGTTGGCCGCCTATAAAGACGCAGAAAAAGGCGCGCAAACCATCAACACCGTCGTCAACACACATCACAATGGCGACCATTGCAATGGCAATTGCTGCTGCCCCGATGCGCAAATTATCGCCCATCGCGCCACCGCCGAACATATGCAAGCCGAGCCGCCCGAAATGATGCAAAGCTTTTTGGATGCGGCTCCCGATTTGGGCGAAATGGGTAAATATTTCACCAGTTGTTTTGGCCCCTTTGATTTTAAATCCGTCACCCAAAAGCTTCCCGATACGCTCATCGACACAGAGACCACGGTGAAAGTCGGCGATAAGGATGTCCATCTCATTCCCGTCGGCCCCGCCCATACGCCCGGCGATACATTGGCCTATGTGCCAGCCGACCGCACGGTTTATACAGGCGATATTCTATTCATCGGCGGCCACCCGATTATTTGGGAAGGCCCGGTGCAGAATTGGATCGATGCCTGCGACCGAATTATCGACATGGATGTGGAAACCATTGTGCCAGGCCACGGCCCCATCACCACCAAGGCGGGCGTCGAAGAAGTGCGCCATTATATGGTGACCATGCGCAATGAAGCCCGCGCCCGCTATGAGGCTGGCATGGATTATAAAGAAGCCGCCTTTGATATCGCCCTCGGCGTGTTCGACGATTGGGGCGACCGCGAACGCATTGTCATTAATTGCGCCACCATGTTCCATGAATTTGGCGCGCAAGGAAAACCCGAGATTACCGAGCTGTTTAGCGCCATGGCCGATTATGCGGCAAAGTTTCCGCAAAAAGACTGAAGCCAAAGAAAGAGTGAGGCCAAAGAAAGAGTGAGGCCAAAGCATGGAAATTGACGCCACAGGGCTGAGCTGCCCGATGCCGGTTTTGCGGCTACAAAAAGCCTTGCGCGGCCTGCCACCCAAAGCACGCGTCACGCTTTTGGCGACCGACCCAATGGCCAAAATAGACGTGCCGCATTTCCTATCCGAAAACGGCCATGCGCTGCTGGCCCACCGCACGCAAGACAAAGCCGCGCCCGGGGGGATGGATTTGCTGATTTTTGAAATGGAAAAAGCTTAAGCCTGAAAGCTCGCCTGCACGTCTTTGCCAAAGCCAACGCTCACCGCGCCATCACGCTCGATGACGGGGCGTTTGATTAACGTCGGATTGGCCAGCATTAAATCTATAAGATGGGCGGTATCTGTCTTGTCTTTTTCGGCTTCGCTCAATTTGCGCCAGCTGGTGCCGCGTTTATTGAGCAGCACGTCCATCGGTTGCTGGGTCAGCCAGCTTTCGATTTGCGCCCGCTCCAGACCTTGCTTTCGAAAATCATGGAAGTGAGCCTCATGGCCTTGCTCGGCCAGAAACACACGGGCTTTTTTCACCGTATCGCAATTTGGAATGCCAAAGACGGTGATGGCCATTATTCGGCGGCCAAATAGCCTGCGGTTTGCAAGTCAGGCGTCGCGTCGATAATTTTGCGATAGGCCAAAGGCGTGGCAACGCCCAATTGGCGGCGCACGTCTTCGAGCGGTTGGGTTAGCAAATATTCCCAATCGGCAGCCGGTAGACCTTTGGCCGCTTTGCCCAAACGAAAGGCTTCGCGCAAAGCGCGGCCAATGCCCAATTCGGGCGATTCTTTGCGGGTCACCAAAAAGCCTGCGCCGATGATAACCAAAATACCAAGATTGCCGAGCTGGCGATAGGTGACGGCCAAGAGGCACAGCTCGCCCAGCGGGTCGCGGCCATAGCCAGAGGTGACATGCCAAAGGTCGTGCGCGTCGCGCATGCGTTCGTGATACCGCATTTGCTCGGCACTGATTTTGCGCACCTCTTCGGGGCGTCCCTCGACGCTGGCTTCCGTGAGGCCATCGGCGGTGATTTGTTCGACTTTGGTGAAAGTATGATAGGTCGCGCCCAAAGAGCCTTTCGGCAGGCTGGCCAACCAGTCGCGGTCTTTCAAAAATTCCAACAGAGGCTTTTTCGCGGCCATCAGGCGCGGGCCTTGTTCGGTTTTCATGAAGCGCGCAAACGCTCGGTCGCCCGATTTGCCAGACAAGGCTTCCAAAATAACGAAAACTTGTTTGGTGTCTTCTTTGTCGGCGATGAGCTGCTTAATCGCGCCCATAATCCGTTTAAATTTGCTGTCCTCAGACATTGTCGAGCTCCTAAATAATCTTTCGCAACATACACATTTAACGGGTCTTTGCCTAGATGTATGCGCCCAGATATTTGCGCCCAGACTTATGCGCGCAACTGCGTTTGCCCACGAGCGCTTTATAGTATCGTAAAAGAGAAAAATAGCTGGTGCCCTTGGGCGGACTCGAACCGCCACTCCCGTTAAGGAAACGGATTTTGAATCCGTCGCGTCTACCAATTCCACCACAAGGGCCGACCAGCCCCCCTCATTTGCCCGATTATGGGCGTGGCGTCAATGCTTGCGACCCCTGTTTAAGCAAAAAATTAGTGAACTGCATCATCATGGTCGTGTTGCCAGACGCTTCGCGTGACCGCGCGGGCATGGGCAAATAAATCCGCCTCATGGATAATCCCCACCAAAACGTCCGATTTTAAAACCGGCACGCCTTCGCCCAAAAAATCGCGCATCGCGGTTTGCGCATAGAGCGCATTATCATGCGCTTGCAAAATAAGCGGCGTGCGTTCTTGCAGCGGCAAACACATGGCGTCTTCGGGCTGGCGCACCAAATCATAGAGGCAAATTTTACCCGCCCATTGCCCCTCATCGTCCAGCAAATGGGCTTCCGAACAATGCGCCTCAGCCATTTTTTCCATCGCTTGGCGAACACTCACATTGGCAGGCAGGGTTAAGTAATCGGGCGACATTAATTCGGTCACAGGGGTTTGTTGCAAAGCCAAGCTCTCGCGCCCCAGCGATAAATCCACGCCCTTGGCCAAAAGCTGCGGCTCAAATACCGAGCGCGTCGAAAGCCGCGACGACAAAAGATTGGAAATAACAATGGTCACCACAATGGCCGTGGTGGCAGCATAATTTTGCGACAGCTCAAAGCTCAATAAAATGACCGCCAAAGGCGCGCCCAACATCGAGCTGGCCATGGCCGACATGCCCGCCAAAACAAATAAAGCCGTATCGGGCGCATAGCCCGTCATTGGCGCCAAAAGGCTCAGCCAGCCCGCCATCACCCCGCCAAGCGCGGCGCCAATGAAGAGAGCTGGCGCAACAATGCCGCCATGGAAAAATAAAGTCAGGCAAATCCCCGCCGCTATAATTTTAAACAATAGCAGAATCAATAAAGCGCTCGGCGCAATCTCGCCCTGCATCATCGCCGAAATCGTATCCAAGCCCGGGCCCAAAATAGCCGGCGCAAAATGCGCCAGAATGCCGATCGATAATCCAGCCAACCCCGGCTGCAACCATGTTGGGATAGCGGCGCGCACAAGGCGCAAACGCAAGCTGGCCACAAAGCGCATCACCGCCACAGACGCCAGCCCCGCAACCACCCCCAGCACCATCAGCAAAATAATATCCATCGGCCCCGCCATGCGCGTTTCGAATATTGGCAAAATCGAAATATGCTGGTTCAACACTTCGCCCGAAACCACATAGGCCGCCGCCGAAGCCAGACTGACCGGCGCGAAAAACCGCAAATTATAATGGCGCAAGACCACCTCATGGGCAAAAAGAATGCCCGCCAGCGGGGCGCTAAAGGCGGCAGAAATCGCGGCCGCCACGCCTGCCCCCAAAGCCATTTCGGCATATTGCGGCGATAGGTTTAATAGCCGTTTGGTGCTGGCCGCTAGGCTTGCGCCCAAGACCACCAGCGGCCCGTAAAGCCCCGTGGTGGAACCGGCGCCAATGGCCATCACAGATTTCAACAAACTGACATAGCCGCCCGTGCGCGACACCACAGGGTCTGGCTCATGCGCGGCATGGATGACATCGGCCAGCTCGACCGGGCGGCGCGGCATCAGCCAAACCAATAGGCCGCCAATGGCCAAGCCCGATAAGCTGGGCACCAAAAGCAAAATCGGCTGCACCCCATGCCAGCCAATTTGGTCGGGCGCATGGGTGGGTTGCCAAAGCGACAATAAAACTTCCACCGCGCCAAAAGACGCCAGCGCCGCATAGGCCACCACCACGCCCAACACCAACCCCGTCGCGGTAATGCCAAGCCCATGGCGCAGCCGCGAGCTCATCTCGGCCAAAGAACTGGCCAAACGCTGCTTGGCTTGCGGGTCAAAACTTGATTTCATAAATAAACCTATCGAGGATTCGCAAGAGCCACAAAACTCTTTTCATTGCTCGGGGAGAGCGTTAGTCTCGCGCCATGTTACGTGCCTTATATGACAAAACGCTACAGCTATCCGCGCATCGCCATGCGGCTTGGGGATTGGCTGGCGTGTCGTTTCTGGAAAGCTCGATGTTTCCCATTCCGCCGGATGTTATTTTGCTGCCGATGGTGCTGGCCAATCGCGCCAAGGCTTGGTTTCTCGCCAGCCTTTGCACGTTGGCCTCGGTTTTGGGCGCCTTGCTGGGCTATGCCATTGGCTATGCGTTGTGGGAAACCCTCGGCCAACCGATTATCAGCTTTTACAATGGCCAAGCCGCTTTTGATAAATTCCTTGGGTTTTATGACCTATGGGGCGTCTGGATTGTGCTGGCGGCGGCGGTTAGCTTTTTGCCGTTTAAAATCGCCACCGTGGCCAGTGGCGTCGCGGGACTGGCCTTGGGGCCGTTTGTCTTGGCCAGTGTTTTGGGGCGCGGCGTTCGGTTTTTTGGCGTCGCGGCGCTGATTTATTATTTCGGGCCGCAAATGCGCCTGCTGATTGATAAATATTTCAACCTCTTGTCGTTTCTATTCCTCGCGCTTTTGGGTCTCGGCGCGATTTTGCTGGGAGCCATAGGATGAGCGCGCGCCTAAGTTTGCGCCGCCGCATTGGCTTGGTGTTTGTCTTGGCCGCATTGGTGATTGGCGCAGCGCTGGCCAGCGAGATATTTGCCGGCCTCACCCCATGCGCCTTATGCCTCAAACAACGCGTGCCTTATTATTTAGCTTTGCCGCTTTTAGGCCTCGCCTATGTCTATGCGCCTTATGCAAAGCTCGCCTCGCGCGGATTGCTGGTCACGATCGGCGTGGTGTTTCTCTCTAGCGCGGGGCTTGGGGTTTACCATGCCGGCATTGAATATGGCTTTTGGGCAGGCCCCGCCACATGTGGCGGCGGCGGCGCCATGGCTAGCTCACCGCAAGCGCTTTTATTGGCGCTGGAAAGCCAAACCCTCGTGCGCTGTGATGCCCCAGCTTGGAGCCTTTTCGGCATCTCTTTGGCAGGCTATAATGCGCTGGCAAGTCTCGCCTTGGCCGCTTTGGCTTTTGGCGGTTTGCGCGACGAAGAGGAAAAATTATGAGCCAACCCCGTTTCTCCAACACGCCGCGTCTCGAAGAAATGATCCGCGTCGACCATGCGGGCGAACATGGCGCCGTGCGTATTTACGATGGTCAATTGGCCATTTTTGATAAAATTCCAGGCATGGAAAAAACCGCCGACCTCGTCCGCCATATGGCCGAACAAGAGCAAGAACATCTCGACCATTTCGATGGCCTGATTGTCGAGCGCAACATGCGCCCGACCGCCTTTGGCCCTTTATGGAATATCGCCGGCTTTGCGCTGGGCGCGGCCACCGCGCTAATGGGCGAGAAAGCCGCCATGGCTTGCACCGCCGCGGTGGAAACCGAAATCGACGCGCATTACGCCGCCCAATTGGACGAGCTGGCATCTGGCGAGGAAGAGGATTTGCGCGAGGCGATAGAAAAATTTCGCGCCGATGAAGCCGAACATAAAGCCACAGCTTTTGAACAGGGCGCCGAGGCCGCGCCAGCCTATGAGGCGATGAGCCAAATCATCCGCTTTGGCTGTCGAGTGGCCATTCGGGCGTCGGAAAAAATATAAGCCCAATAAAGCTTACGGCTCCAGCTCAGTATCCCAATAAAGATAATCTTGCCAGCTATCATGGCAGTAATTGGGCGGAAACTTGCGGCCATTTTCATGCAATTCATAGACCGTTGGCTGATGCGGTTTTTGCCGTGGCACCATGCCTGCCTGTTTGGGCAAGCGACCCCCTTTTCGCAAATTGCACGGGCTACAAGCCGCCACCACATTTTCCCATGTGGTGCGCCCGCCGGCGCGGCGCGGGATGACATGGTCAAATGTCAGGTCTTTGGGAATGCCGCAATATTGGCAAGAAAACCCATCGCGCAAAAACACATTAAACCGCGTGAAAGCAGGATAGCGCGGCGGCTTTACATAGGTTTTGAGGCTGACCACGCTGGGCAGCAAAAATTCGGTAGAGGGCGAATGCACCACCGTGTCGTAATGCGAGACAATATTGACGCGGTCTAGCACCACCGCCTTTAGCGTATCTTGCCACGACCAGAGCGATAAAGGGTAATAGCTCAAGGGTCGAAAATCTGCGTTTAAAACCAAAGCGGGACAACTCGCTGGATTTCGAAAATCCGGCGGGGCAGCCTTTACAAACTCAATCGCGTCGCTAGCAGATCGGTGCATGTTTGGGTCTCCGTTTGCCTCTCGCTTGTGCGTCTCTATTTTTCATCGCGCCCCAATCCTCAGCTTCGAATCGGGTTGGTGACTTTAGTATGCCCAATTGGGCGGTTGAACTCTAGCGCCTTTGGCGCGCCGCTTCTTGTTCGCCATTATAATACGTCCACAAAAGCCGCGCCGCCGCCCCGCGATGCGGCTGCCAGCGCAGCGCAAATTCTGCCAAAGCTTGCGCGTCGGGTCGCTCGTCCAACCCATATAAAAGACGCACCGCTTGTTGCAGCGCCAAATCTCCGGCGGGAAACATATCGGCGCGGCGCAAAGCAAACAGCAAATAACATTGCGCCGTCCAAGGGCCAATGCCGGTCAGCTGAATAAGCGTGTCATAGACGACGCCATCCTCGGCGTCTCGCAACGCCGCAAGGTCTAGCCCATCGCTCACAATCGCCTCCGCAAGCAAACGCATATAGCGCTGCTTGGGGCGCGAAATACCACAAGCCCCCAATTCCGCATCGCTTAAAGCCAATAGATTTTCAGGCTGCATATCGCCCATAGCGGCATTAAACTTGGCTTGAATAGACGCCGCCGCCGCTGTGGAAACCTGCTGGCTAATCAGCAAACGCACCAGCCCGTGAAAGCCATCGGGCGTCTCGCGCATCGGCGGCGTGGCGTAGGTTTTAAAAGCGCCGGCCAAAATATCATCGTGGGCGCTCAAATGTTCGAGCGCTTCCGTGATATCCTCTCTTGTCTTATATATTTGCATGTCGAAAGATTATGGCGCATGGAAGGAAGCAATGAAAGAGCCGTCTCATTTTATCACGCGCTTTGCGCCCAGCCCCAATGGCTGGTTGCACCTCGGCCATGCCTATTCGGCTTTGCTTGGCGCACATCACGCATCAGCGGCGGGCGGGACGTTTTTGCTGCGTATCGAAGATATTGATATCGGCCGCGCGCGGGCGCATTTCATCGACGGCATATACCAAGACCTTGCGTGGTTGGGGCTAGAATGGCCAGAGCCTGTGCTGTTGCAATCGACCCGTTTTGACGCCTATGAGGCGGCGCTAAAAATTTTGCGCGAGATGGATTTAGTCTATCCGTGTTGGGCGACGCGGCGCGAGATTTTAGACGCCATCCCCGACCCCGCCACATGGCCGCGCGACCCCGATGGCGCCCCGCTTTACCCCGGCCTCTATCGCGACCTGCCCGATAGCGAACGAAAACGCCGCATGTGGGAAGGCACAAATTACGCGTGGCGCCTCGATATGCGCAAAGCTTTGGCTTGGGTGGAAAAAAATATCGCTAAGCCGCTAACCTTTGAGGAGCTCTATCCCCTCTCCCAAACGACCTCGCAAACCGCCCCGCAAACAATCGTCGCAGACCCCGCCGCATTTGGGGATGTGGTGCTGGCGCGAAAAGACGTGCCGACATCTTATCATCTCGCGGTGGTGCTAGATGATGCGCAGCAAAACATCAGCCAAGTCACGCGCGGGCAAGACCTCGCGCCCGCCACCCATATCCATCGGCTGCTGCAAGCCCTGTTAAATTTACCAACGCCGAGCTATTTTCATCACGACTTGCTGCGCGACCCGCAAGGTCGACGTTTGTCCAAACAGGCTGGCGATACCGGCTTTCGCGATTTGCGCCAACAAGGCATGCGCCTAGAAGACGTGCTGGCGCGCCTGCCGCCGCCGATTGGCTTGGGCGATTAAGGGTAATTCGCCACGAAAACCACGCTTTGGCCGCGACCTTTCGCCCATCGAAAACCAGCCCAAAGCGGGGCGCGCTATCTTGCCTTCGCCTTAAAAACCGATAGTCTGTCCCCATGATGATAGATGCAAACCAAACCCTCGACCTCTTGGCGCGCCTGCCCAAAGCCAGTGGCGCGCTGGCGTCTTTGCGCGCCGCCTTGCAAGGCCCCGCCCCCGAAGGCATGAACCAATTTGGCCGCCATGGCCGGGCTTGGGCGGCTACCTATCTGGAAACGCTGGCGCAAATGAGCGCCTATGCCGATGAGATGAACCGCGCGCGACGCTTGGGCGAGCTGGAACAAAATCTCACGCTGATTATCTTTGGCGAATATCTCAATCAATTGGCGGGCGGTTTGCCGATGAGCCAAGGCGAGATTGTGCGCCCTGCCGATTTAGGTTTTGCCGATGGCCTGCCCGGATTTGAGGATGCGGATGTGGTGCATTTGCGCGCCCATGCCAATACGGCGCAACGCCGCGCGGGCGTGGCGCAGCTGATGCTGGACAGCGGCCAAGCCGAAGCCGATGCAGGCCTCGATGAAACCCATATGATGATCCGCAATCAATTCCGCCGCTTTGCCGATGAGAAAGTTATTCCGCACGCGCATGGCTGGCATTTGCGCGACGAGCTTATTCCGCTGCCGCTCATTGAGGAGCTGGGGCAATTGGGCGTGTTTGGCCTGACCGTGCCAGAAGAATTTGGCGGCATGGGATTGGGCAAACAAGCCATGTGCGTGGTGTCGGAAGAATTATCGCGCGGCTATATTGGTGTCGGCTCGCTCGGCACGCGCACGGATATTGCGGCCGAGTTGATTTTGCAAAATGGCACACAAGCGCAAAAGCAAAACTATTTGCCGCGCATTGCCAATGGCTCGATGTTGCCCACCGCCGTGTTTACTGAACCCAATACGGGCTCCGACTTGGCCAGCCTGTCGACGCGCGCCAAAAGGACCGAGACGGGCTATGAAATTATCGGCGCCAAAACATGGATTACCCATGGCGCGCGCGCCGATGTTATGACGCTTTTGGTGCGCAGCGAAGCCGATGTGAAAGGCCATAGAGGCTTGTCCATGTTCTTGGCCGAAAAACCGCGCGGCGATGACAAAACCCCGTTCCCCGCCGACGGCATGCAAGGCGGCGAGATTGAAGTGCTGGGCTATCGCGGCATGAAAGAATATGACATTGCCTTCGACGGTTTTGCCGTGCCAGAAGACGCCGTCCTCGGCGGCGAGACGGGCAAGGGCTTTAAACAGCTGATGGAAACCTTTGAGAGCGCGCGCATTCAAACGGCCGCGCGCGCCATTGGCGTGGCGCAAAGTGCGCTGGATCTGGCCTTTACCTATGCGACCGAGCGCAGCCAATTCGGCAAACCGATTTATCAGTTTGAACGCGTGTCGGGAAAACTGGTGATGATGGCGGCCGAAATTTTGGCAGCGCGCCAACTTACTTATTTTGCAGCCCGCAAAAAAGACCAAGGCGAACGCTGCGACCTAGAAGCGGGCATGGCCAAATTACTGGCCGCGCGAGTGGCTTGGGCAGGCGCCGACAATGGCTTGCAAATTCATGGCGGCAATGGTTTCGCGCTCGAATATCCCATCAGTCGGGTTTTATGCGATGCGCGGATTTTAAATATTTTTGAGGGCGCGGCAGAAATTCAAGCCGATATCATCGCCCGCCGCCTCGAAGAAACCGGCACAGCTTAGACAGGAAACCAACATGGATATTTTTACCTATATTATTCCCATTGGCTTAGGCGCGGTTACGCTCGTGCTTTTGGCAGGGCTTGTGAATATGCTTCGCAATGGCTCGACCTCAACCTCGCAAAAACTTATGCGCTGGCGTGTTGGCCTACAATTTGGCACTATTGTTTTGGTCATGCTGGGGGTCTATTTTTCCGGCAATTAGGCTGGAACGGATGGCATTTTACGATGGTCAAATTGAATAAAATCTATACCCGCGCAGGCGACGATGGCTCGACCCAATTGGCCGATGGCACCCGCCGCGCCAAACACGACCAGCGCATTGCCGCCTATGGCGCGGTCGATGAGGCCAATGCCGCGCTCGGCCTTGCCCGCCTTTATACCCACGACCAGCCCGAGTTGGATGGCGTGTTGGCGCGCCTGCAAAATGATTTCTTCGACCTTGGCGCCGATTTAGCCACGCCGGAAACCGATGCTTTTGAAGCCTTGCGGATAAGCCCCGCGCAAGTCAAACGCCTTGAAGATGAGATTGACGCGATGAACGCCAATATCGCCCCGCTCGATAGTTTCATCTTGCCTGGCGGAGAGCCCGCCGCCGCGCATTTACATTTGGCCCGCACGATTATTCGCAATGCCGAGCGCCTGCTGAGTGCGGCCAGCGATGGCGGCGATGTGTTTTCCGACGCGGCGCGCCAATATATCAACCGCGCCTCCGACCTCTTGTTCGTGGCGGCACGCGCGGCCAATGGCAATGGGCAAAAAGATGTGCTGTGGGTGCCAGGCGCCAACCGATAGATTGGCGCTTTTGCTGGCCCTTTCGAGGTCGTTTTGACGCAGGTCTGTCTGGGCTGGTCAATTGACTTATTTGGCTCAATTCACTAAGAATTGCGACTTAGCGCGCCGATGCGCCATAATTTGGAGATTGAATGATGAAAATCCTTGTCCCCGTCAAACGCGTGGTGGACTACAACGTCAAAATTCGGGTGAAACCGGATCAGTCGGGCGTTGATCTAGCCAATGTAAAAATGTCGATGAACCCGTTCTGCGAGATTGCCATCGAAGAAGCCGTTCGCTTGCAAGAAGCTGGCACAGCCACCGAGATTGTTGTGGTTTCCATCGGGCCTGCACAGACCCAAGAAACCATCCGCACCGCACTGGCTATGGGCGCCGACCGCGGCATTCTGGTGAAAACCGAGGATGATATGGAACCGCTGGGCATTGCCAAAGTTTTGAAAGCCGTTGTCGAAGAAGAAAAGCCAGACATGGTCATTCTTGGCAAACAGGCGATTGATGGCGATAACAACCAAACCGGACAAATGCTCGCCGCTCTTTTGGGCTGGAGCCAAGGCACGTTTGCCTCGGAGCTGGGCGTCGATGGCGACAAGTTGAACATCACCCGCGAGATTGATGGCGGCCTACAAAGCCTGAAAATCAGTCTGCCCGCGATTGTGACCACAGACTTGCGGTTGAACGAGCCACGTTATGCTTCGCTGCCGAATATTATGAAAGCGAAGAAAAAACCGATCGATGAGAAAGACTTGGCAGATTTCGGCGTAGACGCCGCGCCACGTTTGGAAATCGTGAAAGTCGCCGAGCCCGCCGAACGCGAAGCTGGGGTGAAAGTAGAAACCGTCGCCGATTTGGTCGACAAACTGAAAAACGAAGCAGGAGTTTTGTAATGAATACGCTGCTAATTGCTGAACACAATAATGAAAACCTCGCCGATGCGACTGTAAAGTCGGTCACGGCGGCTGCCCAAATGGGCGGCGACTTGCATGTGCTGGTTGCCGGTAACGGTTGCGCTGGCGTGGCCGATCAAGCGGCCAAGCTGGAAGGCGTTGCCAAAGTCATTTTGGCCGAAGACGCGCAATATGAAAAGCAACTGGCCGAGCCAATGGCTGCCCTCGTGGTCGGTATGGCCTCGGGCTATGCAACCATTGCGACGCCGGCTTCGACCAATGGCAAAAACTTCACGCCGCGCATTGCAGCGCTTTTGGATTGCAGCCAAGTGTCGGACATTACGGCCGTCTTGGATGCCAACACCTTTGAACGCCCCATTTACGCGGGCAATGCCATTCAAACCGTGAAAGTCAACGAAGGCCAAAAAGCCATCACCATTCGCTCCACGGCTTTCGCCGCTGCTGCCGATACCGGTAGCGCCAGTGTGGAAGCGGCAGGCGCCGCCGACAATCCAGGTCTTTCCGAGTTCATCTCGGAAGAGCTGACCAAATCGGATCGTCCTGAGCTGACCTCGGCCAAGATTGTGGTTTCGGGTGGCCGTGGCATGCAGTCGGGTGACAATTTCCCAATGTTGGAAAAAGTCGCTGACCAATTGGGTGCCGCTATGGGTGCCTCGCGCGCCGCTGTCGATGCGGGCTTTGTGCCGAACGATTACCAAGTCGGCCAAACCGGTAAAGTGGTGGCCCCTGACTTGTATATTGCGGTCGGTATCTCGGGTGCCATTCAGCATCTGGCGGGTATGAAGGATTCGAAAGTCATTGTTGCCATCAACAAAGACGAAGAAGCCCCGATTTTCCAAGTCGCTGATTACGGTCTGGTGGCCGATTTGTTCACCGCCGTGCCGGAACTCGAAGAAGAATTGGGCAAAGCTGGTTTTTAATCGGCTTTCGCCCCGAAAGAGGATACATGTCTGACGCAAAAACCGTTGGCATCATTGGAGCCGGACAAATGGGATGTGGCATTGCCCATGTCTTCGCTTTGTCTGGCTTCCGTGTCCTTCTCAATGATATTTCCCAAGACCGAATTGAAGCGGGTATTGCCACGATTACCGGCAATATGGCGCGCCAAATCGCCTCCGGCAAATTAGCCGAAGCCGATAGCGAAGCCGCTTTGGCACGCATTCATCCGGCGACCAATCTGGGCGCCATGGCCGAGGCCGACTTGGCCATTGAAGCGGCCAGTGAAAACGAAGCCATTAAAATTGAAATTTTGCGCGAAGTCAGCTCGGTGCTAGCGCCCGATGCGATTATCGCTTCAAACACATCGTCCATCTCCATCACCCGACTGGCCGCCGTCACCGACCGCCCCGAGCAGTTCATCGGCATGCATTTTATGAACCCCGTGCCGGTGATGAAATTGGTCGAAATCATTCGCGGCATTGCCACCTCGCAAGCGACTTTTGAAACCACCAAAGCGATTGTCGAGACGCTCGATAAAACCGCCTGCGTGGCCGAAGATTTTCCCGCCTTCATCGTCAATCGCATTCTTTTGCCGATGATCAATGAAGCCGCTTTCACGCTTTACGAAGGCGTCGGCAATGTCGATAGCATTGATAAAGCCATGCGCCTTGGTGCCAATCATCGCATGGGGCCGTTTGAGCTTGCCGATTTCATTGGCCTCGACACCTGCCTGAGCATCATGCAAGTGCTGCACGACGGCTTGGGCGACAGCAAATATCGCCCGTGCCCGCTTTTGGTAAAATATGTCGAAGCCGGCTGGCTGGGTCGCAAGACCGGCAAAGGCTTTTACGACTATAGCGGCGAGGCCCCTGTTCCGACTCGTTAATTTGCCAAATACGCGTCCAGCAAATCATGCACAGGCGCACTATCCCAATCTGCTTCTCCGGCCAATCGGCCAATCTCTAAACCCTCTGGCGACACCAAGAGAGTGGTCGGCAGGCCGATGAGTTTGGCCGCGCGCGCCGATTTATAGCTCGGGTCATAGGCGCGAGTTAACGCGCCAATGCCTAAGTCATTGAGAAAAGCCTCTGGTTTTTTAGCGCCGCCTCGGTCGACGGAAAGCGCGATGACGCGGACGTTTTTTCCCGCATAGCGTTTGGCCAGCGCATCCAATTGCGGCATTTCTTTGCGACAGGGCGCGCACCAAGTCGCCCAAAAATTAACCAGCAATAACTCGCCCGAATAGTCGTTCAAAGTCAGCCGAGATGTATCTGCGGTTTGCAAGGCCAAGCTTGGCAAGGGTTTGGGGCTTGGATGGGTGACAAAATTTTCAAGACTTTGCGGCGCATCCAAAAGCTGTCGCTCGGTGGTTTTTTCGTTCCCTAGCTTGCTTTCCCTGCCCTCCTTCTTGTATAGGGTTTGAACGCCTGCAAAGGCAAAACCACCCAAGACAATCAAGGTCGCAAGTCTGCCCTTACGAGAGCGGACAAATCGGCTAAATTGTGACACTATACGAGCCTCCTAAAAGGGAATGGAACCATGAGCAATCGCATGTGGGGCGGCCGATTTGGTAGCGGCCCCGACGACATAATGGAAGAAATAAACGCATCCATCGGATTTGACCAGCGTCTGTTTGCGCAAGATATCCAAGGATCGCTGGCGCATGCCGAAATGCTGGTCGCCCAAGGCATTATTTCTGCCGAAGATGGGGCGTCGATAAGCCAAGGCTTGACGCAAATCCTAGCCGAAATTAACGCTGGCGAGTTATCTTTCTCGCGCGCGCTCGAAGACATTCACATGAATATTGAAGCGCGCCTCGCCGAGCTGATTGGCTCGACAGCAGGTCGCTTGCACACGGCGCGCTCGCGCAATGACCAAGTGGCGACCGATTTTCGGCTGTATGTGCGCGACACGCTCGACCATTTGGCCGCGCAAATCAGCACGCTGATGGGCGTCTTGGTGACAAAAGCCGAGGCTCATGCCGATACGATTATGCCTGGCTTCACGCATTTGCAGCCCGCCCAACCGGTAAGCTTTGGCCACCATATGTTGGCCTATGTGGAAATGCTATCGCGCGACCATGGTCGGCTGATGGATGCCCGCAAGCGGATGAATGAAAGCCCTCTGGGTGCGGCCGCTTTGGCTGGCACGGGGTTTGATATCGACCGCCATGCGACGGCGCAAGCCTTGGGCTTTGACGCCCCCACGGGCAATAGTATGGATAGTGTTTCGGCGCGTGACTTTGCTTTGGAAGCGCTCTCGGCGGCGGCGATTTGCGCCACCCATCTGTCGCGTTTGGCCGAAGAGATTGTGGTTTATGCAACGCCGAGTTTCGGATTTTTCACCCTGCCGGATGCGTTTTCGACGGGCTCTTCTATCATGCCGCAAAAGCGCAATCCCGATGCAGCCGAATTGATACGCGCCAAATCTGGCCGCATCATCGGCTCGCTCACGGGTCTGTTCATCGTCATGAAAGGCCTGCCGTTGGCCTATTCGAAAGACATGCAAGAAGACAAAGAAGGCGTGTTCAACGCGCTGGACAGTCTCTCGCTTTGCTTGGCAGCCATGGCTGGCATGATGGATAGCTTAGGCGTCGATGAAACCGCCATGCACGCGGCCGCTGGCAATGGCTATTCGACGGCCACCGATTTGGCCGACTGGCTGGTGCGCGAGGCGGGTTTGCCGTTTCGCGATGCCCATCACGCCACCGGTGCTTTGGTGGCTATGGCCGAAGCCAAAGCCTGCCGTTTGGATGAGCTGAGCCTAGAGGACATGCAAAGCGTCAACGCCAGCATCTCGCAAGGTATTTTCGATGTGTTGAGCGTCGAGAACTCGGTAAAAAGCCGCACCAGCTATGGTGGCACGGCGCCCGATAATGTGCGCAAAATGGTCGCCAAATGGCAGGCCTGGCTAAACGAAAAGGCGGCGGCGCAATGAGCCTTGAGCGTCCTCGCATAGCCCCAAGCCTTACGCTGCTGCTGGTCGTCTGGATGGCCAGCGCGACACTGGCTTGCGGAAAACGCGGGCCCCTCACTTTGCCGCAAGCTTCGATGAACGAAGTTTTTGTTGAAATAGAGAGTTAATATGGATCACTTCCTATATCGCGATGGCGCTTTGCACGCCGAAGACGTGGCCATCGCCGAGATTGCCGAAGCCGTTGGCACGCCGTTTTATTGCTATTCGACGGCCACTTTGCAGCGCCATTTTTCGGTTCTGGATGAGGCGCTCACGGGCGCAGGGTTGAGCGATCGGTTGATCTGTTATTCGGTCAAAGCCAATTCAAACTTGGCGGTGATTGCCACTTTGGCAAACTTGGGCGCGGGCGCTGATATCGTCTCGCAAGGCGAAATGGTGCGCGCGTTGAAAGCGGGCATTGAGCCACAAAAAATCGTCTTTTCGGGTGTCGGCAAAACCGCCGAAGAAATGCGCGCCGCTCTCGAGGCTGGCATTTTGCAGTTTAACGTCGAGAGTTTGGCCGAGATTGACCTGCTGGCTGACGTGGCACACGCCATGGGCAAAGTGGCGCAAATCGCGCTGCGGGTGAACCCAGATGTGGATGCTGGTACGCATGAAAAAATCTCGACAGGCCGCGCCGAAGATAAATTCGGCATCGCTTGGGACGACGCCGAAGCTGGCTTTGCCCATGCCAGAGATTTGGCAGGCGTCGAGGCCACAGGCATTGATATTCATATCGGCAGCCAGATTACCGAGCTGGAGCCGTTTCGTTTGGCGTTTGAAAAAGTTGCAAGCTTGCTGGGTAATTTGCGCGCGCAAGGCCATCGCATCGAACGCCTCGATTTGGGCGGCGGCTTGGGCGTGCCCTATTCGCGCGGCAATGATATGCCCCTCGACCCCAACACTTATGCGGCGCTGATTGGCGAAATATTGGGCGATGCGGGCTGCACGATTTTGCTCGAGCCAGGTCGTTTGATTGCCGCCAATGCCGGCATTTTGGTGACATCCGTCATTCGCGCCAAACAGGGCAAAGCGAAAAACTTTCTGATTGTCGACGCCGCCATGACCGAGCTGATGCGGCCTACGCTTTACGGCGCCTATCACGATATCAAGCCAGTCACCGAAACCCAAAGCGGCGAATTGGTGTGGGATGTCGTTGGGCCGGTTTGCGAAAGCGGTGACTTTTTAGGCCAAGACCGAAGCTTGCCCGTGCCGCAAGACGGCGACCTTTTGGCTGTTTTTGCTGCTGGCGCTTATGGCGCGGTTTTGGGCTCGAGCTATAATACGCGCCCCGCCGCGCCCGAAGTTTTGGTTACAGGCGAGCGCTTCGAAGTGGTGCGCGCGCGGCCAGACTATGAAGCCATGCTGTCGCGCGAAAGCTTGCCAGACTGGTTATAGGCTTTGAAACAAGTGCATCGCTTTTATAAATCTGTCACACTGGGCTTTAAGAAAACCAGACCAAAGGTGTCGCCAAATGATTAGACTGGAAAATGTTTCGCTGCGCTACGACAGCCGCCGAGATGTTTTGTCGGATATCCATCTCGATATTCCCCAAGGGTCTTTTCGGTTTTTGACGGGCCCTTCGGGTGCGGGCAAAACCTCGCTGTTGAAATTAATTTTCCTCGCCCATGCGCCCACGGGCGGGCGTATTTCCCTGATGGGGCAAGACACCACAAATATGAACCGAAAAAAGCTCGCCCTGATGCGCCGACAAATCGGCGTGGTGTTTCAAGATTTCCGCCTTATCGAACATCTCTCGGTCTATGACAATGTCACCTTGCCTTTGCGCATCGCAGGGCAACGCGCGTCCACTTGGCATGAGAATGCGGTGGAGCTGCTAAATTGGGTCGGCTTGGGCGATCGCCTCTCGGCTTTGCCCGCCACTTTATCGGGCGGCGAGAAACAGCGCGTCGCCATTGCGCGCGCGGTGATGACGCGCCCCAAAATTATCATCGCCGATGAGCCAACCGGCAACGTCGACCCCGAGATGGGCGAGCGGCTGGTGCGCTTGCTGGTCGAGCTGAATAAAATGGGCACGACGATTATGATTGCCACGCATGATAAATTTCTCTGGGAGAATTTCGATTTCCCGCGCCTGCATCTAGAGGACGGCCAGCTAACCGAATTTGGAGTGGGCGCATGAGCGGCGAGATAAAACCTACCCTATTGCCGCCAGAAAATTTGGCTGGCCCCGCGCTCAGTGCGGTCACAATGGTGATGACTTTTCTGGCCTGTTTGGCTTTGGGCTGTTCCATTCTGGCCGACCGCGCCGCCGAGAGATGGCTGGCGCGCGCCACCAGCGCCATGAGTGTGCAGATTATCGAAACCACGCAATTGACGGTCGAAGACCAGCTACCAGCGGTTTTGCGCGAAATTCAAGCGACGCCTGGCATTGGTAGCTCGCGGGTTTTGCAGCGCGGTGATTTGGTCGCCCTGCTGGAGCCTTGGTTGGGAACCGGCAATATTGGCGAAGACATGCCCTTGCCGCTGCTGATTGAGATTATCCCCGCCGAGGGCAAAAACCTGCCCAGTGCTTCGCTGTCGGCGCGCCTAAAAGCGGTGGCGCCTGGGGCGCGCCTCGACACCCATGGCCGATGGCGCGAGACGCTAGAGGGCACGGCCAAAGCGCTGGAGTTATTCGCCGCACTGGTGCTGGCCATGGTGACTTTGGCCACCGCCACGGTGATTTTATTCGCCACGCGAGCGGGGCTATTGGCGAATGAAGAAATTCTCAATGTGCTGCACCAAATTGGCGCGCAAGACGGCTATATTTCGCGCCGCTTCGAAGGCCATTTTGTCCGCGTGGTTAGCCTTGCAGCGATTGCGGGGCTCGCGGCGGCTTTGGTATTTTTCTATGCGCTGGGCGGGCTATTGGCCGAGGCGCGCGACCCGAGTTTTCTGATTTATCTGACGCCCCTGCCCTTGGCCGCCATTGTGTTGAGCTGGCAAGTGACGCGGCGCTATGTGCTGCGCAACCTGCGCGCGCAGCTTTAGGAGCGCCCGATGTCTCGGTTTAGCGATAGCGAGGGCGAAAAACGCCAAAGGCTCTGGAGCACTGCCCGCTGGCTATTGGGCGGCGCCTTGGGGCTTTATATTTTCAGTTTCATTTTATTCGCCGAGAGCCTTTCCAACCAAGCGACCCAAGCGCCTCAAGCCGATGGCATTGTGGTTTTAACGGGCGGCACCCCAGCGCGCATCGAGGCGGGGCTGGCTTTGCTGGCGGACAAACAAGGCCAACGCTTGCTGATTACGGGCGTCTATAAAGATTTGGATTTTGAAACCGTGCTGGCGATGACGCCCCAACAAACGCCGCGACAAACCGAGACTTTGCGGTGCTGTCTCGACCTAGATTATAAGGCGCGCAACACGGTGGCCAATGCGCGCGAGACCCGCCAATGGGCGGATGTGCATGGCTTTCGTTCGCTGATTGTGGTGACCAGCGCCCAACATATGCCGCGCGCGTTTTTAGAATTGCGCCACGCCATGCCGAAAATTCGCCTATCCGCTTATCCCGTCGTTGTGCCGCAAGTTAAATTGCAATATTGGTTCGCCTATCCCGGCACGATGGCGCTTTTATTGGGCGAATACACCCGCTTTCTTTGGGCGCTGACTGGCCTGACGGACGCAAGGTAGACCTCATGCGCGGGCTTTTCTCTCATCCTCGATTTTGGTTGTTCGCGCCCTTTCTCGGCTTGCTGGCGCTGACGGTTTTGGCCTTTGGCTTGTGGAGCTATGCCAGCGAGCGCATTCGCCATGATTTGGCAGCCCTCGGCCTGACGTGGCAAAGCGTCGAGCCGAACGGGTTTCCAGCCCGCCTAACCCTCGATGTCACCGCGCCGCGTTTGGTGCAAGAAAACCTAACTTGGCGCAATCCAAATCTGACCGCCACATTAATGCCGTTTAATTTGGGGCTAGAGGACAGCCATGGCGTGGTCGATTTTCTCGGCGCGCATGAAATTAAGCTGCCATCTGGCACGTTTACTGTGTCGCATAGTGGCAATTTAATGAGCCTGCTGCTGGCGCACGATGGCCTGCTGCGCAGCTCGTTCGACATGCGCCAACCAAGTCTCAAAGGCATTCTTATCCGCCAAAAATGGCGCCCTGAAATCCACCTCGAAGCGCAAGAGCTGGGCCTACATATTCGGCGCAGCGAAAAACAGACGCGCACCCCCGACCCGATGGATGTCGCCGTGCAGCTCAAAAACTTACGCGTTGTGCAGCCCAAAAGCTTGGGCAAAGAGGCGTTTCGCCGATTGGATATTCTGGCCAGCGTGCCGAAATTATGGCTGCAAAACAAGCTGCAAGCGGGCGATGTTTTGCGCCTCGATCGGGTGACGCTGGAACGCAAAGCCCTGACGCTTGTGGCCCGCGGCACGCTGAAATTAGACGCACGCGGCTATGTGCAAGGCGCGCTTGATTTAAATGTGGTGAACCTCACAGCGCTTCTCGATGCCTTGCAAGAAGCCCGCCTTATCTCGCCGCGCGACCGCGCCAAATGGGCGTTTTTAGGCGGTTTGGGCGCAGCGCTGGGCGGCGATACGCAAGACCGTTTATCGGTGCCGTTGCACTTTAAAAACGGGCGAACCCATTTAGGGCCGCTCGATTTAGGGCCCGCCCCAAGCTGGCGATAATCGGCTGACTTACTCGTCGCGACCGAAATTGGCCGCTTTGGTGTCTTGCCCCGCCTCGACAATCGATTGGCGAATGCCGCGCGTGCGGGTGAAAACCGTTTCCAAATAATCGGCATCGCTATGGCGAATGGCGCGCTGCAAAGCGGTTAGGTCTTCGCTGAAACGACCTAAAACTTCCAATACGGCGTCTTTGTTTTCGATAAAAATATCGCGCCACATCGTCGGGTCGGATGCGGCAATGCGGGTGAAATCGCGAAAGCCAGATGCGGAATATTTAATCACTTCGGAGCGCGTGTCATTTTCCAATTGCGCCGCCGTGCCGACAATATTAAAGGCGATGAGATGCGGCAGGTGACTGGTAATCGCCAGCACTAAATCATGGTGCGCGGCATCCATGAAAGTCACTTCCGAACCCATGCCTTGCCAGAGTTTCGAGACTTGCTCGACGGCAATCAAGCTGGTGGTATCGTCTGGCGTGAGAATGCACCAACGGCCTTCAAATAATTCGGCAAAGCCCGCCGTCGGCCCCGATCTTTCCGTGCCCGCAATCGGATGACCTGGCACGAAATGCACCCGGCCATCGAGAAGCGGCGCGATATTGCTCAAGACGCCGGCTTTCACCGAGCCGACATCGGTTAAAATCGCATTGTCTTTAAGGCCTGGAATCACCTGTTCGGCGAGCGCTTTCACGGCACTGAGGGGGGTGTTGAAAAACACCACATCGGCATCAATACAAGCTGCTTCTGGCGTTTCATGCACGCTATCGACAAAGCCAATATCCATGGCCGCTTCGCGCGTTTGCGCCGAGCGCGCATAGCCAGAAATATGCGCTGCCAGATTGTTTTTCTTCAGCGCATGGCCGAGCGAGGAGCCGATAAGCCCCATGCCGATAAGCGCCACATTCGGTTTACTCATGAAGCGGCTCCCGCTTGCAACTGGTCTTGAAAGTTTTGCAAAGCTGTCACCGCCGCGCGATTACCCGCTTCGGTTCCCACCGTTAGGCGCAAGGCCGCAGGCAAGCCATAGGCGGCCAGCGCGCGCGCGATAACCCCTTGGCTGCCCATAAAGGCATCGGCGGCTTTGGCAACTTCCGCATCGCCAAAATCGAGGACAATAAAATTCGCTTCGCTGGCAGCTATCTCATAGCCGAGCGCGCCCAATTGCTGCCCCAGCCAATCGCGCCATTGCGCGTTATGTGCGCGGCTGGTCGCGATGTGCGCCGGGTCTTCCAAAGCCGCCAAGCCAGCGGCCAGCGCCATGGCATTGACGTTAAAAGGCCCGCGCACACGGTTCAGCGCATCGGCCACCGCCGGCGGACAATAAGCCCAGCCCAAACGCACAGCCGCCAGCCCATAGGCTTTCGAGAAGGTGCGCGTTGCCACCACATTGGAAAACTGCTCGACCATGGAAAAATCATCGGGCCATTTTTCTGGCGCCACATATTCGGCATAGGCGCCGTCCAGCACTAGAAGAACATCCTCGGCCAGACCGGCGTGCAGGCGGCTAATTTCTTCCATCGGCAACATCGTGCCGGTCGGATTATTCGGATTGGCGAGAAATACAATCTTGGTTTTCGCGCTGACTTTGGCCAAAAGCGCATCGACATCGGCGGTTCGATTTGTCTCGTCCACGCAAATCGGCGTGGCGCCTGCCGACGTGCTGGCCAGCTTATACAGCAAGAAACCATGCTCGGTATAAAGCACCTCATCGCCGGCGTCCAAATAGGCTTGCGCGAGCAATTGCAAGACATCGCCCGAGCCATTGCCGCAGACAATCTGCTCGGGCTTCAGGCCATGAACCTCGGCCAATTTAGCGCGCAAGCTTTGCGCGCCGCCATCGGGATAGGTTTCTAACTTGCCGTTTTCGGCCAAGGCTTGCAGCGCCGCAACCGCTTTTGGGCTAGGCCCCAGCGGGTTTTCATTGGCCGATAATTTATACGGATTGGCCACGCCCTCGACGCTTTCGCGCCCGCCAACATAGGCTGGCAAATCCATTACGCCCGCGCGCGGTTTGGGTATTTTTAAAAAATCGCCCATTAGCTGGCCGCCTCTTCTGCCACGGTGGCGTAGCACAGCGCGCTTTGGGCTGGCACAGCGGTTGGCAATTGGGCAAACATGGTGACGCCCTCGCCAGGTTCCACCGCTTGGTCTTGGCACACCACACCGACCGCGCGCGGCTCGCCCGTAATGGCTTTTTGAACCGCTGTGGCATCGGCGCATAGTTGATAATCTAGGCTGGCGCCAAAATATAGGCGCGCCGACATCATGGCCTCTTGCGTGGCAAAAATCGTCAAACCGCCTTGTTGGTTTAATGCCATGCCAATAATTTCTCGCCAAATCGCCGTCAATCCGTCCAAGGGTAATTCGGGGGCTTGGGTTTCTTGCCAAGCCTTTAGCTCAGCCAATTGGGCGGCCTCACGGGCTGGGCGAAGGGCGCGTGCGTCGCCGCTTTGCGCCTTGCTGGCCGCCACTTTCGACACCAGCCGCGCGCGCGCTTTCAACAGCTCGCGCAATTGGGCATCCAGCGCATCAATGTCGCGGCGTATCGCCAAAAGGTCTAATTTGCTATCCATCATTTCATCCATTTGCGCGCGCCGGAACGACAGGCACATAGTTCGCCTAGTCATAAGCGACGATAAAGTGTAAATCAAAGGAAAGATTGTATCTATAGGTTGCAAGAGGAAGACCCGACCCGTGAGTGAGGCGCAGACAAAAACCGATTTGGGCGAAACCGTACTGTTTCAAGGCGCGGCGCTTAAACTCGACTGCGGCGCGGCTCTCGAAGATGTCGAAATTGCTTTTCGTACCTATGGCCAACTCAACGCCGACAAAACCAATGCGATTTTAATCTGCCACGCCCTGACCATGGATCAACACGCCGCCAGCGAAAATCCGCTCAGCGGCAAACCTGGCTGGTGGATTGACCTCATCGGCGCCGGCAAAATTATCGACACGGATACCTATTTCGTAATTTGCTCCAATGTCATCGGCGGCTGCGCAGGCTCCACCGGGCCGCAAAGCCAAAAGCCAGACGGCTCGGGCCCCTATGGCACAGATTTCCCGGTGCTGACCATCGCCGATATGGTGCGCGCGCAAGGCTTGCTCATCGACCATTTGGGCATCGACAGTTTATTTTGTGTTTTGGGCGGCTCCATGGGCGGCATGCAGGCTTTGGAATGGGCGGCTTCGCATCCCGAGCGGGTGTTTTCGGCTGTCCCGATTGCCGCCTCGACGCGCCATTCCTCGCAAAATATTGCTTTCCACGAAGTCGGGCGCCAAGCCATTCTCGCCGACCCGCATTTTCAAGGCGGGGGCTATTATGAGGGCGACGAACGCCCGCGCAAAGGTTTGGGCGTGGCGCGTATGGCGGCGCATATCACTTATTTGTCGGAAACCACATTGCAGCAAAAATTTGGCCGCAACTTGCAAGACCGCGAGGCGGTGAGTTATGGCTTCGATGCCGACTTCCAGATTGAAAGCTATTTGCGCCACCAAGGCATGACATTCGTCGAGCGCTTTGATGCCAATAGCTATCTCTACATCACCCGCGCGATGGATTATTTCGACTTGGCCGCCGACCATGGCGGCAATTTAGCGGCCGCTTTTGAAGGCACGAAAACGCGGTTTTGCGTTATGTCTTTCACCAGCGATTGGCTGTTCCCAACGTCGGAAAGTGTGCAAACCGTGCGCGCGCTCAATGCGGCGGGGGCGAATGTCAGCTTTGTCGAAATTGAAAGCGACAAAGGCCATGATGCGTTTCTGCTCGATGAGCCAGAGATGCACGCGACCTTAGACGGGTTTTTAAAATCTGCCGCCCAAGCCCGAGGCCTCTTCTCTGCGAAAGGCGGCCAAGGATGATTGATCCCAAAGCTTCCGCGCATGGCAATCTGGCCAGCTCGCGCATTGATTTGCAGCTTATCGCCAATCGGGTCGAGACGGGGACGAAAGTACTGGATATCGGCTGCGGCGACGGCGCGCTGCTCGACCTTTTGGTCAGCGACCGAAACGTCGATGCGCGCGGGCTGGAGTTGAGCCAAAAAGGCGTGAACGCGTGTGTGGCGCGGGGGCTTTCCGTTGTGCAAGGCAATGCCGATACTGATTTATCTTATTATCCAGATAATGGTTTCGACACGGTTATTTTGAGCCAGACGTTGCAAGCCACGCAAAAACCGCTGGATGTCTTGAGCGAAATGGCGCGCATTGGCGAGCGCCTCATCGTCTCGATTCCCAATTTTGGCCATTGGCGCGTGCGCCTCGACCTCTTGCTCAACGGGCGCATGCCGGTCACGGGCGCTTTGGCGGCGAGCTGGTATGAGACCGCCAATATCCATCTCTGCACGTTGCGCGACTTCACCGATTTGGCCGACCAGCTTGGCCTGCGGGTCGAGAGTTGCATTACTTTGTCGGGCGGGCGGGCGCGCGAAATTGCGGGCAAGCCGAGCGCGCGGCATAATCTATTGGCGCAACAAGGCGTTTTTGTTTTACGCCGCTAAAGCCTAATTTGTTTTCGGAGATAAAGCCGGACGCGGCACCCCAAAGCGTCGGCTGGCGCGCGCTTGGCGAGCGCGCTGAACCGACAAGGGCGCTGGCACTTGTTTGATGGCTTCGATCAACCAAACCCCTCCCAATTGCGGCAAAACAAGCCCCGTCATACGCTCGGTCCGCGACAGGCTTTGCAGGGCGCGCACCGGCAGGCTGGGCGGCAACATCAGCGCCGAGCCTATTTGCGCTGGCACAAAACCTGTGCGACGCAAGGTTTGGGTTAGCTGGCGACGCGAAAACGGTCGTCCCGCGCCAAAGGGCGTGGCATCGCTGCGCGCCCAAGCCCCGCGCCGATTGGCAACCATAAACAAAGCCCGCCCATTGGGTTGCAGCACGCGCCAAGCCTCATCCAACACGCGCTCGACATGATTGGCCGCCTCTAGCCCATGCAATACCAGCAGGCGATTAACGCTATCGTCGCGCACCGGCCAGTAGCTTTCATGTCCCAAAATAGTAGGATTTTGTGCGCCCGCGATTGCCTCTTGCGCCAGCCCGCCTGGTGGTTGGGGCATCAAAAAATGCCATTGCGTGTCTGGCCAAAGCGGCGCGCCCAAAGGGCTGGCATAGCCATAGCCCAACACGACATCTTTTTGCGTGGCGGGGTTTGGCCAAATGCGATTTATCCCATGGCAGAGCGCGCTTTGCACATGGCGCCCAAGGGGACTGGCATAAAACGCTGCCAAATCGGTAATTTCCACGGCCATGTCCCCTCCCTTACTTGTCTCTTTACCCCGCAAGGCGAAAATTTACGCTCGCGCGTTTTGCCACTATAGGTATAAAGGAACCTATAGGGAAAAATCCAATTCGAAGGAGCGCATCATGGCCACCATAGAAATTATTCAGATACCCTGCCTCAGCGATAATTACGGCTATCTGGTGCATGACCCAGACAGCGGCGAGACCGCTTGTATCGATACGCCAGAGACCGAGCCGCTGTTGCGCGAACTAGACGCGCGCGGCTGGACGCTGACTTATATTTGGAACACCCATCATCATTATGACCATGCGGGCAATAATCTAGAGATTCAACAAAGCACTGGCTGCCAGATTATCGGCCCGGCCGGAGAAGCCGATAAAATTCCGGGCATCGACACTGCCGTAGATGATGGCGATAGCGTTTTTCTCGGCGCCCATCGCGCGACTATTTTAAACGTTGGCGGCCATACGCTTGGCCATATCGCCTATCATATGGACACCCAAGAGGCGGCCTTTGTGGGCGACGCTTTATTTGCCCTAGGGTGCGGGCGCGTGTTTGAAGGCACGAAGGCGCAAATGTGGGAGAGCCTGCAAAAGCTCAACGCCCTGCCCGATGGCACGAAGATTTATTGCGCCCATGAATATACCACCGCCAATGCCGCTTTTGCGGTCACCATCGACCCCGACAACGCGGCGCTGCAAGCCCGCGTCGAAGAGATTGCTGCTTTGCGCGCCGACAATCAACCGACCGTGCCGACCGAGATAAGTTTAGAGCGCGCCACCAATCCGTTTTTGCGCGCCACAAATGCAGCCGTGCAAGCGCATTTGGGCATGAGCGGGGCGCAAGCCGTCGATGTATTCAGCGAAATTCGCGCCCGTAAGGACAATTTTTAATGGCACCTCTCGCAAGAGACGAAAGCCTCGATGATTTATCTATCGATGCCTTGCGCGCGCGCCTGCAACTGGCGCAACTCGCCAAGGATGCGCTCGGCATGCGAATAGACGATTGCCACGCGCTTCTGCTTTTGCCCGTCGGCGAGATCATCGCTTGGCAAAACTATGGCGGGGCTTTGCGGTTTTCGTTTATCGCAGGCGCACCAGCAGCCTTCTCTTGGTCGCCCGATGGCCATGATGCGCAAGCCGCGCATTTGGGAGCCGCCACGCATTTACACCAAAAGCCAGAGGTCGCGCTCGACAGCGAAACTTGGTTCACCAGCGAAACGCTTGGCAACTGGAGCTTGCTACAAGTCGCCTCGCCGACGCCTTTGGCCGAGCTGACATGCGAAAAAGCCGCCGACGATTGGTTTCCAAAACCGCGCGCCCCCCAAGGCATAAAATAATGAGCGATACCCAACGCCTTCGCTATGTCCATCCCAATGGCCCCATCGTCGAAGAAATCGATTGGGTGGATAGCGAGGCGGCGTTTCTGCCCTATGGCGACGAAGCGGGCGCGCTTTGGCTCGATAGTAGCGACACCGATCATCATAGCGCGCGATATAGTTTCATCGCCCGCGCGCCCTATACCACATTGAGCGTGCAGGCTTGGCAAGCGCGCGACGGGTTTCATGCGCTCGACGGCCAGCTACGCCAATGGGAGAATCTATGGCAAGGTTTGCCCCCCGAAATAGACGCCATATTGCCGCCCTTTCGCGGCGGGGCGGCGGGTCTCTTTGGTTATGATTTGGCCTATGGGCTAGAAGATTTACCGCCCAATGAAGCGCCATTTGCGGTCGATGAGCTGCGCGTGCCAGCCATGGTGCAAGGGCTATACGCCACGGTTTTGGCGTTTGACCATGTGGCGCGGCGGGTTTTTATTCTTGCCACAGGCCTGCCCGAAACCAATGCCGCCGCGCGTAGCGATGCCGCCCGTGCCGCGATTGAGCAATGGAAAAAGAACCTAACTGGCGCCCCAAGCCGCGCCCTGCCCGCGCCGCCGCCAGCCCCCGATTTGGGCGCGCCGCTGGTTAGCAATTTTTCCGCCCCGCAATATCAAGAAAGCGTGGCGGCCACAGTCGCGTCGATTTTAAACGGCGATATTTTCCAAGCCAATTTGGCGCAATGTTTTGACGCCACGCTGAACGCCAAAGATACGGCGTTGGATTATTATCGTCGCCTGCGCCGCGAGAGCCCGGCGCCCTTTGCCGCATTTGCCCGCTTTGAGGGTTTCGCGCTGGCTTCGGCGTCGCCCGAGCGGTTTTTGCGGGCGGAAAAAGGTGCCATCGAAAGCCGCCCCATCAAAGGCACTGAACCGCGCGGCAGCACCCCCGAGGAAGATAAAGCCATCGCCGAGCGGCTGTTGGCCAGCGAAAAAAACCACGCCGAAAACGTGATGATTGTCGATTTGCTACGCAATGATTTGGCCAAATCCTGCGCCGACCATTCGGTGAAAGTGCCAGAATTATGCCTGCTGGAAAGCTTTTCCAATGTGCATCATTTGGTCTCCACCGTGCGCGGCACCTTGGCGCCCGGCAAGACGCCTTTGGATGCGTTGAAAGCCAGTTTCCCGGGCGGCTCCATCACCGGCGCGCCGAAAATTCGGGCGATGGAAATCATCGCCCAAAGCGAAAGCTGCCGACGCGGGCCCAGCTATGGCAGCCTCGGCTATATTGGTTTCGACGGGCGGATGGACAGCAATATTATTATCCGCACGGCGATTGTCAAAGACCGCGCCATTCGGTTTCATGCAGGCGGCGGCATTGTGGCCGATAGCCAGCCCGAGGCCGAATATATCGAGACTTTGAATAAAGCGCGCGGCCTGATGGCGGCGCTTGGCGTGCAACCGCAAGCGATATCCAAGACACGGGAGGCGGCGCGCCGATGATTGTTGTCATCGACCATTTCGACAGTTTCGTCGAAACTTTAGCGCGCTATGTGCGCGAGGCGGGGCATGAGACTTTGGTGATGCGCCAAAGCGTCAGCGTCGAAGATGTGCTGGCGGTGACCCCGAGCGCGGTGATTTTATCTCCAGGCCCCGGCGGGCCAGCCACCACAGGCGTTACGCTAGACTTGCTGGCTGCCTTGCCCGACACCACGCCGGTGCTGGGCATTTGCCTTGGTCACCAAACTTTGGCGGCGCATTTGGGCGCGAGCATCGGCAAAGCCCAAGAGCCGCGCCACGGCAAACCATCCGAGCTTACCCATAGTGGCCATTGGTTGTTCGACGGTATTGAAAGCCCGTTTCAGGCGGGGCGATATCACGCGCTGATTGTCGAACAGGTGCCGCAAGATTGCCAGCCGATTGCCAGCAGCCAAGGCGGCGAGATTATGGGATTTGCGCATAAGACGCGCCCGCTTTATGGCCTGCAATTTCATCCAGAATCGATTTTAACGCCGCAAGGGCGCCCCATGCTGGAGAATTTTTTACACCACCTACCCAACCAAAAGGCGGATGCGGCATGACACAAGTTTGGGTGAACGGCGAAAGGAAGCCCGCCGAGACAGCGCTTTCCGCCCAAGACCGAGGCTTGCTTTTGGGCGAAGCTGTGTTTGAAACCCTGCTGATGAAAAACGCCGTGCCGCAATTCTGGGACGCGCATCTGGCTCGCCTGCAAGCCGCCAGCAAAGCCTTTCACCTGCCGATGCCCTATTCGCCAGATACCCTGAAACAGGGGGTTTTGGATTTGCTAAACCACCCTGCGCCGAGCCAAGACCGCAGCCTTTTGCGCATCACCCTCACGGGCGGAAGCGGCGGGCGTGGCTTGGTGGCGCAAGAGGCCAGCCCCCCGACTTGCCTGATGCAAATCAGCGCCGCGCCCCAACGCCGCGATAGTTTGCGCCTTTGGGTCAGCGACCAACTTCGCCTCGCCACGCCAAACCCGCATAAGACCAATGCCTATCTGAATAATATTATGGCGCGCCGCCAAGCCTTGGCGGCTGGGGCGGAGGAAGCGATATTGCTCAACCAATATGGCCGCGTGGCCAGTTGCGCGGCGGGCAATTTATTTGTCCAGCTTGGCAAGCAATGGATAACCCCGCCCGAAAGCGAAGGCGCTTTGGCTGGCATTATGCGTGCTCAGCTTATCGAGATGGCGCCTGCGGTCGGTTTGGATATTGTCGAGGGGTTGGTCGACCCTGATTTGCTGGCGCGCGCCGATGGGCTATTGGTCACCAATAGCGTGAATGAGATTGTCGCCGCCAGCCTATCGGGCGCGGTCAGCGACAGCCAAAAAAAACAGGGCCACGCGTTATGCGAAGCCCTGCCTCAAATCTCAAAATTTTAAACCGCTTAGTCTTTCGGCGTCATCACCTGACGACCGCGATACATGCCGCTTTTCAAATCGACATGATGCGGACGGTGCAGCTCACCGCTGTCCGGGTTTTCAATGTAAGTCGGACGCGACAGCGCATCAGCGGAGCGGCGCATGCCGCGCTTGGAAGGTGTCGTTTTTCGTTTTGGAACGGCCATGGCTCGTCTCCTTCATAAATCTCTAAGTGAGGCGTTATATACGCCACAAACTCGCGCCCGTCTAGCGCAAATACATAAACCCTGTGGAGGGGGCTCTAAGGCTTGGAAACCCGCCAAATCTTGCCATTCTCGCCTTCCGACAAAATATACAAAGCACCATCGGGGCCGCTGCGAATATCGCGCAAGCGAGCGCCAATCTCTGCGAACATAGTTTGCGTGCCTTGCACTTTGGCGCCGTCCATATCGACCCGCACCGCATAGTTAAACACCAAGGAGGTGACAAAAATATTGCCCTGCCAATCTTCAAACTGGCTGCCGCGATAAAGGCTCATGCCCGAGGCGGCAATCGAAGGCGTCCATTGGTGCAAAGGCTGCGTCGTGCCTTCATATTCTGTGTAAGGCGTAATCCGCGCGCCCGAATAATCAATGCCATAAGAGGCAATCGGCCAGCCATAATTTTGGCCAGGCTGAATGAGGTTCAACTCATCACCACCGCGCGGGCCATGTTCGGTCGCATAAATAGTGCGGCTGGGCGCGTCATATATAATCGATTGCGGATTGCGATGACCATAGCTGTAAATCTCTGGTTGGGCTTGCTCGTCGGTGGCAAAAGGATTGTCACTTGGCACTTTGCCATTATCCGTCACGCGCACAATCGAGCCGAAATGATTGCCTGTGTTTTGCGCCTGTTCGCGCAAATCAAAGCCATCGCCCACGGTAATCAGCAGGCTGTTATCGGGCATAAAGGCCATGCGCGCGCCATAATGCACCAGACCGTTTTTCTTCGGCGCGGCTTCAAACACCGTGCTGACATCTTCGAGCGCCGTGCCGGTAAAGCGGCCACGCACCACGCGCAAGGCGCTGGCTTGCGATGTGCCAACGGAAAGCGACAGATAGACCATTTGATTGGTTTTAAACTCAGGGTGGAGAACCACATCCATCAGCCCGCCTTGGCCGCCATAAAGGCTTTCCGGCACGCCCTGAACGGGAGCGGCAACTAATTTACCATTGCGAATAACCCGCAACCGGCCCGGCAACTCCGTAACCAGCAAATCGCCATTGGGCAAAAATGCCAAAGACCACGGCGTGTCTAATCCATCCACCAGCTCATCCAGCTGATAGTCCACCGCCTTGGCGGGCGCTCCAAAGCTGATGGCCAATAGCAAACCCAGTACAAAAGCCTGTCGTGTTGCACGCATGTCGATCTCTCCTCGTTTCTTCCTGCACTATATTGGCTTTAGCGACAGTTGCAATATAGGCGTCGCCTCCTCTATAAAGAAAACAGACTTTAAGGAGAAGTGGTAATGGGAAAATTCCTACCAACAAAAGCACAATGGCTTGGCTTTCTAGCTGGCTTGCTGGTGCTGAACATTATAGGCGCTGTGGTTTCGACCCAGTATAATCTCGGCCATCTTCTGGCGTTAGGCGTGGATATTTCCTTCGGCACGCGCCTCTCCACCACGTTTCACGATATTTATAAAATGCAGCCGCTGTTCGGCGTGATTTTCGGCGTCGGGTTTTCCATCGCCATGGTGGTCGCCACGGTGATTGCCAAATGGGTCAAAATTCTGCCCAATCTGGTTTTCGCCATCGCCGGATTTGCTTCCATGCTGGTCACTTTGGTTTCGCTGACCGCAGCTTTTCAAATCACCGCCATTGGCGCCGCGCGCGAATGGGACGGCTTTATTAGCCTGTGCTTGGTCGGCGCTTTGGCGGGCTATGCTTATTGCGTGGTTTGCGCGCGCCTAACCGCGAAAGCCTAACCTCTTAAAACGAGCCTCTTAAAATAAAGGCCGCGCTTTCTCTCGAAAACGCGGCCCTTTTTTTGCTTTCAAAACCCTTATGGATTTATTGCGCGGCTTTATATTCCAAGCGACGCGCGTGCAACAATGGCTCTGTGTAGCCACTTGGTTGCGCCCGACCCTCAAACACTAAATCGCAAGCCGCCGCATAGGCGATGGAGCTATCTAGCTTATCGGCCATTGGTGTGTAATCGGCATCGCCTGCGTTTTGCGTGTCCACCACGGCGGCCATACGCGCCATGGTTTCGCGCACTTGCTCTTGCGTGCAAATGCCGTGATGCAGCCAATTGGCAATGTGCTGGCTGGAGATACGCAAAGTCGCGCGATCTTCCATCAGGCCGACGTTATGAATGTCTGGCACTTTCGAGCAGCCCACGCCTTGGTCAATCCAGCGCACCACATAGCCCAAAATGCCTTGCGCATTATTGTCCAGCTCTTGCTGCACATCCTCTGGCGACCACTGCGGATGGGTTTCCACAGGCATCGACAAAATCGTGTCGAGGGACGCCCGCGTGCGCGACTTCAATTGGTTCTGCACCGCTTCCACATCGACCGAATGATAATGCATGGCGTGCAAAGTCGCCGCCGTTGGCGATGGCGCCCAAGCGCAATCGGCACCGGCTTTGGGTTGGCCAATTTTTTGTTCCAACATAGCGGCCATTAAATCTGGCATGGCCCACATGCCTTTGCCAATTTGCGCGCGCCCTTGCAGACCACAAGCCAAACCAATATCGACATTCCAATCTTCATAAGTGGTCAGCCAGCCAGAGGTTTTCATATCGGCTTTGCGGATCATCGGGCCCATTTCCATCGACGTATGAATTTCATCGCCTGTGCGGTCGAGGAAGCCTGTGTTGATGAAAATCACCCGCGCTTTGGCCGCGCGGATACATTCTTTCAAGTTCACCGTCGTGCGGCGTTCTTCGTCCATAATGCCCATTTTCATCGTATTGGCCGGCAAGCCCAAAGCGGCTTCTACCGAGCCAAACAAAGCATCGGTCAGCGCCACTTCTTCGGGGCCGTGCATTTTCGGCTTCACGATATAGACCGAACCATGCGGGCTGTTTTTCAAACTCGCATCGGCTTTATGGAGGTCATGTTTGGCCAAGAGACCGGTCATGACCGCATCCATAATGCCTTCGGGAATTTCATCGCCACGGTCATCCAAAATCGCTGGATTGCTCATCAGATGGCCAACATTGCGCACCAGCATCAAAGACAGACCCGGCAAGGTAAGCGTCGAACCATCGGGTGCGGTGTAATCGCGATTTGGGTTAAGCGCGCGGGTCATGGTTTTGCCGCCCTTGCTCATTTCCACTTTCAAGTCGCGGCGCAGCAAGCCCAGCAGATTGCGATAGGCTTCGGTTTTATCTTCCGCATCCACGGCCGCAACCGAATCTTCGCAATCCATAATCGTCGTGACAGCGCTTTCCATAAACACATCGGCGACATGGGCTGCATCGTCTTTGCCGATATTATGGCTCGCATCGATCCAAATCTCGGCGTGCAAATCATTGTTTTTCAGCAAAATCGCTTCTGGCGCATCGCCGTTGCCGCGCGAGCCAACAAATTTCTCGGGGCTTTGCAAAGCCGCTTCGCCGCCGGCATGAGCCGCCACCAGCGCGCCGTCGACCACTTTATAGGCGGTCACATCGGCGTGCGAAACGCCTGCCAAAGGTGCCATATCGTCGAGGAAAGCTTTGGCGCGACGGATTACTTCATTGCCGCGCACGGGGTTATAGGCACCGGCTGGCGACAGGTCGCCGCTTTGGTCGATGGCATCTGTGCCGTAAAACGCATCATATAAAGAGCCCCAACGAGCGTTGGCGGCATTGACGGCAAAGCGTGCGTTTTTCACCGGCACCACGAGTTGTGGGCCGGCGATTTTGGCAATCTCATCATCGACATTCGAGGTCTCAATGCTGAAATCTGGGCCCTCTGGCACCAGATAACCAATTTCTTGCAAGAAAGCTTTATACGCGCCCGCATCATGGTCTTGGCCTTTGCGCGCTTTGTGCCACGCATCGATTTGCGCTTGCAGCGTTTCGCGTTTTTCCAACAAAGCTTTATTGGTGTCGCGATGCTCGTTCAGCACATTGGCGCAGGCCTGCCAAAATTCGGCAGAAGAAACATCGGTTCCGATAATGGCTTCGGTTTCAACGAAATCAGCCAATTGCTTGTCGACCTGAAGGCCGGAAAATTCAACGCGTGCAGTCATTTTACTCTCCATGAAAAATCGCGCAACACAGTGGCGCGACCGATAATATTGCCCGCAACCTATTCGTTTTTGGCGGCTTAAGCAATATGGAGAGACAATATATACTCGAGATATAGTGGAGGCATTCTCTCGCGGAGCGCGCGCCTATTCCACTTGCGCCAATTTGGCCGCATATTCTCTATCGAGCGTTTTCAATTGGCGCCACGCCACCCCAATCCAGCCCAAATAAGCCACGCCCACGCCAAGCATCAGCCACATATTGGCGGCCATGCTCATCGTCGAGGTGAGGTAAGACTGGATGGCGAGAAACACAATCATCGACCATGTGGCGGCAAAAATCCGCTGCTTGATAAGCCCGCGCTTCACCACATGGCTGAGGCGGGTGACCACGTCGAGGGTTTTGGTAACCTTGCATGTCTCTTCGGGGGCTTGTGTCTCTTCTGGCGCTGGCATTAGTTGGCCTCCCCGATGCGAAACACCCGATCGCGGCGCATGGAGCGCGCGCAATTGACGCCCGTGGCATGGGCAATATAGCCAACTTGCCTTTTGGTATTGGTCAGATAATTGGCCACTCGATGCGATTTCACCTCTGGGTCGAGGCCGCGCTCCAAGCGTTTTTGATGCGTCGTGATACCCGTCGGGCAGGTGTTTTTATCGCATTACAGGGCTTGAATGCAGCCCAGCGCGAACATCGGCCCGCGCGCCGAATTCACAGCCACCGCGCCTTCCGACAAAGCCCAAGCAATCTCGGCAGGCGTCACCAATTTGCCCGAGGTGCAAACCAAAATCGTCTCGCGCAAACCCGTCTCGTCAAGCTTAGCCATCAGCGCGGGCAGGCTCTCGTCTAAAGTCATGCCCACATGATCCATCAAGGCGGCGGGCGCGGCGCCCGTGCCGCCATCGGCGCCATCGAGGGTGATGAAACTGGGAAACACGTTATGCGCCCGAAAGGCCTCGAACATAGCGTCCAAATCTTTCGACCGCCCCAATACAAGTTTAATGCCGACGGGTTTTTGCGTGGCCTCGCGCACGCGCTCAATCAACGCCACCAGCTCCTCGGCACTGCCGACATCTTTGCGGCGGTTGGGCGAAATACTGTCTTCGCCTTCCAGAATCCCGCGCGTCTCGGCGATGGTTCGGGTCACTTTGGCGGCAGGCAAAAAGCCGCCTTTTCCGGGCTTGGCGCCTTGCGATAATTTAATTTCGAACATCACAATCTGTGGATTTTTGGCCAAAGCGGTTAGTTTTTTATAGTCGAGGTCGCCCGTTTTATCGCGCACGCCATAATTGGCGGTGCCGATTTGAAACACCGTATCGCCGCCACCTTGCGCGTGATAGGGCGAAAACCCGCCCTCGCCCGTATTGTGCCAAGCGCCGGCCAATTTGGCGCCAGCCGATAAAGCTTGAATGGCGCTGCCCGACATGGAGCCATAGGAGGTTCCCGACACATTAAAATAGCTTTCGGTCGTATAGGGATGTGCCGTATCGGGCCCGAAGGTGACTTTTTTGACGTGTAAAACATCTTCTTCGAGCGTCGGGTAAAAACTATTGGCAAAGCGAATCGAGCCGGCTGAGTGCAAAGGATAATTCGAGCCAAAGGCGATTACCCCGCCTTGGCTGTCGGCCATACTGTTGACGAAATCGCGCTGAAACCGATTGAACGGCAATTCTTCGCGGTCGGCGGAAAAGAAATAGCTACGAAAAAACACGCCCATTTCTTTCAAAATATAGCGCATATGCCCCAGCACCGGATAATTGCGGTGAATGGCATTTTTGGTTTGCAGCCGATCGCGCAAATAGACCAGAACCAAAAACGCCATGCCTGTGCCAATGACGGTGATAAATAGCGCTGCCATCAGCAGCAAAACATTAATGACGAATTCCATCGGGTTTCTCCCTTATTTTTGTTGCCCCCACTATAGGGGGCAACAAAAATGAGTTAGGAGAAAATGACTATCCCAAATCCGTTAAGGCGCGGTTAAGCCCACGATTAGTTTGGCGCGTTAACCAGTGTGCGCAGAAATTCTGCCGCTTCGAATTCATAATCCGTCGCCCCATCCGGGTTGGCGCCATAGCCATGGTTGGCCGATAGCATAACCACCGTCATGCGATTTTTCGGCGAGATATAGATGAACTGATTGTAAACGCCGACGGCGGCAAAATCATTGGTCTCGCCATTGGGTATCCACCATTGATACCCATAGCCCCACGGATAATTAGACAAGGGGTTATCTTCGCCGGGCAGGAGATGGGGGCCATCGGGGGTCACCGAGGCGCGCACCCAAGCGCGTGGCACGATTTGCTGGCCATCGAACTGGCCGCCATTGCGGTATAGCTCGCCCAATTTGGCATAATCGCGCGCCGTTAAATTAAGCCCCGCAAAACCCATTTCCATGCCTTCGCTATCGGTCAGCCAATAGCCCGGGCTTTCGGCGCCAAGGGGGTGGTATAATTTCTCGACCATATAATCGGCCACGCTTCTGCCCGTCGCTTGGGTCAGCAACATGGACAGCGCCTGCGTATCGGTCGAATTATATTTATTAAAAATACCCGGCTCTGTGTCGGGTTGCAGCGTGGCGGTAAATTCATTCATCGAACCGCCCAGTGCAAAAATACGCCCAAAGCGATTAATGTCGCTTTCGGGGTCATTGTAATCTTCGTTCCAACTGGCGCCCGACGACATTTGCAAAACATCTTTAATCCGCACGCCGTCATAGGCCGAGCCACGAAGCGCTGGCACGTAATCCGAAATCGGCTCTTCGATAGATTGAATATGTCCCTCTTCGATAGCGATGCCGAGCAGCGCCGAGATAAAACTTTTCGCCACCGACATAGACATCCACTGCACCTGCTCGCCGCCTGTGGCGCGATACTGCTCATGGATAATTTCGCCATCTTTCAGCACCAAAAGCGCTGCCGTATCGATGAGGCCAAGAAACTCGAGTGTGTTCCAAGTTTTGCCTTTGTAGGTAAAACTCTCTGGCAGACCAATTTGGCGAGCGGCTTTGGGAAACGGTTTGGCGAAAGGCGCGGGCGCCATTTGTGTGGCGGGGAACATTTTATACATCCGAGGGAAATTCTTTAATTGCTCGGCGCCGGTAAACAAACTGCTAATCGTGCGGGCGCGGTCAATGCGGTCGGCCATAAAAAAGGCCGTCGCCCCCAGCAGTAGCAAGATAGCAATAACGCTGTAGAGGATAAATTTGCGGTTCATGTTGTGCTCCCTAGTTTGGGAGAGCCTATCAAGGCGGGGGAAGCATGGCAATTGTGTTGGGGGGGGTGCCTCTACGCTGGCGCAGGCTATAAGCACTTAGCAGCTTGCTGCTTTAGTGCGCCTTGCCCCTTCGGAGGCGGGCTGCAAATAGAGCGATTGTTGGATTTTCGTTCTGGCCGACTTCGGGGTTTTGCCCCTACGCTGGCGGGCTATAAGCACTTGGCAGCTTGCTGCTTTAATGCGCCTTGCCCCTCGTAAGGGGAACAGCAGGATGCGTGATTTCTATATTTTCGCTACGGCCGACTTCGGGGGCTTCGCCCCCTACGCTGGCGCTAGGCGGGCTAAAGGCAGCGGAGCTGCCAAGCCCTTTTAGCGCGGACAGAGAGGGATTCGAACCCTCGAGACGCTATAAACGCCTACACGCTTTCCAAGCGTGCGCCTTCAGCCACTCGGCCACCTGTCCTGCTCAGCTACTTATAATTATCGCCCAGCGAGATGCAAGTCTGTTCCCCGTCTATTTAATCGTCCATTTTCAGCGCAGCAATAAACGCCCCTTGGGGAATCTCAACACGCCCAAATTGGCGCATCTTCTTCTTGCCTTCTTTTTGCTTATCCAACAATTTGCGCTTGCGGCTGACATCGCCGCCATAGCATTTCGCCGTCACGTCTTTGCGCAAAGCCGCAATGGTTTCGCGGGCAATAATCTTGCCGCCCAAAGCCGCTTGAATGGGAATTTTAAACAAATGCCGAGGAATTAAGTCTTTCAACCGCTCGCACATCGCCCGACCGCGGCTTTCGGCGCGCTCGCGGTGGACAATCGTCGATAGCGCATCCACCGGCTCGGCGTTTACCAAAACCGACATTTTCACCAAATCGCCCGTGCGATAATCGGAAATTTTATAATCGAAACTGGCATAGCCGCGCGTCACACTTTTCAGTCGGTCGTAAAAATCAAACACCACTTCATTGAGCGGCAATTCATATTCCAACATCGCCCGATTGCCCGCATAGGTAAGGTTAATCTGGCTGCCGCGACGGTCTTCGCATAGTTTCAACACGGCGCCCATATATTCATCTGGCACTAAAATCGAGGCGCGAATCCATGGCTCATCAATATGGTCGAGATAAATGACATCTGGCATATCAGCCGGATTATGCAGCTCCTGCAGGGTGCCATCGTTCATGTGCAATTGATAAACCACACTCGGCGCCGTGGTGATGAGATCAATGTCAAACTCACGCTCAATGCGTTCGCGAATAATCTCCAGATGCAGCAAGCCCAAAAAGCCGCAGCGAAAGCCAAAGCCCAAAGCAGCACTGGTTTCCATCTCATAATCAAAGCTCGCATCGTTCAGGCGAAGCCGCGACATGGCTTCGCGCAAATCTTCAAACTGCGAGGAATCGGTTGGAAAAAGCCCACAAAAAACAACAGGTTGCGACGGCTTAAAGCCATCCAAAGCAACCTCACAGGGGTTGCGTTCTTCCGTTACCGTATCGCCCACACGCGTATCGGCGACTTGTTTAATAGCCGCCGTGAAATACCCAATTTCGCCCGGGCCCAATTCTTTCACCGTGTCGCGCTTGGGACGAAACACACCGACTTGGTCAATCGGATGACTGGCGCCCGACGACATCATGCGGATTTTCATCCCCTTTTTCATCGTGCCATCGATAACCCGCACCAACACCACAACGCCCAAATAGGCGTCATACCAACTGTCAACCAACATGGCTTTCAGCGGCGCTTCGGGGTCGCCAGCAGGCGGCGGCAATTGGGTGACAATGGCTTCCAACACATCGTCAATGCCGAGGCCCGTCTTGGCCGAAATATCGACGCTATGCTCGGTGTCGAGACCGATAACATCCTCGATTTGCTGCTTCACGCGATCCGGCTCGGCGGCTGGCAGGTCGACTTTATTCAGCACCGGCACAATCTCGTGGTCGACCTCAATGGCCTGATAGACATTGGCCAAAGTTTGCGCTTCCACGCCTTGGCTGGCATCGACCACCAAAAGCGAGCCTTCGCAGGCGGCCAGCGAGCGGTTTACCTCATAGGCAAAATCCACGTGGCCAGGCGTGTCGATAAGATTGAGCTGATAGGTATCGCCATCGGCGGCTTTATAGTCGAGGCGCACGGTTTGGGCTTTAATGGTGATGCCGCGCTCGCGCTCGATATCCATATTGTCCAAAACCTGGTCGGACATCTCGCGCGCGCTCAGGCCGCCCGTCAATTGAATGAGGCGGTCGGCCAGCGTCGATTTGCCGTGGTCAATATGGGCAATAATCGAGAAGTTACGAATGTGGTTTTGCGTCTGTTTACTCATGGCCGTGATATAGCACTGACTTGGCTTTGAGCCAATGCGTCAAATGACGCCATAATAAGAGCGTCAAATGACGCCATAGTAAGAGCGTCAAATGACGCCATCTCACCGCTGACGCTGGCGAGGGCTAGCCGCGCAATTTGCCGCCCGTGGCTTTTTCGACGGCACCGGTAATTTTCTCGCTTACCGCTTCAATATCCACATCGGTCAGGGTTTGGTATTTGGGTTGCAAAGTCACTTCCAAGGCAATGGATTTCACGCCCTCGGCCAAATTACCGCCTTCAAAAGCATCGAAGACGCGCACCTCTGAGATGAGTTTTTTATCCGCCCCTTTGGCGGCGCGCACCAATTGAGCGGCCTCCACTTGCGCCTCTACCTCGAAAGCGAAATCGCGGCGCAGGCTTTGCAGATTAGACAAATCCAAAGCCGAACGCGCAGGCGAGCCAGAGCCTTTGGGGGCTGGCACCGTGTCGGGATAAACCTCGAAAGCCACCACCGGCAGGGTAATGCCAAAGGCTTGCAAAATCGCTGGATGCACTTCGCCAAAAGCCGCCATCGGCTGCTTGGGATTGCGCGCCAAAATACCCGAGCGCCCCGGATGATAACTATCCGATTGCGGCGGCAAAACTTGCAAAGCACTGGCATCCACACCGCAGGCCGCCAAAGCCGCTTGCGCATCGCCGCGCGCTTGATAAGCATCGACGGACGCGGCACGGCTTTGCCAGTTTTTCGGCGTCGCCAATCCAGCGCGAACGCCTGCACCAACGAAACGTTGCGCGCCTGGCTCGGGCGCGAGAAATTCATTGCCCAGCTCAAACAAAGCGAGGCTTTGCGCGCCCCTATCGCTATTGCGTTGCAAGGCGTCTAGCAGGCCAGGCAAAAGCGACGGGCGCATATGCGACAGCTCCGAAGAAATCGGATTGGCCAGTTTCAGCCCGTCTGCCACGTGAAATAATTTGGCCTGAGCTTCGCTCACAAAAGACCACGTCAGCGCCTCGACCATACCGCGCCCTGCCAGCGCACGGCGCATGAGGCCAGCGCGGCGTTGCGCCAAAGTCAGCGTTGGGCGCGCCACGCCTGCGCGTTTTGGCAGCGGCGTCGACGGCACTTCTTGCAGGCCATAAATCCGCGTGATTTCTTCCACGATATGCGCGCTGCTTTGCAAACCCGCCGCCACATCAGGGCGCCAGCTCGGCACGCTCACCGTCCATGTCTTGCCCGTCTCGACGCCAAAACCCAGCGCGTCGAGAATGCGTTGCATCTCGCTTTCCTCGACGCGCAATCCGGTGAGTTGCTGCACGCGCGCGGGGTCGAAATCGACTTTGGTTTCTGGCCTTGGCACTTGCCCGCCCATCGTCGGGGCTTGGGGGGTGCCGCCACAAATATCGACAATCATTTGCACCGCCAAATTCAAACCTGTTTCGACCGAGGCCGGGTCGACGCCGCGCTCAAACCGATAGCGCGCATCGCTTTCAATATGGTGATGGCGACCCGTCATGGCGATGGCGATGGCGTCAAACCACGCGCTTTCAACCAGCACATTGGTCGTCTCCAAGCTCGAGCCGCTTTCCATGCCACCCATAATGCCGCCCAGACCCAAAACGCCCTGCTCATCGACAATCACGCAATCGGCGGGGGTCAGCTCATAGGTTTGCTCGTCCAAAGCCACGAAGCTCTCGCCCGATTTGGCTTGGCGTGCGGTTACCGCGCCGCTCACTTTATCGGCGTCATAGACGTGCAAAGGGCGTCCGCGGTCGTAGGAAATATAATTGGTGATATCGACCAAAGCACTAATCGGGTTTAGGCCGATGGCACGCAGGCGCGTTTGCAACCATGCGGGGCTGGCTTGGTTTTTCACGCCCTCGATGAGACAGCCCGCAAAGACCGGACACGTGTCGCCTTCGACGTTTATCGCCACGCCAGATTTTGTATCGCTTTGAATGGGCGCCGCCACATCGGCCTTTAAGGTGCCCAGACCCGCTGCCGCCAAATCGCGCGCAATGCCGCGCACGCCCAAACAATCGGGGCGGTTGGGCGTGATGGCAATCTCAATCATCGGGTCGGTTTGACCCAAGGCTTGCGCCGCCGAAGTGCCAATTTTCACCCCCGCGTCCAGCTCGATAATGCCATCGTGGTCGCCCGATAATCCCAGCTCGGCGCCCGAACACATCATGCCATTGCTTTCGACGCCGCGAATTTTCGCTTTGCCCAGAACCATACCATTGCTGGGAATAACCGCGCCTTGCTGCGCCAAAATACCTTTGAGGCCAGCGCGCGCATTGGGCGCGCCGCAGACGAGCTTCTGCTCGCCCGAGCCAGATTTTACTGTGCAGATTTGCAATTTATCCGCATCCGGATGCGGCTCCGTGGCGAGTATCTCCGCCACTTCAAAATTCTCAAACAGCGCAGAAGGGTCGACCAGCTCTTCGACTTCCAAGCCGATGAGCGTCAATGTATCGACAATCGCCTCTAGGGACGCATCGGTTTCGAGATGGTCGTGCAACCAATTTAGGGTGAACTTCATAATCTCGCGCTCCCTATTTGCCGCTCAAAGATTTATTCGACAGACCCGCCGCCAAGCCCGGCACATCGATGGGCATAAAGCCATAATGTTTCAGCCAGCGCACATCGCTCTCGAAGAAAGCGCGCAAATCTGGCGCGCCATATTTCAACATCGCCAAACGGTCGATGCCCATGCCAAAAGCAAAGCCTTGGTATTTCGTGGCGTCCACGCCGGCATGGCGCAAGACTTCTGGATTGATCATACCCGAGCCACCAATTTCCATCCAGTCGTCGCCCTCGCCGACAATCAGCTGATTGCCATCGCGGCGGCACTGCATGTCAATTTCCATGCTCGGCTCGGTAAACGGGAAATAGCTAGGGCGCAGACGAAGGCTCATGTCGTCGACTTCAAAAAACGCCGCCAGAAACGCTTCCAGCGTATGTTTCAAATGCCCCATATGGGTCGTCTCATCGACCACCAGCCCCTCGACTTGGTGGAACATCGGCGTATGCGTTTGGTCGCTATCACAACGATAGGTGCGCCCTGGCGCGATGAAGCGAAACGGCGGCTCGCCATTTTCCATGGTGCGCACTTGCACGGGCGATGTATGGGTGCGCAACAAAAGGCGCTCGCCATTTTCATCTGGCTCGAAATAAAACGTATCGTGCATTTGGCGCGCGGGATGGGCTTCTGGAATATTTAGCGCGGTGAAATTATAAAACTCGCTTTCCATGTCGGGGCCTTCGGCGACATCGAAACCCATGTCGGCAAAAATCGCCGAGATTTCTTCCATCACTTGGCTGACCGGATGCAAGCGCCCTTCTAGAAGCGGGTCGTCGAGCAATGGCAGCGTCATGTCTTGTTTTTCATCGACTAGGCGCGCGTTTAACGCGGCGATATCTAGCTCAGATTTCTTGGCGGCAATGGCTTTGGTAATCTGGTCGCGCAACACGTTAAAGGCGGGGCCTTTGACTTGGCGCTCTTCGGCGCTCATGCCGCCCAGCGTTTTCAGCAAAGCCGAGACCGAGCCTTTTTTGCCAAGGCTCGCGACGCGCACCGCTTCTAACGCGGGCGCATCTGGCGCCGTGCTGATTTGCTGCATCAGCTGTGTTTCTAACTCGTCTAGATTTTGCTTAGCGCTCATTTGCCATCTCATTTAGTTCAAATAAAAACCCGCCCGAAACAGCTTTGGCTCCTATTTAAAAAAGAGAGCCATACGCGGTTGCGGGCGGGGTTCATGTTGGCAGGGGCACTTGCGCCCCGTCAATTGGTTTTAAACTCTAGCCGAGCGCAGCGCGCGCTTTACCAACCAGAGCTTCAAAAGCAGCCGGCTCATGCACGGCCAAATCGGCCAATACTTTGCGGTCTACTTCGATACCTGCTTTACCCAGCCCGTTGATAAACTGGCCGTAAGGCATGTCGTGTTGGCGAGCGGCCGCGTTGATACGCTGAATCCACAATGCACGGAAAGTGCGTTTGCGGGCGCGGCGGTCGCGAAAGGCATATTGGCCGGCTTTGGTTACAGCCTGCTTCGCCACCCGAATGGTGTTTTTGCGGCGACCGTAATAGCCCTTGGCTTTAGATAGAACTTTTTTGTGGCGTGCGTGAGATGTCACGCCGCGTTTTACACGAGACATAGTATCCCCCTAACCGTTTGGTAAAAATTTGCGAATAGCTTTAGCATCCTGCGGCGCCAAAGTTGTGGTGCCTCGCTGGTTGCGAATTTGCTTATTCGTGCGCTTAATCATACCGTGCTGTTTACCAGCTTGGGCGGCTTTCACTTTGCCAGTGGCGGTAAGCTTGAAACGCTTTTTCGCTCCTGACTTGGTCTTCATCTTGGGCATTTCGTCATCCTTTATCTATAAACGGGAACCCGTTTGTTTCAATCCATGCAGCAAGCTGCAAAGGTGCAAATCAACCAACATGGCAGCCCTAACAGCCAGAAGGTTGAGCCATCACAATTATCGCTAACGTGACAAGCAGCGCGTGTTATACGAGAAATAAGAGAAATTGCAAGCGAAAGCATGAGTGAATGACCCAAAGCCAATCCCATGAAAGCGCCCAGATGCGCCCGCAAGTTATCGCCCATCGTGGCGGCGCAGGCCTATGGCCAGAAAACACGCTGGAGGCTTTCGACGAAGCCATAAAACTCGGCGTTCACGGCCTCGAGTTCGACCTGCAATTATCTGCAGACGGGCAGATAATGGTGCATCACGACAGCCATTTAAAAGCCGCGGCCACGCGGTTGGATGGCGCCTATCTAAACGCCCCAACGCCGCGCCTCGATGAATTGAGCGGCGAGCAATTGCAAGCCTATGATGTCGGCCGTATTGCCCCCCATACCCAAGAGAACGAAAAACGCCAAACCCAGAGCGCCAAAGACGGCGCGCGCATTCCTTATTTGCACGAACTCGACCAGCTCATCGCCGATCGGGCGCCGCAAGGGTTTCAGCTCTATGCCGAATTAAAAACCGATATGGGGGCCGCCCCTCAGCAAAGCGAAGCTCTAGCCGAGGCCTATCTCAAAGCCCTCGACGCCTCGCCCGTGGCGCCAGCCCATCGGGTTATCTCGTTTGATTGGCGGTGTTTGGCGATCCTGCGCGCCAGCCGCCCGACCCTAAAAAATGCCTATACCGCCCTGCCTTTCGCCAATACCGACCCGACCCATGAGAGTGCCGCCCACGATACGCGCAGGGCCGCCAGCATCCGCGCCGCCTCGCAAAACGGGGCGCCCTGGTGGGGGGTGCATGATTGGCGCGAGCAGACGGGCGATAGCCATGGCGAAAAAGTTTTGCGCGCCATTGGCGCGGCAGGTGGCCAAGGCTGGATTGCCTATTGGCGCGACGTAACGCCCGACACAATGGCCATCGCCAACGAGCTGGGCTTGAAAGTATCGGCGTGGACGGTCAATGAAGTGGCGGATATGAAAAGCCTCGCCGCCATGGGCGTCGAGGCTCTGATTACCGACCGCCCCGATAGGGCGCTCGGAGTTTAAATTTTAAACTCTATTTCAAATTTTATTTGGGGCCGATAACCATAATCATTTGCCGACCTTCCATTTTTGGATAGGCTTCGACTTTGGCCATTTCTTCGGTATCGGCTTTCACGCGGTTTAAGACATCCATGCCGAGGCTTTGGTGCGCCATTTCGCGACCGCGAAAGCGCATGGTGACTTTTACTTTGTCGCCAGCCGTCAGGAATTTAACCACATTGCGCATTTTGACATCATAGTCATGCGTATCAATATTGGGACGCATTTTGATCTCTTTGACTTCGACCGTCTTCTGATTTTTGCGCGCTTCGCTGGCTTTTTTCTGCTCTTGATATTTCAGCTTACCGTAGTCGAGAATTTTGCAAACGGGTGGGCTTGCATTTGGCGACACTTCAACGAGGTCAAGGCCAGCTTCTTCTGCCATGGCAAGGGCGCTATCGGTATCTACCGTGCCCATTTTTTCGCCTTCGGCTCCGATAAGGAGGACGGAAGGCGAGCTAATCATACTGTTAATCCGCGGGCCTTGGTGGCGTGGCGGCTGCGCTGCGTGGGGTCTACGTGCTATGGGATCACTCCGTTATAATTTCACTAGATGGCAGAAATACCGCCATATCTCGCTAGGTTTAGGGCAATAAAAGGGGAAGTCAACATTAAATGCCTGCCCAAGAGTTGCGGCTTATAAATCTACCCGCTGGCGCTTTTGCTGCCCAGCCGCCAAATCGGGCGCGGCCAGACAAAAAACCGCAAAGCCCCAAGCGCCTCTCGGCTTGGCTGATGCACCGCCTCGAAATGGCGCCACGAAATCCGCCGCACCAAAGCCATGACGCCGCGCAAACCAAGAGCCGCATAAACCCAAACTTCATCGGCCGGCAAAGACAGGCGCGCCTGCTGAGGGCGACTGACCAAAATCGTCAGCGATGAACTTTCGCCATAAAGTTTATCTATCGCCGCCAGCAAATCAGCATCTGATAAGCCAACCCCGACCAGTAAAATCCCGCCTGGCTCGACAATCGGGCGCGGCACAAAACCGCTCACCCAATCAACTCTTGATAGACGTGGAGCGTGCGATTGCACATGGCGGTTTGCGTGTAATGGGCGCGCACATTGGCACAGCCATTGGCGCCCATCTGTTTCAAATCTTGCGCCGGCAATTGCAAAGCCGCATCCAAAGCTTGGGCTAAAGCGTCGGCGCTATCGGGTTTGGCCAACCAGCCCGAGCCGCCGTCGCTGGCGGGTTTGGCAATCACGGTTTCGCGAAAGCCACCGGCATCGGAAGCCACAACGGGCAGGCTGGCGGCTTGCGCTTCAATAATTGTGCGGCCAAAAGGCTCGGGGCGAATGGTCGGCACGACAGCCAAATCGGCCGCCGCATAGGCCGAGGCCATATGGCTTTCCAGCCCGGCAAAAACCAAACGCGCGCGCAAACCTAACTTTTCGGCTTGCGCGGTTAGCTCGGCCACATAGCCATCGCGACCTTGCGCGCTGCCGACCAAAACCAAATATGGCTCGGTGTCGCTGGCCAGATTCGACAGCGCCTCGAGCAAAACATGCTGGCCTTTTAAGGGCGTGACGCGGGCGGGACACATAATCACGAAAGCGTTTTTCGGCACTTGCCATTGCGCGCGTTTGGCGGCTTTATCGGCGGCTTTGAAATTATCTTTGGCAAGCGCCTCGACATCGCAGCCGCGGGGAATGACGCGCAATTTATCTACGACATGGGGATAGACTTTGGCGATTTGGCTGGCGGTATAATGCGAATTGGCAATCGACACGCGCCCGCGCACTAAAATACTATTGTAAAAAACTTTGCCGCGCGGCTTGTCTTGCACGCTCGAATGATAGGTGGTCATAAATGGCACGCCCGCCCATTTGCCGGCCCAAAGCCCCGACCAGCCCGGCGCGCGCGAGCGCGTATGCAAGAGGTCGATATTTTCAGCCCGTAGGAGCGCGGCCAGACGGCGCGCATTTTTCCACATCACGATGGGGTTTTTAGAGGCCACCGGCAGGGAGATGATTTCGCCACCCGCTTTTTCAATTTCGCTGGCCAGCGCGCCGCCTTGCGTGGCCACCAAAGCGCGCCCGCCGCTGGCGACAATCGCGCGCGCCATTTCCAAAGTGGTAATCTCGGCGCCGCCGACATCCAATTCTGGCACGACTTGCAAAATACTTTTGCCCGTCATGTCGACAGATTGGCTGGATGGCATGGTGAATGGAGAGCGCACAATAAGTCCTCGTGAGTGGCGGGCAGGTTTTGCTTCTGCTTTGCCGGAGCTTCAGTCATAATTGAATTTAGCCAAAAAACCAAATCGGCGAAATGAATACGAAAAGGAAGCCCCATGAGTGTGCAATTTCTAACCCGCAAAACAGACGCCTATGGAGAGCAAAAAATCGCCTATCAGCAAACAGACACCGACAAATCGGGGGTGGGCGTGATGTTTTGTGGCGGCTTTCGCTCGGATATGACGGGCACCAAAGCGCAAGCCTTGGCCGAATGGGCGCGCGCGCGCGCCACGCCTTTCACCCGTTTCGATTATTTTGGCCATGGCGCGTCTACGGGCGCTTTCACCGATGGCACGATGAGCCAATGGCGCGGCGATATTCCCCATGTTTTGGACGAATTATGTGCCGGCCCGCAAATTTTAATCGGCTCTAGTTTTGGCGGCTGGCTGTCTTTAATGGCGGCGCTCGACCGACCTGAAAAAGTGGCGGGCTTATTGCTCATCGCGCCCGCCGTCGATATGACCGAGCGGCTGATGTGGGATCGGTTTTCCGAGAAAGCGCGCGAAAAGCTGAAGCGCGAAGGCCTGATTTACGACCCGTCCGAATATGACCCCGAAGGCTATCCGATTAGCCAAGCGCTCATCGAAGACGGGCGCCAGCATTTAATGCTCGGACAAACCATCGAGCTGGATATTCCTGTGCGGATTTTGCACGGCCAAAAAGATGACGCCGTGCCGTGGCAATTATCGCTCGAGCTGGCCGAGCAACTCACCAGCCAAAATGTCGAAATGCAGTTTTTAAAAGACGGCGACCATCGCCTCTCCGAGCCGGCTCAGATTGATAAAATTCTTGCCATGCTGGAAGGCCTTCTAGACGCGCCATCGTAAGCTAGACAGCGCTATTTTTTTGCCTGCATCTCTTGATAAAGCGCGCTCAGCCCGGCGCGATAATCTGGATACAACAGCTCCACCCCCAGCTCTTGCTTGAGGCGCGTGTTTTTAATCCGCTTATTGTCGGCATAAAAACTTTGCGCCATGGGCGACAGCTCAGCCGCTTCAAAAGCGATTAAGGGCGGCGCTTCCAGCCCCAGCAGGTTGGCGGCAAAAGCCACGACATCTTGCGGCGGGGCGGGCGCATCATCGCACACACTATAGGCGCGCCCCGCATGCGGCTTATCGATAGAGGCCAGCAGGATTTGCGCAATATCATCCACATGAATGCGCGAGAACACTTGCCCTTGTTTTTCGATACGCCGCGCTTTGCCATTTTGCACCGAGACCAATTGATTGCGCCCCGGCCCGTAAATTCCGGCGAGGCGAAAATAATGGATCGGCAAACCTTGCGCCTTTGCCAAAGCGCCCCAAGCGGCTTCGGCATCGACGCGCGCTTGACCGCGCGCGCCCATGGTGCCGCGCGGTGTGTCTTCGTCAATCCACGCGCCCGCATGGTCCCCATAGACGCCCGTGGTCGATAGATAGCCAACCCAAGTGAGCGCCGTTTCTCGGGCTTCGAGGGCGGGCGTCAAAAGCGGCAGCGCAGGGTCGCCCTCGCGCGTCGGCGCGGCCGATAAAAGAATATGCGAGACGCCAGCAAGCCGCTCTGGCGTCAAAGGCGCGCCGTCGAGGTGCAAAGGGGTAATGCCCATCGCTTCTACCTGCGCCGCTTTTTCCGCATCGCGACACGTGGCACTCATCCGCCAACCGCGCGCCGCCAACCGCGGGGCAAGGGCTTGGGCGCAAAAGCCAAACCCGAAAAACAACATATGCGGCGTATCAACCATGCGCATCTCCTAGGGCATTTTGCCATTCAGCAAGCGCGTCGGGGGCTTTTTCTTTGGCGCGATAGTCGGGCGCTAAGGCTTGCAATTTCTCTTTGTCGATTTGCGCCAAAGCCCAAATTGCGGTGGCGCGCACCACGCTTTCTTTGTCCTCCAGCCGCGCCTCCACAGCCGCGCGATGGGCTGGCGTGGGCGCTTGCATATTGCCGAGCGCAATCAGCACATTGCGCAAAAAAGACGCGAGCCCCGTGCGTTTAATCGGCGTCGATTTGAAAAACGCGCGAAACCGCGCATCGTCCAATTGCGACAGAAATATCAAATCGGGCAAATCCAAATCGGGCTTTAAAGCCAGCTTGGCTTCTTGCGCGCTTTGGGCATATTTATTCCACGGGCAAACCGCCAAACAATCATCGCAGCCATAAATATGATTGCCCATGAGGGGGCGCAAATCTTCGTCAATCATGCCCTTATGTTCGATGGTTAAATAAGAAATACAGCGGCGCGCATCCAATTGATACGGCGCGGGAAAAGCGCGCGTCGGGCAGACATCCAGACAGGCCGAACAGGAGCCGCAATGGTCGACTTCGGCCTCATCGACCGGCAAAGCCAGTGTCGTGAAAACCGAGCCTAAAAACAGCCAAGAGCCCATCTCGCGCGAGACCAAATTCGTGTGCTTGCCTTGCCAGCCCAGACCCGCTTTTTGCGCCAAGGGTTTTTCCATCACAGGCGCCGTGTCGACAAAGACTTTCACTCTAGCGCCGCTTTCTTCGACCCACCAACGCGCCAGCGCTTTTAGTTTTTTCTTGATGACATCATGGTAATCGCGGCGCTGGGCATAGACCGAAATCAACCCCTTATCGCTGGCTTTTAGCCCTTCCAATGGGTCGCTCTCGGGGCCGTAATTCATTCCCAAAAGGATAACGCTTTGCGCCTCTGGCCAAAGATGATTGGGCGCGCTGCGCTCATGCGTTCGGTTTTCCATCCAGCTCATTTGGCCATGATGGCCAGCCGCCAAATAGGCCTTTAAGCCCTCGCCCGCATCGGCCCCCAAACTGGCAGAAGCGATGCGGCACACATCAAAGCCCTCGAGCTTGGCGCGAGCTATCAAAGCGGTTTTGAGAAGATTTTCTTCCGCCATCATAGCGGCTTAAAAATCGGGGTCAGCGTAATAAGGCGGCGGCCGCATACCCGCCACATGGTCGGCCAAAAGCGGGCGAAAAGACGGGCGCGATTTCAACCGCGCATACCAATCGCGCATCACCGGCCATAATTTCCACGGCACATCGCCGGTATAATCGAGGCAAGATAAATGCGCCGCCGCGGTCAAATCCGCCAAGCTCATTTCGCCACCCGCCAACCAATCGCGGCTTTGCAGCAAGTACGTGAGATATTCCAAATGCAAATTCAAATTGTGCAGGCCTACGCGCACCACATCCATATCGGGGCCACCGCCGCCATCTTCGGCGCCCATAAAACGACGGTCGATTTTCTCAACAGTGATTAAACGGCCAACTTCATGGTGAAATTTATCATCGAACCAAGCAGAAATACGGCGCACTTCCGCGCGCGATAAACCCGAGCTCGGCATTAGCGGCAAAGCCCCGCCTTTTTCTTCCAGCCATTCCGAAATGGCATAATGACCCGCAATCGTTCCCGCTTCGCCAATGAGCACAGGCACTTCGCCAGATGGGTTGAGCATCAAAAAATCAAGTCGGCGCTCCCAAGGGCGCTCCTCGACATATTCGACAGCAAATTTTTTCTCGCCCAACATGAGACGAATTTTGCGCGAAAACGGACAGACCGGTTGATGAAACAATGTAGCCATAGACATTCAAATTAAGCCGCTTGGCGATTTGGGGCAAGGAAAACACACGGGCTGGAAATAGATATTCGCGCGCATCCGCACAATGCGGCTTGGCTTTATCCGCCAACGCAGATAATTTAACGCATGGCTTTTGAAAACATTCTATTTTTAGCGCTCATTCAGGGCGTCACCGAATTTATTCCCGTCTCTTCGTCGGGGCATTTGACCCTCCTGCATACTTGGATGCCGAGCGGCCAAGCGGCGGCCGATGATTTGACCATGGATGTCGCGCTGCATTTTGGCACGCTGCTGGCCGTCATTGTCTATTTCCGCGTCGAGGTAAAAAACCTCCTACACGGCGGGGTCGATATTTTGGCGCGGCGCGAAACGCAAAACCGCGCCCAAGCCGTTCACCTCATTCTGGCCACAGTGCCTGTGCTTCTCGCGGCGGCGGCGCTTTTGGCCAGCGGCTTGCTCGAGCATTTGCGCACGCCAGAGGTGGTCGCCTGGGCAAGCATTCTATTTGCCGTGCCGCTGTATTTGGCCGACCGCTTTGGCGCCAGCGACAAAACCCTCGCCAGCGTTGAAAACCGCTCAGCCTTATGGCTCGGCTTGGCGCAAATATTGGCGCTCATTCCAGGCGCCAGTCGGTCGGGCGTCACGCTGATGGCGGCGCGCGGGCTCGGCTTTGAGCGCGAAGCGGCGGCGCGGTTTTCTATGTTGATGGCCATCCCCGTCATCTCGTGTTTTGCCGCCCTCAGCCTTTTGCAGTTGCTCTTGCAAGGCCAATGGGGGGCGCTTGGCGAAGCGGCGCTCGGCGCGGTTTTGGCTGGCGGATTTGCTTTCCTCAGCATCGACGTGTTCTTGCGGATGACGCGCAAAGTTTCACTTTTGCCCTTCGTTCTCTATCGACTGGCTTTGGGCGGCGCTATTTTATGGCTGCTTTAACCCTTGGCAGGTTTTTTGCCCGAGGGACGAAAGCGCCATAGATAATCCGGCAGAATCGCTGCAATCGGCGTTGGGCTTAGCCCCAATTCGGCAAAACCGTGCGCTTCGTCTCCCACCAGATTATCGCTTTTTAGCAAAATCAATTGATCCGGCGTCAGCAAAGGCTTGGGCATAAATTGCGCGACACTGGCAATCAGGCGCGCGGCAAAAAACGGCATCGGCACCAGCAAACGTTGGCGACCAATCTCGGCCAGCAAGAGTTCCATCAATTGCTTGAACGTCAAAACATCTGGCCCTCCCAACTCATAAACCCCCGAAGGCGCGCGCGGGTCCGTCAAACAAATGTCCACCGCTGCCGCCACATCAAATACCGAGACCGGCTGATAGCGCGTGGTGCCACCGCCAATCAGCGGCAAGGCGGGCGCCACCAAAGCGAGGCCGGAAAAGCGATTGAAAAAATCATCCTCGGGGCCCACCACAATCGAGGGACGCAAAATATGCGCGCTCGGCATTGCTTCCAGAACGCCATATTCCGCCGCCGCTTTGCTTTGCGCATAGAGCGAGGCCGATTGCGCATCGGCGCCAATGGCCGAAATATGCACGAAGTTTTTTATGGTTTTCGTGGCGGCCGCCGCTTTGGCCACCCGCACGCCGCCTTGGGCTTGCACGGTGGCGAATTTTTGTTTGCCGCTTTCGAACAAAATACCCACGGCATTGATGGCCGCATCGGCGCCCTCAAGAGCAGCGGCGACGCTGGCATCATCGCGGATATTGGCTTGCACAATTTCAATCTGGCCTGGTTTGCCGCCGGTCTTCAGATGCAGGGCTTCATTGGGGCGGCGTGTGGCGACGCGAATTTGATAGCCCGCTTTGGCCAGCCGACGCACAATATGGCGACCGATAAATCCAGTGCCGCCAAAGATGGTGATGCGGGCGTTTTTCTGCAGCGCCAATTTCTGAGCCATGTCGTTTCCTCACCTTACTTGAAGCTTTTGAGCCGCCGCCCGAAAGCAGCGCGATAGGGATTGTTCTTAATCTATGTGGGCGATGGCGGAAAGTAAAAACCGCAGCTTGGGCTGGATATGCAGCCATTGACAATTCTGCCGCGCGCGCCTAAACCAAGCGCCTTACCTCAAGTAAGGCCCAGGTGGCGGAATTGGTAGACGCGCTAGCTTCAGGTGCTAGTACTCGCAAGGGTGTGGAAGTTCGAGTCTTCTCCTGGGCACCATTCTCAAGTTTCAAGCACCGTGTTTCACGGACCAAGCCATTGATCTTCAAGCATATTTGTTTGAGGAGCAGAGATCATGGTTTCTATGGTAGACCAGATGGTAGACCAAAATGCGACATACCTAACTAGGCGTCGGGGTGTGCATTACTACTATACGCGGCGCATTCCAAAAGAACTTCAACAGCGATTGGGCAAAAAGCGGGTTGTCGTCTCGCTTAAAACGAAGTCGCGCCGCAAGGCAATCGCTTCAGCAATTGTTTTGTCAGAAAAGCTGGATAGCTTCTGGAATGGCATGAAGCTCGAAGAGATAATCTCACAACATTCGATGACACTGGAGAGGCCAACGCAACAGGAAGCATCGATTACATTATCCGAAGCTCTTGATCTCTACCTGCGTCTCAAGGGCCGAGGGAAGAGCGAAACTTTCGAGCAGACTGCGCGGCGTAACATTGAGCAATTTTATGCTGTCGGCGGTGATCCTTCGATTGGTGATCTGACCTCTGCTGATGCATCGAGTTTCCGAGATTATTTGATTGATAGAGGCCTTGCCTCTT
>Ga0209603_1000120_pt1:0-100000 | contig 101380 bp, 106 predicted proteins | sample COGITO_mtgs_1206_FD_184812 | JGI IMG/M metagenome (GOLD analysis project Ga0209603, IMG submission 184812) | Pelagic marine microbial communities from North Sea - COGITO_mtgs_120607 (SPAdes) (version 2) | ecosystem: Environmental > Aquatic > Marine > Epipelagic ...
GGGGAATGACGTTAGGGAATTGGCAGAGCTATACGGATAGCTCTAATAAAGTCTGACGTTTTATGCCGATAATTACCTAGGATATTAAAAAGCCCACCATAATTTCTATGGTGGGCTTTTTAGTGGTTGTCCAAAAATCTTGGACATATCCAGAGTTACTTCAGCAGGGCAAGAACTGACTGTGCCTGCTGGTTTGCCTGAGACAGCATGGCTGTACCGGCTTGCTGGATGATCTGGGTACGAGCCAACTCTGTAGTCTCAGACGCGTAGTCTGCGTCGAGAATACGACTGCGTGATGCAGAGGTATTTTGAGAAACATTTGCTAGGTTATCCGCTGCATATTCTAGACGATTTACAGCTGCGCCATAAGAGGCCCTTTCCAAGTTAACTGCCTCGATCGCATCGTCGAGACCGTAGATAGCGGCAGTTGCGAGAGTAGCAGTGTCTAATCGCAAAGCACCAAAGTCATCATTACCAGTGCCATTGCCAGTAGTATCTAGCAATGTTCCACCAAATTTAGAATTAGCTTGAGTGGTATCTGTTCCATCGCCTGTTGCTGTTGAGGAACTTAAGGTCTGAAAGTTGTTAAAAGTAACGTCGATAGTTTGTGATGCGTTTGCTCCAACTTGGAACGAGGTGGCTGACGCATCTGCCGAGGCAAAAACTGCAGAGCCATTGTGCTCGGTGTTTAAGGCAACCCGGTTTATCTCTTGTCTAAGCGCATGAAACTCTGTATCTAATGCATCGTTATCAGTAGCGCTGAGAGTTCCGGTGGACGCTTGGACCGCCAGCTCGCGCATACGTTGAAGCATGTTAGTCACTTCAACAAGCGCACCGTCAGCCGTTTGCACCATTGAGATAGCATCATTGGTGTTTCGAACCGCCATATTAAGGCCGTTAATTTGAGATGTCATACGTGATGAGATAGCTAAACCTGCTGCATCATCAGCGGCTGAATTAATTCTCTGTCCCGTGGATAGACGCTCCATTGTCTGACTCATTGCGCGCTCATTTTTAGTAAGTGCATTTGCGGTAATGGTTGCCGCAGTGTTTGTGTTGATTACGGTCATGTCTCTGTCCCTTTAGTTGGGTAAGTTTTGGAAAATTTGGTGGGCTATGCCATACCAATTCAACCTTAAACTTAAGGATCGACACTAAGCGGCAAAACTTTACCCAAAAGCGGCAAATAATTTCCGCTTTGTATTTATCGTACTTTTTTTAGAAACCTTAAAGTATGCGCATAAAAAAACCCACCATAAAATGTATGGTGGGGTTTTTATGGCCGTCCAAAAATCTAGGACAGATTTAGGCTTACTTCAGCAGAGCAAGAACAGACTGCGCCTGTTGGTTTGCCTGAGACAACATCGCTGTGCCAGCTTGCTGGATAATCTGCGTACGAGCCAGTTCTGTAGTCTCGGCAGCATAGTCCGCATCCAAAATACGACTGCGAGATGCAGAGGTGTTTTGGGAAACATTTGCCAGGTTATCTGCGGCGTATTCGAGGCGATTAATCACTGCACCAGCAGACGATCTTGAGCTATCGAGGCTTGTAATCTGAGATGTAATGTTGGTAATCGCGCTGGTTGCTAAAGCAGCCGTGGTCAAATCATAACCTCCAACTGCAGCGCCAATGCCATTTCCTACACGAAGATTATCGATGGTAAATGCGATGTCATTAGCAGACCCTGTAAATGTAAGAGTAGTCGCAGAGGCTTTTGCAACAACTATTGCCCCGGTACCATCATGAGCGGCCACCGTATCTGTTTTTCCTGCACTCGCATCGTCATGAGTGTCTAGCGTGATCGCAAAGGCCTGACCGTTGATTGTACCAGTTACGACATCCCCATCGGCAGTTCCCGCAATAGTTAAGGTTGTAACCTGTTTGGCACCAGAAGCTGCTGGAGTGCCTGTGGCTTGTGTTACGGTTGATGAATTCTTCCCGATGGTAGCAAATGTATGACTTATAGTCTGGCTCGCATTCGCTCCAACCTGAAAGTTTTGCGCTCCCGATGTGGCGACACCATCTAAAATATTGGTGCCATTCCATTGAGTGTTGCCACCGATCCTGGTCACTTCAGCTCCCAGAGCCTGGAATTCAGTGTTGAGGGCAGTTCTGTCTGTAGCGGAGTTTGTGCCCGATGATGCTTGTACGGCAAGTTCACGCATGCGTTGCAACATATCCGAGACCTCTATCATGGCGCCCTCAGATGTTTGAACCATAGAGATCGCATCATTGGCATTACGAACCGCCATATTCAGGCCATTTATCTGTGACGTCATTCGGCTTGATATCGCAAGACCAGCCGCATCGTCAGCCGCAGAGTTAATGCGCTGACCGGTAGACAGACGCTCCATTGCCTGAGACATAGCGCGCTCGTTTTTGGTTATAGCATTAGCGGTAATCGTTGCCGCTGTATTGGTATTAATTACTGTCATCGTAATTCCCCTTCACCTAACAGTGATATTATTTCAACAGCGCGAGTACTGATTGCGCCTGCTGATTAGCCTGAGACAGCATTGCCGTGCCAGCTTGCTGGATAATCTGTGTACGAGCCAGCTCGGTGGTCTCAGCAGCATAGTCCGCGTCCAAAATACGACTGCGTGATGCAGAGGTGTTTTGAGAAACATTGGCTAGATTGTCGGCAGCATATTCCAGGCGATTAATGGCCGCACCAAAAGTTGCCCGTTGCGTGTTTAATGCCGTCAGAGCAGTGTCAATGTAGCCGATATTAGTATTCGCGGCAGTAGCGCTTGCCATTGCTAACGTCGAAGTAAAGTTGGTGCCCAAATCGTCGGCGGTTTCAAAGTTACCGAAGTCAACCGTGATTGTCTGAGAGGCATTGGCGCCAACCTGAAAGGCAGCTGTTGCAACATCACTATCAGCAACGCCAGTGGTCAAATCACCGTCTAGCAGATTTCTTCCATTCCATTGAGTATTTTCAACGACTCGGAAGATTTCATCTCGCAAAGCGGTAAACTCGGTCTGTAGAGCTGTAACATCGGTTGATGAATTTGTACCAGTTGAAGCTTGCACTGCCAATTCGCGCATGCGCTGGAGCATATTAGTCATTTCTATCATAGCGCCGTCAGCGGTTTGTATCATAGAGATCGCATCATTCGCATTGCGAACCGCTGTATTCAGGCCATTAATCTGTGATGTCATTCGGCTTGATATAGCAAGGCCAGCGGCATCATCACCGGCAGAGTTGATGCGCTGACCGGTAGACAGACGCTCCATCGCCTGAGACATGGCACGCTCATTTTTGGTTAGAGCATTTGCAGTTATTGTGGCTGCTGTGTTTGTGTTAATTACGGTCATGATAATTCTCCTTTACCTTTTAAAAAATACGATTATTTCAACAGCGCAAGTACTGACTGCGCCTGCTGATTAGCTTGTGATAGCATCGCTGTTCCAGCCTGCTGGATGATCTGTGTACGAGCCAGCTCAGTAGTCTCAGCGGCATAGTCCGCGTCCAGAATCCTGCTACGTGAGGCAGAAGTATTCTGGGATACATTTGCCAAGTTGTCTGCTGCATATTCCAGGCGATTAACTAAGGCGCCAGATGAGGCTCGTGCGGTATTGATCTTCTGTATCGCATGGTCCATGGAGGCGATTGCGTTCGTGGCGCCCTGAACAGTTGAGATGTCCATAACTTGAGAGGCTGCCACTAATCCTCTTGTAATTTGTAAGTTCGCAACTGTGAAATCGCCAGTTGAAGCGGTCACTGTTGTACCCACAAATTTTAGACTATCAGCTTCATCCACTACTAAAGAGATATTACCAGCACCGCTCGTGCTCGCAATATTTGTGGCACTAGTCGTAATTTCCGAAGACGAGCCGTGCATGGTAATTCCGGTAACTTGTCCACTAGAAACCGTCGTAACTTCACCCGCGTAATATACGCTGTCGATTGTGAAGCTAATGGTATCGCCGGTTTGATAGTCCACTGCAGTGCCAGTATCTAGTGCCGTAACCAGATACTGGCTTGCGGCCGAACCACTGGCGTCTGTTCGAGCACCTACTGACATGGTGCCTAGTGCGGAACCAGTTTCCACAACTGCAAACGTATGCCCAATCGTTTGTGAGGCATTTGCGCCTACTTGAAAGCTTTGCTCTCCAGAAACGCCAGCCCCATCCAAGATAAGAGTTCCATTCCAGGTAGTATCATCCCCAATTTGTTGGATTTGAGCGGCTAATGCCGAAAATTCAGTATCGAGAGAGGTTCTGTCGGTAGAGGAGTTTGTACCTGAAGATGCTTGAACCGCCAGTTCACGCATCCGCTGCAACATATTGGTTACCTCAATCATCGCGCCGTCTTCGGTTTGAATCATTGAGATGGCATCGTTCGCATTACGAACTGCCATGTTGAGACCGTTAATCTGCGAGGTCATTCGGCTAGATATAGCAAGACCAGCCGCATCGTCACCAGCAGAGTTGATGCGCTGACCGGTAGACAGTCGCTCCATGGTCTGCGTCATCGCACGCTCATTCTTCGTCAAAGCATTAGCGGTAATCGTTGCCGCTGTATTGGTATTAATTACTGTCATTGTTATGCCCTTCTCAAGTGGGATAGTTTCTTCTCAAAGGACATATCGACACCACCAGGCAAAACTATAGCTAGAAAGAGAAAATATATTGCCGGGTTAAATACTTTGCACTTTAGTTTGCTGAAATAAGGCCCTAGTTTCTTTGTTGTTGGCTGGAGTGGGGAGTGGTTGAGTTTGAGGTTAGAAATATTTCGGACAGAAGGGCTATTAGATGGGTAGGAAATATCGTTACTTATCTGGGCAGATATGTCGTAGAGATGCGATGTGTCAGATAAAGCAAAAATCTATGAAATAAAAAAACCTCCCGCTGGGAGGTTTTTGTTTACAACATTTGCCAATTTAAGTTAGGTGAGGATTTAACCCTTCAATAATGACAGTACCGATTGGTTAGACTGATTAGCCTGGGCCAGCATAGCGGTACTTGCCTGTTGAATGATTTGCGTCCGAGCTAGCTCAGTGGTTTCCTTCGCGTAGTCAGCGTCTTCAATACGGCTGCGCGAGGCGGCGGCATTCTGAGAGCCATTGGCGAGGTTGTCGATGGCATACTCCAGGCGATTCATACCTGCACCATAAATAGCTCGCTGTGCATTAATTCCATCCATAGCTGCATCCAGCTCTGCGAGTGCCACGTTAGCATTTGTATCTGTTGCAATGGACAGTCCTGTCAAATCTCGACCATAAACGCTGTTTACTGCGGTGAAGCCTGCAGTTACCTCAGTAACTGGATTAGCTATATCAAAGCCACCGTCATCTGCGGTAATGGTTGGGTTAGAGAGTACTTTGCGAGCATTCTCGTAAGTAAATGTGAGGCCTGCATCCACTGCATCCGTACCTGCTACCTTGGTTGCTACGGTATGACCAGTGGCTCCACCCACCAATGTTGGCGCTATGGTTGCCACGCCAGTGGATTTCGCGGTAAAGCGAAGGTTCGTGGTTGTATCTGGGTCTGCGTCTACAGTAAACAAAAAGTTAGCGTAATCTGCTTCAGCTTGAATAGCTGCAATCAAATCAGCCCGGGTTGCAGCATCAGTGTTATCACCCTCTATGGCATCTACTTCAGCGCCAGTCATTGTCAGAACGGTGGTTCCATCACTGATCGAAATAGCAGTGCCGCCGCCAGAAATAGTTTCTACGTTGGCATCGGCCAATCCAGCAACTGTAAAGGCAGCTGCAACACCAGCGACCGCTGTGGTTTTAGAGACTGTAAAGTCCAGGCCTGCGTGGTCTGCATGAGATGTAATAGCGCTGGCAAGGGCATCAATAGTGGTTACGCCGCTGGCATCAACCGTTAGGCTATTTTCGCCATCGGAGAGCACTACATTGCCATCAATGGCAGCAACATTGTTATCTGAGAGGGCTGTTCTATAAATCGCAGCCACACCTGTGACGGATTTGCCTTCGGTGGTAACTGTAATATTGCCAGCTACTTGCACGCCGCCATCAAGAGCGGTAAATGTAGGTGGTGTGGCCACAGCTTCAGCAGTTTTGTAGGTAAAGGCAATGCCTGTTCCCGCCGCATTGGCAGCTACTGTAAAGTCTAAATTAGCGTAGATAGGGTGCGCCTGAATATCGGTTATCAGGTCTGCTGTATCTGTAGGGGTATCGTATGCCGCTGAGGCGTAGTCAATTCGCATGGTAGTGGTGCCATCGGACAGGGTCACCATCTGGTCAATACCGGCAGCAGTTCCATCAGCAATAATCGAGTCGTATACAGCCGCTATATTAGTAGTAGGTGCGTTAAGGCTCCAATCACCAAAGGACACATCCATTACCTGCTGAGCATTGGCGCCAATCTGATAGGTAGCTGTACCATTGCTGGCGGTACCTGCGGTACCATCCAAAATATTATCACCATTCCACTGGGAATTTTTGGCGACTCGGGCTATTTCAGCTTTCAGTTGCTGAAATTCAAGATCCAGGCTGCCCTGGTCAGTGGTGGTCACTGTACCGTTGGTGGCTTGCACTGCGAGTTCGCGCATGCGCTGCATCATATTGCCAAGCTCTATCGAGGCTCCATCAGCAGTTTGAATCATGCTGATAGCATCACCGGCGTTTTGAACCGCTTGGTCCAAGCCTTTAATCTGGGAGGTCATACGAGAGGAAACGGCAATACCCGCCGCATCGTCCTGAGCAGAGTTGACACTCTTACCGGTAGATAGGCGCTCCATAGCCGTTTGCATTGCGCGATCATTCTTGGCCATCGCGTTCTGAGTAATGACGGCAGAGATGTTTGTATTAATAATTGCCATTGTAAAAATCCTTCATCTTTATTTAAGTCATGGTTGCGCAGCTACGCTGAGCCAAACTTCGTTAAAAATATAAAAGGTTCCGTTGCATACCTTTATCTAAAATTCTGTTGTCTTTAAAAGCAAACCCTTAAAAAGACCACTTAGTTCAAGAAATGCAAAAGCAATGCCAACTTTTTGTGGAATGGCGCAACTATTTTATTAAATTCAATAAAATCAATAAGTTAAAAATATTTAGGCAGGCGAAAGAACAGCGAATGCTGTTAATGTGGCAAATAATTGCCATAGAAGATTGCCACCTGTCGGGAAACCGGCAGGCGTTTTGGGGGGATTCTGAAACTGGGCCCCTATAGACCAGCTATGTTGGTTGCCGCAGCGGCCTTACTTTAAAAAACCTCATCAAATAGCACGCCCTTGAGCGAATCTAGTTGCTGAGACATGCGAAGGACCGCCTCACCAGGTAGCTTGCGGATAACTTCACCAGTATTGGTGTCGGTCACCTGCACCACAAAGCGCCTAGATGAATCATCGCGGGAGAAGTGCAGAGCAGTAGGCACTTTTTTTACCGCTGCATTAAGCGCTTCCATAGCCTCATGAATCTTGGCAGCACTGTCGCTGATTTGACTAATGGACTCGCCCTTGCGGGAGGCGAGCTCTTTGCTCATATCCTGCGCTGTGGTTTTGGCAGCTTCGACCTTGACCTGTGCTTCAGCGGGAGCAGATGGACCTGCCCCAGTCTGAACTGGAGGTCTGGCTTGCGCCACCTCTACAGGCGGTGCACTTCTAATACCTAAGTCACCTGATGTCATATCACTCACCGTTAATAATGTAACCCGACTTTTATCAGCGGGGTCAGCTAGCCCCTAACGACCATTATTGGTGGATAGAGGAATCTTCAAAGTTACTATCGGCAGTAGATTGAGAAGCTTTAATAGTTTCTTCAATTATTTTTTATAGACCGATAAAACCCTCTAATAAACCCTGAGCCCCCGGCTATGAGCCCGGTGTCGGTAAGGTTATACTATATTCCATTGTTGAATCTATGCAGATCGCATTATCTGCAGATAACTTGGAGTATGGCTGTGGTGGTTGCTGCTATAGGGCTAATTGATAGGCTTACCGAGATAATCGGGCGCGTGATTTCCTGGCTGACTTTGATTATGGTTTTTCTGGTGGTCACTGTGGTGGTAATGCGTTACTTTCTTGAGATGGGCTCGATCGCCCTGCAGGAGCTGGTTACCTATATCCACGCCATGGTGTTTATGCTGGGTATTGCCTTTACCCTTAAGCGTGGTGGCCATGTGCGGGTAGATATTTTCTATCGCGACTTTCCGGCGCAGAGAAAGGCGCTTGTGGACCTGTTGGGCGGGTTGTTCTTTCTTCTTCCTGTAACCCTGCTGATCTTTGTAACCAGCTGGGACTATGTGGCTGCAAGCTGGGCCATTACTGAGACCTCGGCAGAGAATAATGGCCTGCCGTTTATTTATCTGCTGAAAACCCTAATGCTCATTATGCCCGGCATGCTGCTACTACAGGGTATTGCTGAGGTCTTAAAGAGCGGGTTAATACTGTCAGGCCGCGGCTCTACAGAGCATGAAACCGTCGGGCCTATTCTCTGATGGCTGAGTTTATTCCTTTTCTGATGTTTTTAACTGTGTGCCTGGTGTTGATGGCAGGCTATCCGGTCGCACTGTCGTTGGCGGGAACCGCACTGATATTTGCCCTGGTCGGCACAGCTGTTGGCCTGTTTGATATGGCCTTTTTACAGGCGCTACCCAATCGGCTTTTTGGCACCATTGAAAACACCACCCTTATCGCTGTGCCCCTGTTTATTTTTATGGGGGTGATGCTGGAAAAATCACGATTGTCTGAAGACTTGCTAGAGAGCATGGCCGATCTATTCGGCGGCTTTCGCAGTGGGCTGGGAATTTCTGTGGTGATAGTAGGTGCGCTGTTGGCTGCCAGCACAGGTATTGTTGGGGCCACCGTGGTGACTATGGGGTTGATGTCTCTGCCCACTATGTTGAAGCGCGGCTACTCCTCGGCCCAGGCTACAGGTGTAATTGCTGCCACTGGTACTCTGGGGCAAATTATTCCTCCGTCGATTGCACTGGTTTTGCTGGGTGACACATTGTCTAGTGCCTATCAGCAGGCACAGTTAAATATGGGTATTTTTACTCCGAAAACTGTGTCTATTGGCGACCTATTTGTCGGCGCGATTATTCCAGGTCTGATTCTGGTCTGCATGTATATCCTCTATGTCATTCTATTTTCCAGGCCGGCGCTGCAGGTTGAGGCCGAATTACCGGAAGGGCAGCCCTCTGTCGATAAACTGTCGCGAGCCATGCGTAATCTGCTGCCCCCGGTATTTTTAATTGTCGCAGTGCTGGGCTCTATTTTGACTGGCGCCGCTACACCCACAGAGGCGGCTGGTGTGGGTGCCTTTGGTGCCACCTTGCTGGCTGCTCTCAGGGGGCAGCTGAGCCTCAGCCGGCTGCGAGAGGTTGCTCAGAGCACCACGGAAGTCACTTCGATGGTGTTTTTAATTCTGATTGGAGCGGCGATATTCTCTCTGGTGTTTAGGGGCTTTGGCGGCGAAGAGGTTGTTGAGCAGTTCTTTAACAATTTGCCCGGCGGTATTGTGGCAGCAACATTACTGGTGATGTTGGTTATTTTTCTGCTGGGCTTTATTCTCGACTTTATCGAGATTACATTCGTGGTAGTGCCTATTGTGGGGCCAGTGCTTTTGGCTATGGGACTGGACCCGGTCTGGCTGGGCGTGATGATTGCTATCAATTTGCAGACCTCGTTTTTGACGCCGCCCTTTGGCTTTGCCCTGTTTTACCTGCGTGGCGTGGCGCCAGCTGCGGTTGAGACCTCTGATATGTACCGCGGGGTGATGCCATTTATCGCCATGCAGGTAGCCCTGATGCTGATGTTATCAATCTGGCCACAGCTGGCCACCTGGTTGCCAGAACTTATTTACAACTAGTGGCTGGACTAAAACTTATACCTAAAGGAAGAGACCTAAACCAATGCAAAATATCAATGAATCCCCTACACCTATTGGCCAACTGATTTCTCAGACCATTGCCATGCCCAGAGAAACCAATTCCAATGGCGATATCTTTGGCGGCTGGTTGCTGAGCCAGATGGATCTGGCTGGCGCTATATTGGCGGGGCGAATTGCCAGTGGGCGTGTGGCCACTGTGGCCATTAGCAGCATGTCATTTCTTAACCCTGTGCCAGTGGGGGCAGTGGTGGGCTGTTATGCCAACACCCTATCTGTGGGTACCAGTTCAATCACCATCTCAATAGAGGCCTGGATCAGCCACAATAATAAGTCCGATTTATGCAAGGTAACCGAGGGTGAATTTGTGTTTGTAGCCATAGATGACAATGGCAATACCAGGACAGTGCCCAGCCCATAGAAGACCGGTTACAGCTTTAAAGCGGCAAAAATTTCCCGGCGCAGAGGTTCTATCTCATTGACCAGATGATGATTGGCTTCAGCTATTATCTGTACCTGTAGCCCTGGCAGCTGGTGTTTAAACTGCGTCAGATTATCTTGCCAGGCCAATGTTTTATCGCCACTGCCCTGAATCAGATTGATCTGGGTATCTGTAAATTGGTCATCGGCCCTAAAGCGGCAAAACTCCTTAATCCATTGATCCAGCGCAGCCACCCAGGCCATAGGCACTCTGCGGGGTTGAAATGGATCGCGGTTCTTTACAAAATCCAAAAATTCCACATCAAAGGAGCTGGGCCTAAACACCCGTTTGGAGCTGCCGCTAAAGAGTCTGACCAGCCGAAATAACAGCCTGTTTACACCCCAGCCCCTGGGTCTTAGGAGGGGAGCCAGCAAATTGAGTCTGGCAAATGGATAGTTCTCTTTCCGGCCAAAATTAATGAGATGTTTTAGCAGTATGGCGCCACCCATGCTCTGGCCTATAGCCTGCAGGGGTAGGTCGAACATTGTCTGGCTAATATCTATTACTCCAGTTAGCGCTCTTACATAGTCTGCGTAGTCTAGAATAAAACCAGGTTGGCCTGTTGAAAGACCATGCCCGGGAAGATCGAAACAGATGACATTGAGTCGTCGCTCAAGCAGATGCTCGATTAAATGGTTAAACAGACCCATATGATCCATATAGCCATGGACTACAATCACTGAGCCAAGGGGATTTTTCGGCATCCAGCACAGGCTGACTATAGCTTGATGCTGTTCAGCCTGATGTAAATTGATCACCCCGGCACGGAGATGGAGATCCCCGCGGGGAATAGGAAGCTGATAAAAGTCGAGATACTGTCCCAAGGTAGTGTCAGCTGGGTCGACAAGAGCTGTTTCGGCACTGAAAGTCGGCAGATTTTCGCGTAGCGCTGTGATCTTAGACTGATCAAAAGTGTCTCTTGATTGCCCCATAGACTATTCCAAAATTATGTTAAAATTAGTGCGTCCCCCGGTGCTATTGACGCATAAAACTATCTTGTCAGATTGGTTATGAATTACAAGAACAAAGATGTTGTCGATAAATTAGTCAGAGAGCATAGCTCAGCGCTAGTGCGGTTTTTGACGCGCCGCATGAAAAGCCGCGAAGACGCGGAAGATATAGCTCAGCCGGCTTACCTGAAACTCTAGACTCTGGATAACCTAGATCAGGCGCCGCCATTTTTAGGTTAGGCATTTAACGATAATTTTGATGCCAGGACCATGATGCCACTGGCCGATTTCTCTATGCGAGGCTTAGCCGCAGACTCTGATGTAAGACCATTTGGATCAGCCATAAAAAAAGGCACTGAACAGTGTTCAGTGCCTTTGGTATAGCGTCTTGTTGGTTTATTCGTCAGTCGATAGAGAGATATCGTAAACCCCAGCCTCTCTGGCCTGGTCGGAAATCTTCACGAAAAGCTCAGTCTTAGACTTGGGGTGAGAACTAATTACCACCTTGGCTTCCGGCTTCTCGGCATGCATTCTCTCAACGTTGGCACGCACAGATCGAATATCAATGCGACGGCCCTCGAGGGTAAGTTCATTACTCTCAGAGATTCTGAAAACAATGTTGGTATTCTCGGAGTCTGGTGGGGGTTGATCCGAGGTTGGTGGACGGTTAACGCCAAGGCCAACTTCATTAACAAATGATGCAGTTACAATGAAGAAAATCAACATGATAAACACCACGTCCAGCATAGGTGTCATATCAATCTGTGATTCATCTTCCGCTTTACGTCTTTTGCCTAGCGCCATGTTAAATCGCACCTTTTAAAAACTACTAGTTCAATGGAGGGGGGCATTCTACTGAATTTTATAAAAATTACTAGTCACCTCAACCTGCGAGTGAAACACCTCACTTATGCTATTCTGACTTCTTGTGCCCCTTGGTACCAGCACTGATTACTCATAATCGCAAAAAAGTCGTATTTAGGAATACCTATGCCGGAATTACCAGAGGTAGAGACTACCCTCAGAGGAATTGAGCCTGCCATTGCAGGTCAAGTGATCAACAGTATCCGAGTTCACCAGGGCTCTCTGCGCTGGCCGGTCAACCCCAATCTTGCGCAGCTTGTCGAGGGCCAGACAGTTACTCATCTGTCCAGACGCGCCAAGTATCTGTTAATGCAACTCGACCAGGGTTCCATGTTGGTACATTTGGGTATGAGTGGCAGTTTGCGCATAGTCCAGCCCAATGAGGAGTTGCGCAAGCATGACCATATAGAGATGCAGATGAGCAACGGGTCTCTACTGCGATTTCACGATCCACGGCGCTTTGGTTGCTGGCTCTGGTCTGAGGGGCCGCATCAGCAGCTAGCCCACCTGGGACCAGAGCCCCTGTCAGATGATTTTAATGGCCAAAGGCTGTACCAGTTATCGCGCAGGCGCAAAGTGGCAGTTAAGCCATTTATTATGGACAACAAAATCGTAGTGGGGGTAGGTAATATCTATGCCTCAGAGGCGCTGTTCCGCAGCGGTATCAGGCCAGATAGGGCATCTGGCAACCTATCGCTGCGGCGCTACACAGAGCTTGCCGGCCATATCAAAGAGGTGTTGGCCGCGGCTATTGTGCGGGGTGGCACCACATTGAGGGATTTTGTTAATGGTAACGGAGAGCCTGGATACTTCCAGCAGACCCTGGCTGTCTATGGCCGAGGTGACGAGCCCTGTATCGCCTGTGCGGGCCGCCTAAAGGAGATTAAGCTGGGTCAGCGCAGCTCGGTTTTCTGCCCGCGCTGCCAGAGGTAGCTCAGTGGTTAAATTTGTTAGACAGGGCCTCAACCACATTGGTTGGAACAAATTTGGAAACATCGCCATCCAGTGAGGATATCTCTCGTACCAGCGACGATGAGATGTAGGAAAATCTCTCCGCGGGGGTGAGAAAAATACTTTCAACCTCTGGTGACAGTGCCCGATTCATATTGGCCAGCTGGAATTCGTACTCAAAATCGGAAACAGCTCTCAAGCCACGCATAATGGCATCTGCGCCGCAGTCATTCACGAAGTTCACCAATAGATAATCGAAGCCACGAATCTCAATATTGGGCACATGGGCCAGAGCGTCAGAGGCTAGCTGAATTCGTTCGTCGATGCTGAACAGTGGGCTTTTGCGCTGGCTGCTGGCAATACCTATTACCACTTTGTCGAAAAGCCTGGCAGCGCGCTCGACAAGGTCTATATGACCATTGGTGATAGGGTCAAAGGTACCAGGATAGACAATAGTCTTCATGAGCAAAATCTCGATCGGGATATGAGAGGCCGCATATTACTTAAATTAGGCGCTGGGCTCAATGTAAGAATACAGGCAGTATTTTACTCCTCCAGTTACTTTCTCCTGACGATGCTGCCAGTTAACTGGAGCCACAAAGCTGTTATCTGTTGCGGGCAGTTCACAGTAGATGGTGGCCCCGGGCGCCAACCAGTCAGCGCTATTAACTGCCGCACATACGGCGCTGTGCAGCTGATGATCGAAAGGCGGGTCGATAAATACAATATGGTAGCCCTGCTGAGGCCGATGCTGCTGAAGATACTGCTGGCAGTCGGCACCTACAATGCTGAGATTGTCGGCCTCTAGCAGGGCCTTATTATCGTTCAGCTGCTGAACTGCAGCTGGATGTCGCTCAATGGCAGTGCAGCTGGACGCTCCTCGAGACAGGGCCTCAAAACACAGAGCTCCGGAGCCAGCAAACAGATCAAGGCAGCGCGCGCCGGCAATCTCGGCGGCCAGCCAGTTAAATAAGGTCTCGCGGATACGGTCGCCAGTGGGCCTTAAGCCGGGCACGGCCGGAAAAGGCAGCCGCCTGCTGCGCCACTGGCCGCCAATAATACGCAACTGCTGCTGTGCTTTGGCCTGAGTTTTATCGCCGCGCAAATAGATGCTCCTAATCAGTGAGTTTTACGCACTTTTTCCGGGGTAAATGGTAGGATACACTAGAATTTACCAACCGTAATATAAGAACCTCCATGGATTCTCCCTCATCTGAAAACAAACCAGGCGAAGCGAAAAAGACATCGTTTTTGGACCGCTTTCGACGGAGTTCGGCGGCCCCGGAAGCCGCGTCAGAGGAAGAGGTCCAGTTAGCGGAGTCGGTTATAGCAGCCGCGCCATCTGTGGCGCAACCTGCAGCGCGGCCCACCCCAAAGCTAAGCTTTACCCAGCGCATGCGCAGAGCATTGACGCGCACTGGAGAGGGGATTGGCAGCCTGTTTTTGGGCGGCAAAGCCATAGATGAAGACTTGCTTGAGGAACTGGAAACTCTGCTGCTAATGGCTGATGTTGGCATGGAGACCACAGCCAATATACTGGCAGAGATAACCGATTGCCTTAATCGCAAAGCGCTCAAAGATAGCGATGCGCTCAAGGCGGCGCTCAGTGAAATACTGCAGGCAAAGCTTGAGCCCTGCGCTGTGCCCCTGGATATAAATGGCGAACAACAGCCCTTTGTTATTCTTGTGGTGGGCGTCAATGGGGTGGGCAAAACTACCACCATAGGTAAAATTGCCAATCAACTGCAGCAGCAGGGCAAGTCCGTAATGCTGGCCGCTGGAGACACCTTTCGCGCTGCTGCCGTGGAACAGCTGCAAGTCTGGGGTGAGCGCAATAATGTGCCTGTGGTTGCTCAGCACACAGGGGCCGATAGTGCCTCGGTGATTTTTGATGCAATTCAGGCGGCCAAGTCCCGTGGCATAGATGTGATTATTGCCGATACAGCCGGCAGATTGCACAACAAAAGCAATTTGATGGAAGAGCTTAAAAAGGTCAAGCGCGTGGCGGGCAAGCTTGATGATACGGCGCCTCACGAAGTGCTGTTAGTATTGGATGCTGGTACCGGGCAAAATGCGGTGAATCAGATGTCCCAGTTTAACCAGGTGGTTGGCGTCACAGGTATAGCGCTGACTAAGCTCGATGGCACTGCCAAAGGCGGCGTGATCTTTGCTCTGGCAGATAAGTTCTCAGTGCCCATTCGCTATATAGGCGTAGGCGAGGCCCAGGACGATCTGCAGCCTTTTGCAGCCAATGAATTTGTCGATGCCCTGCTGAGTGCAGGGGTTACTGAGTAACAGCTATGATTTGTTTCGATAATCTCAGCAAGCGCTATCCCGGTGGTTTCGAGGCCCTGAAGAATGTCAGCTTTGAAATGGACGCGGGAGAAATGGCCTTTTTGACTGGGCACTCCGGCGCGGGCAAAAGCACATTGCTGAAAATGCTGATGCTGATGGAGCGGCCCACATCGGGCAATCTCCTGATCAATGGCAAAAATCTTAATCGCCTGTCTAACTCTCAGATTCCTATCTATCGCAGACAGGTGGGAGTAGTGTTCCAGAATCATCAGCTGCTGTTGGATCGAACTGTGTTCGACAATGTGGCCCTGCCTCTGCAGGTCTCAGGTTACCCCAGCAGCGAAATTGGCCGCCGGGTGCGAGCAGCGCTAGACGGAGTAGGCTTGCTAGAGAAAGAACAGCAAAAGCCCATTGCTCTTTCCGGTGGCGAGCAGCAGCGTGTGGGTATTGCCCGGGCAGTGGTCCACAAGCCCCGCATTCTTCTGGCCGATGAGCCAACGGGAAATCTAGATCCCGAGTTGTCTAGTGAAATTATGGCCCTGTTCCGCCGCTTTCAAAATGTTGGCGTAACCGTATTAATTGCCACCCACGACATCACATTGATCAATCGTATGCAACTGAGAATTATGCATCTCGAAGAGGGTGAGTTGACCGACGACGGAGCCGGTTATGGCCGCTAAAGATAGAAATGCCCGAGATAGCGTCCAGCGGGGCGCCAGCGGCAAAAAAATAAGATTTGCCGATCGCTGGCAGGGATATAAGGCCCACCACAGAGATACTGTCCGGCTCAGTTTGCGCAAGCTGCTGAGTGAACCCCTGCAAACATTGATGACTGTGGCGGTGATTGCCATTGCTCTGGCACTGCCATCGGCGCTGTATCTGACGGTGGAAAATATTGACCAGCTTGGCAGTCATTTCGAATCCTCGGCTCAGATTACTGTGTATGTTAAAAAAGGCGCTAAACCACAGGCAGTTGATGGTCTGCGAGCAAAGCTCGACGCCATGTCTGGGGTAGATAGCCTGAGCTATATTTCGGCCAAACAGGCGCTGCTGGAATTTAAGGCCCTGTCCGGGTTTGGCGCGGCCCTGCGCGACCTTGAAGAAAACCCGCTGCCAGCGGTATTTTTGGTGCAGCCAGCGGTCTCGGAGCCCATTGATATGGGCCAGATCAAGCGCCTTATGAGCAAAATCGAATCCTATGCTCTGGTGGACGATGTGCAGATTGATATGGCCTGGCTTCAGCGGCTGCACAGCCTCACCGAAATGGGCCAAAAAGTGGTGGTAGCCCTGGGTGCAGCTCTGGGATTAGGGGTCTTGCTGGTAATAGGCAACACGATCCGGCTCTCTATTCAGAGCCGTCGCGATGAAATTATTGTGATCAAACTTGTAGGTGGCACCAATGCCTATGTGCGGCGCCCCTTTCTCTACACAGGCATGTTGCTGGGTATATTTGGCGCATTGACCGCTGCCATTATGCTCTATGCCAGTCTGCTGTGGATGAGCAGCTCGGTAGCCAATCTGGCGGAGCTGTATCAGAGTCAGTATCGGCTTCAGGGGCTAGGTATGCTCGGCTTTCTCGGTCTACTAGGTCTGGGTGGTCTGTTTGGATTGGGCGGCGCCTGGATAGCAGTGAGCAAACATCTTCGCGACATTGAGCCAAAATAGCCTTTTATCCCGTAGACACCCCGTAATACCTGATATTTATTACACCTGTAATTGAACCTTCAGGGGCTAGGAACAACTAATCTTTTAATGCTAAACTTATAAACCAGCTATTTTTAGGCAACCCAGTAGAGAACGCTATGAACAAAGCTCTTCAAACCATGGAATGGATGACCCCAGGCGCTAACCTGAATGCTTATATTCAGGGCACAGCCACGGTGCCGATTCTCTCTATTGAAGAAGAAAAATCCCTGGGCGAAGCGCTTTACTACGAAGATGATCTGGATGCAGCCCGCCGCCTGGTTATGTCTCACCTGCGTTTTGTAGTTCATATTGCGCGTTCCTACAACGGATACGGCCTGCCCCTTGCAGACCTTATTCAGGAGGGCAACGTGGGCCTGATGAAGGCGGTACGCCGCTTTAACCCTGAAAAAGGGGTGCGCGTAGTGTCCTTTGCGGTGCACTGGATCAAAGCCGAGATTCACGAATTTATTCTGCGCAACTGGCGCATTGTCAAAATTGCTACCACCAAGTCTCAGCGCAAGCTGTTCTTCAATCTGCGCAGCGCCAAAAAGCAGTTGCAGTGGTTGACCGCGGACGAGGCCAAAGCCGTTGCCGATGATCTGGGCGTAGAAATTAAAGATGTTATGGAAATGGAGATGCGTCTCACGGCTCGAGACTCAGCCTTTGATGCGCCGGCAGAAGAGGATGACGAGAAGGCAGCCTATGCGCCGGTTCACTACCTGGAAGATAAGACTGCCGACCCGGCACAGCAGGTCGAAAACGACGATTATCAGGGCGACAATAATCTGCGTCTGGCGGAAGCAGTGCGGAGCTTGGATGAGCGCAGCCAGGATATTTTGCAGTGCCGCTGGTTGGATGATAAAAAAGCTACGCTGCACCAGTTAGCGGACAAATATGGTGTCTCTGCTGAGCGTATTCGCCAGCTCGAGAAAAACGCCATGAAGAAAGTTCGCCTGGCCATGGAAGCCTGATTAGACATAACTCATCTCGCAAGCCGCACTGTTTTTATCTCTAGGTGCGGCTTTTTTAATGCCTGGGCTTAGCGCTCGGATTTATAGCCCAAACACTCCTATGAATAAATCGCTGTGGATAAAAATTATTGCCCTGAGTGGTGCTATCTCCGTCGCCCTGGGCGCATTTGCTGCCCATGGCCTAGCTGACAGCCTGTCTGTCAAAGCCTTGGCGACCTTCCGCACCGCCGTTCTCTACCAATTTTTGCATACCATTGCTCTGCTGGGACTGATGAGTCTGCCGGATCAACTTATGGATACAGGGCGACAGCAACTGGCTGCCAAAAGCTGGCTTTTGGGGATTCTGCTATTTTCCGGTTCCCTCTACACTTTGGTATTTACCGGCATCACTGCCCTAGGCATGATTACCCCTGTCGGCGGCCTGGCCTTTATTGTCGGTTGGCTTTTGCTGTTCACTGGGGTAAAAAGAAGCGATTAAATGGATATCAGACCTGAATACCGCAAAAAATCTATTCGCAGCTATGTGGTGCGTGCTGGTCGTATGACCGATGGGCAGCGCAATGCCTTTGAAAACAGCTGGGCCAAATATGGGTTAAAGTTGGCCGACGGTCCAATAGATACGGACAACCTATTTGGCCGCACCGGGACCAAGGTGTTGGAGATAGGTTTTGGCATGGGCGATTCGCTGTTGAAAATGGCTGCGGCCGAACCTGACACCGACTTTATTGGCATTGAGGTGCATCCTCCCGGGGTGGGCACATTAATGAATAGTGCCGCCGAGCAGGGGATAGACAACCTGCGAGTTTATCTGGCTGATGCCAATGATGTGCTGGAAGAATGTTTTGCCGCCGAGAGCATTGATCGTCTGCAGCTGTATTTCCCCGACCCCTGGCATAAGAAAAAGCACAATAAGCGACGCATAGTGCAGCCGAGTTTTGTGCAGCTGGTGCGAGAGAAACTGCGACCTGGAGCTGTGTTACATATGGCCACAGACTGGCAACATTATGCCGAGCAGATGCTGGAGACTCTGGATGCCGCCGAAGGCTTTGAGAACAGAGCTGGCGCCGGAAACTATTCTCCCCGGCCGGACTACCGCCCGCTCACAAAATTTGAGCTGCGCGGCGAGCGTCTCGGTCATGGTGTATGGGACCTTATCTATGAAAAAACTAATTAACCCCGCCAGATAAATGACCTAAACTAAACCCCAATACTCAACTCTTTAAACCAGCGATAACAGGATTTACCATGAACCTATTGAAACTTCTCTCATTGACTGCACTTCTTGCGCTAGCCGGCTGTGATCAAATGAATAACCAGCCTCAGGAGGCCGATTTGCAAACTCAAGACCAAAAAATAAGCTACTTACTAGGTATGGATAATGGCAAAAATATCCAGACCATAGGCATCGAAATCGATAATGCAGCATTTCAACAGGGATTTAGCGATGGTTTAAATAATGCTGAGCCACAGCTGACGGAAGAGCAGATTGCCGAGGCTATCAAATCCTTCGAAACCCTGATGACCGCCAAGCGTGACGAAATGCAGCAAGCCGAGCAGCAGTCCAGCCAGATGCAGGCCGATGCTAACCAGGCAGAGGGCAGTGCGTTTCTAGCAGAGAATGGTGCCAAAGACGACGTGGTTACTACTGAGTCTGGATTACAGTACAAAGTTCTGGTGGCAGGTTCAGGTGCTAAGCCCGGTATCGACAGCATGGTAGAAGTTCATTATGCGGGTCGCCTGCTAGATGGCACTGAGTTTGATAGCTCTGTTAAACGCGGTGTTCCAGCGCAGTTTGGTGTGACCCAGGTGATTGCCGGCTGGACAGAAGCTCTACAGCTGATGGAAGAGGGCTCCAAATGGGAGCTGTATATCCCAGCTGATCTGGCCTACGGCCCCGGCGGAACAGGCCCCATTGGCCCCAATGCGACATTGATCTTTGAGGTGGAGTTGCTTCAGGCAAATGTTGCAAGCGGAGAGGGTTAAAGCAGTCAGGCTGCAACCTAAAGCTAAAAAGCCCCGAATTATCGGGGCTTTTTTATTGGTACTGCCGAAACTCTAGGGCTCTTCGATAAGCTGACTGACGTGAGAATGGTGAAGCACCTCAATCATTTTGTCCTCAGACTCAAAGCGTTGGGCCAGAGTCTCGCCAATTTCCGACAGATCTGTGGTCAGAGCGTCCAGATCATCCGTGGCTAAGTATTTGTCATTAAAGTCGAGAATCAGCTCGGTAGAGGGCTGGATTTTCTCCATTAGCGCAGCGCCCTTTTCAAGACCCTCTTTGTCGCTGAAAGCTTTGCCTTCAGCTGCTAGCTGCTCAAACACTTCGAAATGCCCAACAGATACATAGTCGACCATTAGCTCACAAAAATTCTGCAGCTTGCTGCCGTGGTCACTGTTGGCACCATCAAAGTTTTTTATTTCACTGAGCTCGCAATATTTGACTAGCAATTCACGGCGCTCTTCGAGCCAGCGGTCTATCACATCGCTGACACCGCCCCAGTGTTGCTGTAATGATTGGCAATTTTCTAACATAAGATCCTCTACTATTCACTCCCTTGGACTTTTAGTGTACCTGTTTTTCTTCGCGATAATAACTATTCAAAGAAGAAAAATTTACACCAAAAAAGCCATTAACGGCGGCAGAAAAATCGAGGTCCAGATACCATTTAGCCCCATACCCAGGGTTGAAAAGGCGCCGCAGCGCGGGCTCTGTTCAAAGGCCCTGGCTGTTCCTATAGCATGGGCAGAGATGCCTAAAATCAGTCCCTGCCAGCGCTCATCAGTGATTTTCGTATAGTTAAAAACTGTTTGAGCTACCAAAATGCCCACAATTCCGGTGACTAACACCACCATCACAATCAGGGTCAACAGCCCGCCCAGTTGCTCTGTAATACCTACAGCAATAGGTGTGGTTACCGACTTGGCAGCTAGCGACAGCATTACTATTTGATCCACATCAAATATCAGGGCCATTGCCAGCGCGCAGCCAGTGGCAAAAAAACCACCTATAAGCACTGTAGTGGCAATAGTGATAAGCAGTGGCGGAAGTTGACGCATCTGTTTGGCCAGAGGCACTGCCAGGGCCACTGTAGTCGGGCCCAGCAGCCAGTTGAGTGCACCATTGCCAGAATAATAGGTATTAAAATCCATATTAATCAGATACAGAATCCCAGCTACCAGTGGGGTGCCCACCAAAAGAGGGTGCAAAAACGGATTGCCTTCGCTGCGCCTATAGACAGCTCTGCCCACCACAAAGCCCAGCAAGGACAGGGCAATGACCCATGAGCTAAGGCTAAGTTGTTGCCAATAACTGTCAAGCAAACTCATTGGTCAGATCTGCTCTGAGTGGAGCCTGCCACAACTCTGACCAGCAGGGCCATAAAAATAATAGCTGCCACGGTGCTCAGAAAAATAATGGTTAGCAAAGAGGGAAACTGCTGATAAATCTGTTGGCTAAGAAAAAAGGCGCCAACAGAGGGGGGAATAAACATGAGCGATAGATGCTGAATCAACAGGTTGCTGCTGCGGTCCAAAAACGCCAGAGGTTGACCATAGACTGTCAGCAATACCAGTAGCATCAGCATTCCCAGCAGAGGCCCGGGTAATGCTATATCAGCCGCACCAGCAGCTATCTCACCGAGCCACTGAAAAACCAGCAGCACCAGCAGTGCCATTGCAAACTTTAGGCCTTGCGCAAGAATTGTACTAGACCCACAGCGGCGAATCCGACAAAGGCCAGCATGACCCAGGCGGGCATACTTAGACCCAGTAATTGCCACTGCACCTCTGCGCAGTTGCCATCACCGCGCAATAGCATAGAGATGGCCTCTGAGGCCGAAAAGCTGTCGAACAGATAGTCCACGGGAATTCCGCAGGCGGGCACCTGATCTTCAGGCAGGCTCTGCAGCCATAGCTGCTTGCCAGAGAAATAGCTTCCTAGCCCCGCGGTGGCGATACTTAGCCCGGCATAGCAGCGCTGCCCCTTTTGCCCTGGATTGTGAAAGGCTGCAAGGGCGCAGATCACACCCACTGCAATCACAAAGACCCTCTGGGTAATGCACAAATAGCAGGGCTCAAGCCCCAGATAGTTCTGAAAATAGACTATGGCGATCACAATAAGAGCTGCGCTGACCACGGCCTGGGCAAGATTTACCATTCTGTAACTGGGCAAAACCACAAAATACTCCTGGTGCTGGGCGTTGAATTCAGAGCCCTAGTGTAATTCAATTTCCTGCAAAGTGGTGCTAACAAAAGTCTGTAATCTAGGATAAAGCTGGTGAAACTCCTGGCCTATGGCTTCTCTATGAGCCTCGATTATGGGCAGCGCCTCCTGCAGTGCCACCGGGCGCCGCAGGCGCTCACCAATACGCTGCAAAATTATTGGCAAATGCTCTGCCTGGGCATAGCTCTCGAGCCAGCCAATCGACGGCGCTCTTTCCAGAAAAAACTGAGCTCTGGGCGGCAGACCATTGTTATAGACTCCCAGATGGCAATAGAAGGTCTGGCAGAACTCATCCAGCGGCTGCTGATAATAGAGGTGCCAGTCGCGGGCCAAGAGATGATCGTAAAATACATCGGCCACTATACCTGCATAGCGACGCATGGGGCTTTTAAAGCGCTGCAAAAAAAGCCTGAGTTCTGGCTGCTGGTCAACATGCCGGTCTAGTTTGCGATGGGCCTGGATACCCACTTCCACAGCTGCAGGAAACTGGCCCCTACCCAGTGGCCCGCGCACAAAGTCTCCCAGCAGCCCCCCCACCTGATGTTGAGGGTTGTCCCCGGCAAGTGCGATATGGGCGAGATAATTCATAGATTTTCGGGGCTAATACTGGGCCAGAAACTCGTCAAAGGACAGCGTATCACTGGCTTCTATCTCGGCCATAAGCTCCATTGACTGCTCTGCCAGCTGAGCATATTTGGCTTGGGTTTCAGGACTTGGCGGCCGCGTACAAAAGTGTTCACGCTGCTCGTAGGCCTTGCGCATGGCCATGCGATAGTAGGTTTCGCCATTTTCTTCCATCTCGCGCAGCAAGGTGGCTGCAGGGGTAGCGGAGGCATCTGTATGGCGCAGTTTCATAATATTGAGAGCGGCACTGTAATCCTTGCTCTGATGGGCAGCGTCCAGCTGATCAGCCACCGGGCCCATGGCTTCAAGCAGCGAGCCACCCCAGTCCCGCAGTGATCGCTCGCCATCAGCATGCACCAGCATCAAACTGGGGTCGCGGCCCTGGTACACGGTGCGCAGATTATTCTCTGGTATACGAGCATATTCCTCGTTATTAGTATCCGGACTGTCCTGCAACAGGCAGAACAGTAAAAACGTATCCAAAAAGCGAATGGTCTCAGCATCTATACCGCTGGGAACCAACGGGTTGAGATCAATACAGCGAACCTCAATATATTCAACGCCCCGCTCCTGGAGAGCATGTATTGGGGTCTCGCCCATTTCGGTGGTGCGCTTGGGGCGAATCGAACTATAGAATTCGTTTTCAATCTGCAACAGCGCGGTATTTAGCTGCTTGTAGTTACCCTGTTGGTCCTTCAGGCCGATTTCGTCATAGGGGGGATAGGGCTGTTCGAGGGCGGACCTCAAGGTGCGCACATACTGATCCAAATCGTTATAGCAGACTATCAGTGAGCTCTGGGCTTCACTCTGATAACCGAGATCGCCCATGCGCAGGGAAGTGGCATAGGGTGTATACAGGCTGTGGCTGTCGTCGCCCACAGGCTGCAACTGATGCTCGCGACCGCGGACAAAACTTTTACAGACTGCCGGAGCCGCACCCAGCAAATACAGCAGCAGCCAGGAATAGCGGCGAAAATTGCGGATGGTGGCAAAATAGCCCTGGGTCTTAAAATCTTGCAGCGATTGCTTGTCGCCGCTGGCCGCCTGCAATTCTTGCCAGAGTTGGTCGGGCACTGAAAAATTATAATGAATACCAGCAATGGTCTGCATCAGGCGGCCATAGCGATTGCCGAGCCCAACCCGGTAAATCTGTTTCATCTTGCCCAGATTGGAACTGCCGTATTTGCCCACAGGAATGCTGCTGTCATCGCCCAGCTGGCAGGGCATGCTACTGACCCACAGCAACTCCTCACCGATATGTTGGTAGGTATAGCGGTGAATCTCGTCGAGCTCGTCCAGCACCCTATCAATAGAAGCTGAGGGCGCGGTTATAAATTCCAACAGCGCCTCGGAATAGTCTGTGGTGATTGAGGGATGTGTCAGGGTCGAACCCAGAGCTCTGGGATGGGGCGTCATTGCCAGATGCCCGGTGGGATCTACCCGCAGACTTTCTTTTTCAATGCCCCGGACAATACCGGTCAGCAGCGCCGATTTTTCAGGCCCTGCCAAGAGGGACAGTTTACTCTGTAGAGACAATTCTGGGTGCTCAGGCGGCGTCTGACTGATCAGAACTAGCTGGGGATTCGTTGCTGGCTTGCAGATCGGCTGTCAGCAGGGGGCGGCCTTTTGCATCGGCTTCGCATTCAACGATTGAGGCACGCATATCAATATCTTTGGCATTGAGCTCAATCAGTTGATTGAGGGCAATATCTCTGTAGGGAGTACAAAAAACCATAGTGCGATCAGCCTCTGAACTCCATTCCAAGTCCCTGTTGAGAGTGCGTTGATCCTGCGTTTGTAAAATATAAATTTTCATTCCAATCCCGTGACAGATCCATTGATTTGCGGCACAGTGTAACCTATACCTAGGATTGATAAAAAGGGAAATCATATGTCAAAAACAGCCCTGATACCCATAGCTGAGGGGTGCGAAGAGATTGAAGCAATCACCGTTATTGATGTGTTGCGCAGAGCTGGCGTTGAGGTCAGCGTCGCAGCAGTTAATAGTGACAGTAGCCTGAGTATCACTGGCGCTCACAGCATTCAAATCAGCGCTGATTGCAGTATTGATAGCTGCGTCAACGGTTCCTGGGATTTGATTGCCGTGCCCGGCGGAATTCCCGGAGCCGAACATCTGGCCAGCTGTCAGAATCTAGATACTCTGCTGCGTTCTCAGGTACAGGACGGCAAGTTATATGCTGCTATTTGTGCAGCTCCTGCTCTGGTTCTGGGCAGCAAAGGTCTGTTGGCAAATAAGACAGCGACCGGCCATCCGATGTTTCAACAGAATCTCAATGCCAAAGAGCTCAACAGCGAATCCAGAGTGGTGGTTGATGGTAACTGCATTACCAGCCAGGGTCCGGGAACAGCGCTGGATTTTGCTCTGGAGCTAGTTGAGCAGCTCTGTGGTGTAGTTAAACGCGAGGAAGTGGGCTCGCCGATGGTGCTGACTACATCGGCAACCGCCTACTATTAAACAGCTTAAAGCCCAATCCCAGAGACTTAGTTTGGGCTTCCAATATTAGCGCCTATCACAGGCTCTGGCTCAGGTTTGATCAGTCGGGCTTTTAGGTTGGCACCGGCCAGGTACAGGCAGGGCACAAATACCAGAGTCACGCCAGTGGCAAACAGCACCCCAAAAGCCAGCGAGGCTACCATAGGAATTAAGAATCGCGCTTGCATACTAGTTTCCAGAAGTATGGGAACCAGACCTACAAAGGTAGTAATGGAGGTCAGAATAATGGGCCTAAAGCGCTCGTAACCCCCCTGAACCAAAGACTCTTTAACGCTTAAACCGGTCTCCCGAAGTTGAGTTATTCGATCAATCAGTACTAGATTATCGTTTACCACCACCCCAGAGACCGCCAGAACTCCCAGCAGCGACAGTATGCTAAAGTCTAGGCCCATTATCAGATGGCCAAAAATGGCTCCCATAATGCCGAAGGGAACAGCAGACAGCACGCCCATTGGTTTTAGGTAAGACTTAAATTCAACTGCCATCAGAATATAGATTATCGCCAGAGCCAGACCAAACAGTTTGCTGGACGAGGCGTAAAACTCCTCCTGCTCCTCCAGCTCAGCGTCCTTGTTGAGTTTGACCTCAGGGAAGAGCTGCTGCATCTCCGCTGCCACCTCAGAGTAGACCAGTTCAGCGATCTCAGCGGCGGACATTTTGTCGTCATCGGACATAGCAGTAACCCGCACACTGCGCTCCCGATCGCGGCGATTAATTCTGCTGTAGCCGGGCACATAGCTAGCCTCTGCCACAGAGTAAAATGGAATCTCCGTGCCATTTGCCGTGCGGATGCGCACATTTTCTAATGTATCAACCTGGGCTCTATCCTCTTTAGGATAGCGCACCATCACCCGCACATCGTCGCGGCCGCGAGGAATTCGCTGAGCTTCTGCGCCATAAAATCCCTGCCTGACCTGCTGGGCCACATCCGCCAGCCCTATACCCAGATTATCAGCGCCGTCGCGCAGGCGGATATCTATATCGGAGCGACCCGAATGGATATCGTCGCGGATATTGCTGGTACCTGGCAACTGCTCGAGTTGGCGTGTTAAATAATCGGTTGCCTCCTGGAGCTGCAGCAAATTAGCTGAGGTAAGCACAACGGAAACCCCATCGGAGGTAGTTCTTGAAAGAGAGGACTGCGCCTCAAAGCTCTTGGCTTCAGGTATCTCGCCAACATAATGTTGCCAGCGCTTAGTAAGCAGCGCCGGATCAACCTTGCCGCTGTGTTCAGGATTTAATTCCAGTATCAAGCGAATAGTGTCGCCCCACATAAACGACAGCTGATTATTAGTTAGTTTGTCCGTGGTGATCTGCTCGGCAATCTCAGGGTCAGTAGCAAGCATACCGACGGCGCTCTCTGCGCGTTTAATAATCTCCAGCTTGCGCTCTTTGGAGAAGCCATCGGGCATATTAATTGTGAGCTGCATAATGTCTGAAGACACAGTGGGCATAAAGCGCTGCTTAATATAACCAGAACTTACCAGAGTAATAGATAGCGCAAAGGCCAGCACAAAGCCCACAAGGGTCAGGTAGCGCCAGTCCAGAGCCTTTATTAATAGTGGCTGATAGCTGTTTTTAGCAAAGCTCATCATGCCGCCGGCAAACCATTGGCGCAGATGGAAGAACCTGAGACCCAACTTGGATTGGGGTGCTGTTTCCGGTTTCATCTGAGCCAGGTGAGAGGGAAGAATAAACAGTGATTCAATCAGCGAGAAGCTTAGGGAGACCAGAGTGACCGCCGGAATTCCCCACAGCATTTTCGGCCATATGCCTGGCAGAAAAAGCATGGGCAAGAACACAATCATGGTACTGACCACTGCCAAAATCACTGGCTTTGAAATTGCCTGAGCACCGAGCTGAGCCGCAGCCAGACGATCGTAGCCCTCCTGCTGATGGCGATAGATACTTTCACCCACCACAATGGCATCGTCGACAATAATTCCCAAAATCAGCAGAAACGAAAACATAGACAGCATATTGAGGGTCAAACCCAGGCTGGGCAGAATCCACAGCGCTCCCATATAGGCGATCGCAATGCCCAGAGCTACCCAGAATGCCAGCTGGGGACGCAAAAACAGCATAAGCACCACAAAAACCAACAGCAGGCCGCCCAGAGCATTATTGGTTAACAGCTGCAGACGACCGCTGAACATCACAGAAAAGTCGCCCCAGGTGGCAACTTGCAGCTTGTTGGGCAGGTAGTCAGTTTGGTTCTCAATATAGTCTTTAACCGCCGAGGTGGTAGCCACTACATCTGGGCTGGAAGAGCTGACACTAACCCCCAAAAATACGGCTGGATTACCATTAAAACGGGTGAGGGAATTGCGCTCTTCAAAGGTATCCATGACTTGGGCAATATCACTGATACGAATTTCTGTGCCATCGGGGCGACTGGACACAGCAATATTTTTAAAGTCATCCTCAAAATAGGCCTGACCACGGGTCTGAATTTGAATATCGCCAGTATCCGCTCGAATTGTGCCTGCGGGCAGATTAATGGAGGTGCGACGAATAGCATTGACCACCATATCGAATGAAATACCATAGCGCCGCAGATCGGCCTCTGATAGCTCAATGGCAATCTGTGAATCTCGTACACCCCAGAGTTCGACATGGTCAACTCCCGGCAGAACAGAGAGATTATCTCTGATACGCTCACCGTACTCCTTGAGCACCCCTTCGCTGGCATCTCCATGCAGCGCAACGCGAATAACTTCTTCGCGCATAATCTCTTCCATAACAACCGGGCGTTCAGCATCCACAGGAAAGCTGATAATGGAGTCAACGCGACTTTTAATATCGTTGAGCATCTTGTTCATATCATAATCAGTATCAACTTCGACGCTCACTGAGCCTCGGCCCTGACGGGCCTGAGATGTGATATGTTTTATACCATCGAGATTGTAGATCGCCTCCTCGATGCGAATTACGATCTGCTCCTCTACCTCTTTGGGCCCAGCGCCCGGGTAGGGCATATTGATACTGATATAGTTGACTGGGATAGCGGGGAATACTTCCTTACCCATATCCTGGGAGCCGAATAGACCGCCCACCAGAATAAGAATCATCATCAGGTTAGAGGCTACGGGGTTGCGCACAAACCAGCTGATAAGTCTTTTCATGACTGGTCTCCTGAGTCGGCCTCCACACTGGTTACAGCCGTCTCCTCAGTATCGGAGGGATTAACCTTCATGCCAGCAATAGCCAGCGCAATCCTGGTAGTTACCACTCTGGTACCCGCCTCAAGACCCAGGGCAACAACGTTGTTTGGGTTGGAGCGCAGCACCGAAATAGTTTGAAAACCAATTTCATTATTTTGGTTCAAAACTAAAATCTGATCACCTTTATAGACAGCCTGTCTGGGAAGATTGACGGTATCTTCGACAGTTTTACCATCAATATGGCCCTCGACAAACAGGCCAATACTCAATGGTGGTCGCGAATCATTCCCTGAGGACTTAAAGGGATTCTTCACCTCTGCCACCGCATAGGTCATGCGACTCTGTACATCGATAGAGGCGTCTGTGCGCACAATCTGGCCCTGCCATTCATAGTTGATACCAGCCACCGCTGTGCGCAGCGAAACCTGTGGATAGATCTGCACCTGGCTGTCCTCGAAATTAACAGGTAGATCAACCAGTACAGCCTGACGATCAGCCAGGGGTAAGCGAACCTCTACTACATCGGTACCGTAGACCTTGGCAATTTTGGTTCCGGGCGTTACATACTGACCGATATTGACCAGAGTCTGACGAACACGACCTTGAAATGGTGCACTGATAACGGTGCGCGCCAGATCCAACTTGGCTTTTTCTACATCTGCACGGGCGGCTTCCAGCGAGGCTATGGCGGCATTGAGCTGTGGCTGGCGCAGAAATAATTTATTGGCAGTCTTGTCGCCGAGATCGCGCCACTCGCGCTTAGCCTGTCTTGAGCGACCCTGCTCCAGAGCCACCTGCTCTTCGGCGCGAGCCTCTTGAGCTTTGGCGCGAGTCACAGCAAACTCATAGTCCGCAGGTTCGATCTGCACCAGCATTTCATTGCCTTGGAAAAAGCCGCCGTTGGCATAGTTATCAGCTACAGCAACCACTTTGCCAGACACCTGTGAAACCAGATCAATTTCCCGCTTTGGTGCCACTGTACCCTGGCTAGTCACAGTCATTTTTATGGCAGAGGGCTTTACCACTAGCACTTCCACGGGCAGCGGCGGGCGTGGCTTAAGTGGTGCTCGCTCTGCTTTGGGTTTTAATAGTGCAAGAGCAGCAATTAAACAAACCCCAACAAGCAACACCACAAGGGTGACTGTGCCTTTTCGACTGATCATTGGCATGGATGGTTGAACCTTTCTTATAAGCTGTCATTAGGCCAGCGAAACTAGAACGTCTGCCCGCCAATTAAGTTGACATTATACGAGAGTTAAAACTGAATAGATGCGCCCTTATCCCGGGGCTATGAACCCGGCAACCAACTGCCCATCCAGAGTTTAAAGCGATGTATAAATTCTGGTGCAGAGTAAAATATAGCACCCAGCACCAAAATGTTGAGCACAGCTATGGTGAGAAAGAACTGTGGAATAGTCCAGCCAAGCACACTGAGAAAGATAATGCCGATCAGAGCGCCGGCCACCATAAAGAGCGCATTAAAGATATTGTTAATGGAGATTACCCTGGCGCGTCTGTCACCTGCGGTGCGTTCCTGAATCATAGAATAAAGTGGCACTATCAAGAACCCGCCAAACATACCAATAAACATCAGGTCGAGCATAATATGCACGCCGGTGCCCATGGTCAGAAACTGCAGGGGCATAATAATTTCACCCAGAGGATTCCCCTGCTGATAGGCGACGGATGTAAGAAACAGATCAATGGCAAAAACACTCAGACCCAGACCACCTAGCGGCACCAGTCCGGGTTCCACATTGCCGCTGGAGAAACGATGGCACAGCAGAGCTCCCATGGCTACGCCCACAATAAAAGCAGCCAACAGCACAGAGATTAGCGTGGGATGTCCGTGGAGCACAGTCACCGCAAAATTAGGTACCTGGGTTAGAAACGCACCGCCGTAGAGCCAGAACCACGAGATGCCAAGAATACAGTGAAACACCAGCGGGTTTTCCTGAGCCAATCTGTAATTCTGGACGGTCACAGGAAAAGGATTAAGGGCTAATTTTTCGTCGCTGCCTACCAACACTGAGGGCGCACTCGGAATCTGACGGCTACACAGCCAGCCAATCAGCGCAAAGCCCACAGCCAGCGCACCCACATACAGGGGGCCATGATCTGCGGTTACCAGCCAGCCACCAATCAAAGTACCCAGCAGGATCGACACAAAGGTACCCATTCCAACCTGCGCATTGCCCGCCAGCAATTCATCAGTGCCCAGATGCTGGGGGATAATGGAGTATTTGATAGGCCCAAAAAACGCTGACTGCACCCCAAGTAAAAATAGAATCACCAGCATCCAGGCCACATCACCAAGCCACAGGGCATAGCAGCCCGCCAGCATCAGAATTATTTCAGCAAACTTAATGCGTCTTATCAGCAGGGCTTTGTCATAGCGATCCGCCAGTTGGCCAGCAGTGGTGGAAAATAGAAAATACGGCAGAATAAAAAGCCCAGCAGCCAGATTAGTCGTAAAATTAGTGCTGCTATCAGTGCCGGCAACAGCGGTGCTTACGACTATTACCAGCAGGGCATTCTTAAATAAGTTGTCATTGAGGGCGCCAAGGAATTGGGTGATAAAGAAGGGTAAAAAGCGCCGCTGAGAGAGCAGGCGAAACGGATTTTTTACTGCCGGCTTATTGCTAGCCTGTGCCATAACCCTTCTCCCAGTTCTGACTATTAGTTATTATTTTTGCCAATCATAACAGCTGCAATACAGATTAGTCCCGGTTAACTGTTCCTGCCTTATAGGCTAGAGTGTAAAGGCCATAACTGTGGTTTTGCGGCTGCCATAATCCCGTCGCGCCAGATCAATATAGGTGCTTAACTCCACAAAGTTTGCCTTGCGCATCATCCCCGCTGAGGCCAGATTCTCTTCGTGGCGATCAACCAATAGCAAGGAGGCTCCAAGGTCAGGCGCGTGCTCAATAACCAGCGATAGCAGTTTGTGGCCAATACCCCGACCCCCATAGTTTTTATGCACCACTACCTCGGCAATATAAATTGCCGATTCAGAGTCGCTGTATTGCAGATATTTTTCGGGAAGTGCCTGGGGATGATAGAAGATAGCAAAACCAACCAGCTCTTCTCCATCAACTGCCGTAAACGCGGAGGCTTTATCTTGGGCGATAAGATCAAATTCATGGTCAACGCCATCGACTGGCAAATGGTTCCAGGGGTTGGGGCCATGCTCAAATAGAAAGGTTTTAAGCTGTGCTAGTTCAGTCTTAAGCGCCAGTCTATAGTTCATTATTCCAGCCTAATACCCAGCTCATCCCAAAGCGCATCAACGCGCTGCTTAACCTCGTCGTCCATCTCAATGGGTTCACCCCATTCACGGTTAGTTTCGCCGGGCATTTTATTGGTGGCATCCATTCCCATCTTTGAGCCCAAACCAGAAACCGGTGAGGCAAAGTCGAGATAGTCGATGGGTGTGTTATCAATCAGCACTGTATCTCTGCTGGGATCCATTCTGGTGGTCATTGCCCAGATCACATCCTCCCAGTTGCGAACATCCACATCTTCGTCTGTGACAATCACAAACTTGGTGTACATAAACTGACGCAGAAACGACCAGACACCCATCATCACGCGCTTGGCATGACCAGGGTACTGTTTCTTCATGCTCACCACAGCCATGCGGTATGAACAGCCCTCTGGAGGCAGATAGAAGTCAATAATTTCTGGAAACTGTTTTTGCAGTATGGGCACAAAGACTTCGTTCAGTGCCACCCCCAAAATTGCCGGCTCATCCGGTGGACGGCCTGTATAGGTGCTGTGATAAATAGGGTCTTTGCGATGGGTAATACGGTCGATAGTAAAAACCGGAAAGGTCTCCACCTCATTATAGTAACCGGTGTGATCGCCGAAGGGACCTTCCTCTGCTTCTTCACCTGGATGCAAAAAGCCCTCAAGAATATATTCGGCACTGGCGGGCACTTGCAGATCACTGCCTATACATTTTGTGACCTGGGTTTTTTCGCCTCTCAAGAGTCCGGCAAAGGCATATTCCGACAATGTGTCTGGCACTGGAGTGACAGCACCCAATGTGGTGGCTGGATCTGCTCCCAATGCTATGGCAACCGGGTAGGGTTTGCCTGGGTATTTTTTCTGGAAGTCGCGGTAATCCAATGCGCCGCCACGATGGGCCAGCCAGCGCATAATTAATTTATTCTTAGCAATTTTTTGCATGCGGTAGATGCCGAGATTCTGGCGCTCTTTTTCCGGACCGCGAGTAATAGCCAGTGCCCAGGTAACTAGCGGGCCTACATCGCCGGGCCAGCAGGTTTGGATAGGTAGCCTGTCCAGGTCCACCTGGTCCCCCTCCAGCACAGTCTCCTGGCAGGGAGCATTTTTAACTTCTTTAACAGGCATATTAAGCACCTGTTTAAAGTCATGGCGTTTTTCCCATAGATCCCGCAACCCTTTGGGGGGTTCGGGTTCTTTGAGAAAGGCCAGCAAGGTGCCCACATCGCGCAGGGCGCCGACGCTCTCCTGACCCATACCCATGGCCACCCGCTCTGGGGTGCCAAAGAGATTGCAGAGTACTGGGGTATCGTAGCCTTTGGGGTTTTCAAACAGTAGGGCGGGACCTTTGGCGCGCAATGTGCGGTCGCTGATCTCTGTCATTTCGAGATTGGGGTCAACCTCCTGAGAGATACGAACCAGCTCTCCCCGTTGTTCGAGGAAAGCTATAAATTCGCGGAGGTCAGAATATTTCATAGGGCTTTGGCCTGGGTCACTGCGTCAGATCTATGATACGCAGCATACATGCTCTTTGGCGCACTATTTACGCTTCATTGCACCAAAGAACTCTGCATTGTTTTTGAAGCCTTTAAGCTTCTCAACTAAAAACTCAGCGGCGCCAAGGTCTTCCATATCATGGAGTAATTTGCGCAGAATCCACACGCGCTGTAACTCAGACTCATCCATCAATAGATCTTCACGACGGGTGCCTGAGCGACGAACATTAATGGCCGGGTAAACACGCTTTTCTGCAATCTTGCGATCCAGAATCAGCTCCATATTACCTGTGCCTTTAAATTCTTCGTAGATCACTTCGTCCATTTTCGAACCTGTCTCGACCAGCGCTGTAGCAATAATACTCAGGCTACCACCATGTTCGATATTTCGTGCAGCACCAAAGAAGCGCTTGGGTTTTTCCAGAGCATGGGCGTCGACACCACCGGTTAGTACTTTGCCGGAGGAGGGGATTACGGTGTTGTAGGCTCGGGCCAGACGTGTGATTGAGTCGAGCAAAATAACCACATCTTTTTTGTGCTCTACCAGACGCTTGGCTTTTTCGATCACCATTTCAGCCACTTGGACATGGCGATTGGGCGGTTCATCAAAGGTTGAGGCAATCACTTCGCCGCGCACTGTGCGCTGCATCTCTGTTACTTCTTCCGGACGCTCATCGATCAGCAGCACTATAATGTGGCATTCTGGGTTATTGCGAATAATCGACTGAGCGATATTCTGCATCATAATGGTTTTACCGGCTTTCGGCGGAGCTACAATCAAGCCGCGCTGCCCTTTGCCGATTGGCGCCACCAGGTCAATGATGCGGCCGGTTAAATCTTCAGTGGAACCATTGCCAGATTCCAACCTCAGTGGCTGGTCAGGGAATAAGGGGGTCAGGTTTTCAAAGAGAATTTTGTTGCGGGCGTTTTCTGGTGCGTCGTAGTTGATCTCGTCAACTTTGAGCATAGCAAAATAGCGCTCGCCGTCTTTGGGTGGCCTAATTTTTCCGGCAATACCATCACCGGTACGCAGATTAAAGCGCCTGATCTGGCTGGGGGACACATAGATATCATCTGGGCCAGCTAGGTAGGAGGCTCCAGCGGATCGCAGAAAGCCGAATCCGTCTGGGAGTATTTCTAGTACTCCATCACCGTAAATATCTTCACCGCTTTTAGCGTGCTTCTTGAGCAGGGCAAAGATAATGTCTTGTTTTCTTGAGCGAGCTAGATTGTCCAAGCCTGCTGAGGCGGTCATTTCTAGTAGTTCGTCAATGGGTTTTTGTTTTAATTCTGATAAATTCATAGGTTGGTTTTACATTGCTATAGGATTAATGGGATTTAGTGACTACGGAAGCCTTGAAATCGGTTGGGTGCTGTTAGAGCCGCATTTGGCGCAAAAAAAGATCAGGATTGGGCGTCAGAAAAGGCAAAATTGAAAGATATAACTGAAGTATAGCGCTGGATGTACAAAGCGCAAGAAAATTTTTGTGGCCCTGGTACCAGGGCCACAGTAAACCTTAGACCTGAGTTTCAATAAACTCCGTCAGTTGACCCTTTGATAGAGCGCCAACTTTAGTCGCCTCTACCACACCATTTTTAAGGATTAACAGCGTAGGAATGCCGCGTACATTAAATTTAGCTGCGGTTTCCGGGTTGCTGTCTACATCAACTTTGCAGATTTTAATTTTGCCCGCGTACTCCATGGCAATCTCATCGAGAATGGGAGCAATCATTTTACAGGGACCACACCATTCAGCCCAAAAATCCACCAGGGCTGGGATATCAGATTGTAATACATCGGCTTCAAAGCTTGCGTCAGTCACATGGACAATGGTGTCGATCATTGGATTAGTGCTCCAGTAATAGGGTTTTAGTTTGGATAGGTGCTTTTTTAAACATGATAGCATCAGGTTTATGGCAGCAACAAACGATATACTCAATCATGTTGAAAGATTTAGGCTATAAAGCTTGGGGTCTTGGCACAAAGATTGGGTGCTTAACTCTGTTGGTCTAACCCATAATAAGTAAAATCTGGTGGCTTATGGCGGTTTCGAAATATCTAGTAGTTCTAATAATTGGTCTGGCGGCCACAGCATTTTTGCTCTTTGACGGCCAGCAGTACCTGTCACTGGAATTTTTCCGCGATCTCTATGCAAGGCAGCCGCTGCTAACCTCAGTGGTTTATTTCTTGGTTTATATCCTGATAACAGGCCTATCCCTGCCCGGCGCTGCACTGCTGACCATTGTGGGCGGTATGATCTTTGGTCTCTGGCTTGGCGTAGCACTGGTGTCTTTTGCCAGCAGCATAGGCGCAACCCTAGCTTTTTTGGCCTCGCGGTTTATTCTAAAGGACTGGGTACAGCGTAAATTTGCCCCTTATCTGAGGTCAATTAATCAGGGGGTAGAAAAAGACGGCGGTTTTTACTTATTTAGCCTGAGGTTGATTCCACTGTTCCCATTTTGGGTGATTAATCTGGCCATGGGTTTAATGCCGATTAGAACCAGCACTTTTTACTGGGTCAGTCAGCTGGGCATGCTTGCCGGCACTATAGTCTTCGTCAATGCCGGCGTCAGTTTGGGTGCGGTGGAAGAGTTCTCTGCCGCAGGCATTTTAACCCCGCAACTTATCCTGTCTTTTGCGCTTTTGGCCCTGTTCCCCTGGCTTGCTCGACAGGCTTTAGAGCTGGTTAAGCGCAGGCAGGCACTGGCAGGGTACCGCCGGCCAAAACGCTTCGATGCAAACCTTCTTGTAATTGGGGCAGGTAGTGCAGGGTTAGTTAGTGCTTACATTGCAGCAACAGTCAAAGCTAAAGTTATGCTGATCGAGAAAGCGCAAATGGGAGGTGACTGTCTGAATACGGGCTGTGTTCCCAGCAAGGCATTGATCAGGGCGGCGAAATCTGTAGTGGATATTGAGCGCGCCGGTCAGTTTGGCGTAGATGGCGGCGCTCCCAAGGTAGACTTTGCTGCTGTAATGGGGCGAGTTCATCAGGTTATCAAACAGATTGAGCCCCATGACTCGGTTGAGCGCTTTACCAATCTGGGTGTAGATTGCTTGGCAGGCGAGGCCAGATTTGTCAGCCCCTGGCAGGTAGAGGTCAATGGCCGTCTGTTAAGTGCAGAGAAAATCATTCTGGCAACCGGCGCCAGTCCAATAATCCCGCCAATTCCTGGCTTGGCCGATATTCAGCCATTAACATCGGAAAATCTCTGGCAGTTGCAAACATTGCCCGAGAGATTACTGATAATAGGTGGTGGGGCCATTGGTTGCGAAATGGCTCAGGCTTTTCAGCGCCTGGGCTCTCAGGTGACATTGGTGGAAGCCATGCCTCAGCTATTATCCAATGAGGATAAAGATCTGGCCGCAGGCGTCAGCAATAGCCTTGCCGCGGAGGGCGTAGAGATAATGACTGGCTGCAAATTACTGTCTGTGGAGTCTGAGGGTGCAGAGCGCAGCGCGGTGATCGGCGCGGCTGGCAACAAACCTGTCAATGTGGAATTCGAGCATATTTTGCTGGCGGTAGGCCGCAGGGCCAATACCTCAGGTTTTGGTTTGCAGGAACTGGGTGTCGCCCTCAATAAAAATGGCACGGTTAGCGTTGACCAGTACCTGCGTACCAGTTGCCCGACTATTTTTGCCTGTGGTGATGTGGCTGGGCCCTATCAGCTGACCCATGCTGCCGGTCATCAAGCCTGGTATGCCGGAGTCAATGCGCTGTTTGGGCAATTTAAGAAGTTTGCCGCGGATTATTCGGTTATGCCTCAGGTTATTTTCACCGATCCCCAGTTGGCTAGGGTTGGCCTCAATGAGCTTGAAGCTGCGGCTCAGGGCATAGATGTTGAGGTTACTGTCTACGATTTAGCCGATCTGGATCGGGCTATTGTAGATGGTGACGCCAAAGGTATGGTCAAGGTGCTGACTGCCCCTGGCACCGACCGTATTCTGGGGGCGGCAGTGCTGGGGCCGCAGGCAGGAGAGCTTATTACTCAGTTTGTGACAGCTATAAAACATAATTTGGGGCTCAATAAGATTCTTGGGCTAATCCATAGCTATCCCACATTGAGTGAAGCCAATAAATATGTTGCCGGAGAGTGGAAGCGCAAGCATGTCCCCCAGCGATTGCTGCGCTGGGCAGAGAAATACTATCGCTGGAAGCTAGGTAGTTAGCCCTAGATATAAACCGCTAGCTAAAGTCTGCCATGGCCTCCCGGCCAACTGCAGACTGGGGGTCGATATGAATAATAATCTCCGAACCGGGAAAGGCCTCTAGCAGGCATAATTCCACTTCATCAGAAATTTTGTGGGCCTCCAATAGTGACAGGTCGTCGTCCAGCTCTAGGTGCAGCTGGATAAAAGTGACTGTGCCTGAATGCCTGGAGCGCAGATCGTGCAGGCCCCGCGCGCTTTTATGTTGCAGCACCAGTCTCTCGATTTCCTCGCGCTGTTCGTCCGGCAGTTCTCTGTCCATCAGATGGTCGTAGGAGACAGTAATAATCTCCCAGGCGCTGTAGAGAATATAGATAGCGATAGCACAGGCAAACAGTGCATCAAAACCAGCCCAACCCTTTACCGACAGCCACAGGGCCAGTATTACGCTGGCATTGACCAGCAGATCAGTGCGGTAGTGCAGGGCGTCGGCTCGAATAGCGGTGGAGTTAGTTTTGCGTATCACATGTGCTTGAAAGCTCAGTAATAGCAGTGTGGCTATAATAGAGAAAACCATCACCAGCATGCTGACACCCACAGATTCAACAGCTATAGGGCTGATAAGCCTGCGCCCAGCTTCGAGCAGCAGAAAGCCGGCGGAACCGGCGATAAACATAGATTGGCTCAGCCCCGCCAACGCCTCAGCCTTACCATGGCCAAAGCGATGCTCTTTATCTGCGGGGGTCAGAGCATGACGCACAGCAATCAGGTTAATCAGAGATGCCAGCGCGTCCAACACAGAATCAATTAGGGTCGCCAGCAGACTCACCGAGTCCGAAAGCCCCCAGGCTATGAGCTTGGCAACAATTAATATCAGGGCCACAGATATGGAGGCATAGGTTGCCAGCCGCAATAGCTTGGCAGTTTCTGCTGGGTCTTTGGATAGATGCTGGGACTGGGTCATGATGAGCGGCAGTTTAGCAAATTAATTCGATCCTCTGAAGCTATTGGCGCCTGCCATGGGCTCAGTTGGGGGTTAAAAGCTTTGCAGCAGAGTATTTAAAAACTGATAGCCCAGTGGGGTTGCGCTGTATCTGTCATAGCCGGATTCCATCAGCCCCTGGCGCTGCAGGCTGCTAACCTGGCTGTCAATACTGGCACTGTGAAGGCCAGTGCGTGCAGGAAAATACTCTGCAGGTACACCGCCCTTGAGCCGCAGTCCGTTCATCATAAATTCCATCGCCATATCCTCTGTGGCTATGGGACTATTCTTTGCTACCAGCGAGCCCTGGCGTGCCAGATACTTATCTGGCTGCCGAGTTTTACTGACGCGGATAACCGTGCCCTGCTCGGGCAGGGTGATTTTACTATGGGCTCCCGCACCTATACCCAGGTAGTCGCCAAACTGCCAGTAGTTCATATTATGGGCTGAGATTTGACCATTGCGGGCAAAGGCAGAAACTTCGTGCTGCTCAAAGTTATTGGCTGCCAGCAGTTGCATTCCGGCCTGCTGTATATCCGCCAGCCGATCATCATTGGGTATGACTGGTGGACGAGAATAAAACTCTGTATTGGGCTCAATGGTTAGCTGATACCAGGAAATATGCTGAGCCCCCTGATTGATGGCCAGCTCTATATCGCTGTTGGCTTGATCAGTGGTTTGCTCCGGCAGGCCGTGCATCAGGTCAATATTAAAATTATTAAACCCGGCGCTACTGGCTGCTGCAATGGCTTCCAGAGACTGAGAGCCATCATGGATTCGACCCAGTCGCTGCAGATGCTGATGGTTAAAGCTCTGCACACCTATGGATAGCCGATTGACCCCGGCACTGTGAAAGTCAGCAAATTTTTGTTGTTCAAAGGTGCCTGGATTGGCTTCAAGGGTAATTTCAATATCTGACTCAAAACCAATCAGCTGTTCGGCAGCATTGAGAATTTCACCTATAGCACTCCCGGAAAACAGACTGGGTGTGCCACCGCCAAAAAAGATCGAGCTCAGTTTACGCCCCTGCACCCAGGGCAAATCTGCTTTCAGATCGGCTATTAACCTCTGCACATAGTGTAGCTCCGGAAGCTTGTCGTCCATCTGATGGGAGTTAAAGTCACAGTATGGGCACTTGCGCACACACCAAGGAATATGGATATACAGAGATAGAGGAGGAAGCTGCAGCACGGATTACTGCGTCTGCAGCTGGAGCAGCAGCTTGGCCATTGCTTTGCCCCGGTGACTTAAGCGATTCTTGCGATCTTTATCTAACTCTGCCGCGCGACATCCGGTCTCGGGCACCTCAAATATAGGGTCGTAGCCAAAGCCGCCGTCACCCTGTTCATCAATGGCAATAGAGCCCTCCCAGGTACCCTGGCAAATAATCGGTGTGGGATCACTGGCGTGGCGCATATAGACAATCACTGTTTGGTAGCGGGCGGTGCGCTGCTCTGCCGGCACTCCGGCAAGCTGCTCTAGAAGCTTGTCTCGATTGCCGGCGTCTGTGGCCTCAGCACCGGCAAAGCGCGCCGAATAGATGCCTGGAGCCCCCTTTAAATAGTCGACCTCTAGGCCGGAGTCGTCGGCAATAGCCGGCAGCCCGGACAGAGCTGAGGCGTTGCGGGCCTTGAGAATACTATTCTCAACAAAGCTCAGGCCAGTTTCCTCGATATCGGGAATGCTGAGTTCAGTCTGAGGAATAACTTCAATGCCCAGCTGGTCCAACATCTGCTGCAGCTCTTTTATTTTGCCCGGATTGGCACTCGCCAGTACCAGCTTATTATTGGTGATCAAAATATTACTCTCCGGGTTAGTGGCTCAACAGACGGCCTGGTTTATCTCTGTCTAATCCACATACATCTTTTTCTGAAACTTAAAATCATAGGGGTAGACAGTCTCTGGCCCATCGGATTGGGGTACAACCCGAATCTTAAAGGTGAGGAAGTCCTCGTTGTCGAACTCAAAAGGTGCCAGATAGTAAACAGTGTTCTGCTCGCGCACAGCCACAAACTCCAGAGTCTGGCTCTGCTGGATAATATTCGATACTGTGCCGCTAACCACCGCCGGCAGGGCCACTCCGGGGACCTTGGCCACTGCAATATTTATCAGCCCCTTGTCTTTGCCGCGCACAATATCATTGGCCACGGCTATATCCGGATCTATAAATGAGCTATTAAAGGCGCTGTAAAAAACCTTATATTCACCGTGCTGTTTGTAAAGCTGCTGATCCACGGCATAACTGAGGTTGCTGACCAGCAGAGCGATGGAAAGTAGAATTGATTTCATAGGTTAAAACCTCTGAGTGATACCGGCGACAGTATCAACGACTTAAATGATAGACGGCGGTTTGGGTAAATAGATTTGGCCACAGACTTTTGAGTTTTGTATCTGGAAAATGTTCAGCAATACATTGGCGATGCAGAATATTGATATTCCGCTCCACACAGAGAGTTTCGAAATCTGCATAGGTAAAAAAGTGAATATTCGGCGTGTCGTACCACTGGTAAGCCAGCTGTTTTGTCACCGGCATGCGACCACGAAAATTCAGGTAAGCCCTGGTGCGCCAATAGCCGAAGTTGGGGAAGGTAATAATACATTCGCGGCCAATTCTAAGCATCTCGTCCAAAACTAGGTGGGGCAGGCGCATGGCCTGCAGTGCCTGAGTCATCACCACAGTATCAAAACTGCCATCGGCAAAGTTGGTCAGCCCTTTGTTAAGGTCCTGCTCTATAACATTGACGCCCCTGGCTATGCACTGGTTGATCGCCTGGGGATCCACCTCTAATCCATAGCCGAGAATATTATGTTTCTGCTGCAAGCTAAGCAGCAGAGCGCCATCACCACAGCCTAAATCCAGCACTCTGGTACTGGGCGTTATCCAGTCGTGGATAATGTCAAAATCTTGATTCACTGGCCATCTCCCAGAGGAGCGTTCAGTCCGTCAGCCACGCGACTTAGATAGCTGCCCAGGGCTTGCTCATAGCGGTCGTTGGGCAGCAGAAAAGCGTCATGGCCCTTATCGGACTCTATTTCAACATAGGAGACTGATTTGCCGGCTGACATCAGGGCGTCGGCGATCTCTCGAGAGCGCTGCGGCGCAAAGCGCCAGTCACTGCTAAATGCCATTACCAGAAAATCACATTGGGCATGGGCAAATGCGGCCACCGGGTCGTTGTTATATTCCCGAGATAGATCGAAATAGTCGAGCATCTTGGTGATTAAAATATAGGAATTGGCATCAAAGCTATCAGAGAACTTATCGCCCTGATAATTGAGATAGCTCTCAATCTGAAACTCTATGGGGTCATTACTTTTATCAATCAGGTCGCCAATACGCAGCTGACGGCCAAATTTCTGCCCCATTAACTCATCTGACAGGTAGGTAACATGGCCAATCATGCGGGCCAGTGCCAAACCCCTCAGGGGCGCTTTATTTTGCTCAAGATAATGGCCGTCGCAGAAGTCAGGGTCCGATTTAATAGCCCGTCGAGCGATCTCATTAAAAGCAATATTCTGCGCGGTTAGCTTCATGGATGATGCTATCACCACAGCATTTAGAAGTTTATCTGGATATTCCAGCGACCAGCGCATTGCCTGCATGCCGCCCAGGCTACCGCCAATCACTGTCGCCCAGCAGTCAATGCCCAGATGCTCCATCAGCATTTTTTGCGATTCTACCCAGTCGCGCGCCCGCAGAGAGGGGAAATCTGCACCCCACAGCTTGCCTGTATCTGGGTTTATGGAGGTGGGGCCGGTGCTGCCAAAGCAGCTGCCGATATTATTGAGGCTGACCACAAAAAATTTGTCTGTGTCTATGGGTTTTCCTGGGCCCACATAATGGTCCCACCAGCCAGGCTTGCTGTCGCCTGCATAGAAACCCGCTGCATGGTGGTCGCCACTGAGGGCATGACATAGCAGTATGCCGTTGCTTTTTAAGCTGTTTAGCTCACCATAGGTTTCGTAGACCAAATTATGAGTCTCCAGCACCAGCCCACAGGCGAGCTTAAGAGGCTGCTTGATATTCACAGTTTGGCTGGTGACTATACCGATAGACTGATCGGTGGGACTGTCGGATAACATAATTGGGTCAGCTAGAAAGTACCTGTTAAGTCTAAGAGCGCACCGAGGCTAACGCAACATATTGCTGTGGCTTTTTTTGCTGACCCACAGTTCATACTGAGTTTAGGGAGTTAGCGCCTTTGGGGTTAGACTAGAAAAGCAAAGATTAACGGGTACCGTCCAAAGAGGTGGGCCCAAAAGCAAATAAGGAGAGGGGAATGAAATACCGAAAATTAGGGGGTACAGATATAGATGTGCCTTTAATTGGCCTGGGCACCATGACCTGGGGTGAGCAAAATAATTTGGAGCAGGCCTGCGAGCAGATGGACTATGCCCTATCCAGGGGGGTCAATTTCTTTGATGCCGCGGAGATGTATCCTGTACCACCAAAGGCGGAGACAGCGGGAGATACAGAGCGCTGCATCGGTGAATGGCTGTCACAGTCGGGGAAGCGCTCTGAAATAACACTGGCCACCAAGGTTGCCGGGCGCGCAGATACCAGGCCGGACTGGAAGCATATTCGCGGCGGGCCACGACTCAGCCGCGATCATATTCGTCAGGCAATCGAGGGTTCGCTGGAGCGCCTGCAAACCGATTATGTAGACCTGTACCAGGTGCACTGGCCAGAGCGTGCCACCAATTTCTTTGGAATGCGTGGCTATGTGCATTATCCCCAAGCTGATGGTATTGCCATCGAAGAAACTCTGGATGCACTATCCGAATTGGTCGATGAGGGCCTGGTCAAACATGTGGGTCTGTCCAATGAAACCCCATGGGGCCTGATGGAGTATCTGCGTCTGGCATCAGAGCGCGGCATGGCCAAAGTGGTGAGTATCCAAAATGTGTACAACCTGCTCAGCCGCCAATTTGAAACTGGCTTGGCCGAAATGGCTATTAGAGAAGAGGTTGGCCTGCTGGCCTATTCACCTATGGCCTTTGGTGTTTTGAGCGGTAAGTACTTAAATGGCCAGAAGCCCGCGGGATCAAGACTGGAGCTGTTTGAGCGCTTCGCTCGCTACGGTAGCCCCCAGTCAGAGGCGGCAACCATTGCCTACAAAGAGATTGCGGACAACCATGGCATGACGCTTGCGCAGATGTCGCTGGCTTTTGTCTGCCAGCAGCCCTTTGTCACTAGCTGTCTGATTGGCGCTACTACCATGGATCAGCTGCGAGAAAATATTGATGCTGTTGAGATCGAGCTATCCAAAGAGCTGTGTGCAGAAATTGATGCGGTGCACAATCAGTATCCAGACCCAGCTCCCTAGAGACAAAGCCGCCGCAGGATAATACGGCTTATTCTGCGGCGATTGAGGTAACCGGGCCTGTATCCAAAGGCCACCGCTTAGCTGAGAAAAGGCATTATCAGGCTGCCCAGCATAGGCAGCACCTTGGCGCGAATAAACATCAGTGTGAAAATCGCCGCCATAGGCGAGATATCTATCATGCCAATGGGCGGAATCAAATTTCTAAATGGTCTCATATAGGGATCAACAACCTGAGAGACTAGTGCCACCGTGGGATGCTGTGTGGTACCTACCCAGCTGGAGATCACCAGAATAAAAATACCCCAGAAATAAATTTCGATCAGGGTGCGCAGCAGGTCAAAACCTGCGACCGCAAGATAGACAAAAATCTCACTGGCAGCCCCAGCGCCAAAACCTATCATCAGTAGATAAAAAGACCATTTAACCAGTATGGCTGCCACCAGTGCTGCAAGGTTAAACGAGCCTATGGTTGGCAGTAGTCGGTTGAGAGGCTCCACCACAGGGGCACATACTTTGAATATGGTCTGGCATATTGGATTGTAGAAGTTGGCCTGCACCAACTGCAGTAACAGGCGGATTAATAGCAGAGAGGCGTAGATATCAATCACTGACCTGAGTATAAAAATTAGCGTTTCGCTCATGAGGAGAAATCCTTAGACATTTCTTGTGCGCGCGCAACGGCGCTGGTCATAGCAGTGCGGAAAATATCTTCCAGCCCATGCTGTTGAAAACTTTTAATTGCAGCCTGGGTTGTGCCGCCTGGCGATGTCACCTGGTCCCTTAGTTCAGCCGCGCTGATACCAGACTCCATAGCCATACGAGAGGCTCCTAGCGCAGTGTGCAGGCTTAGTTCTTGGGCCGTCTGCTTAGGCAGGCCCAGCTCCTGAGCAATCTTTTGCATGGCCTCAAGGACTAGAAAGAAATAGGCGGGGCCACTGCCTGATACGGCAATTACCGCATCGATCAACTCCTCGCTATCCACCCAGCAACTGTAGCCGATGGCTTGAAATATCTGATCTACCAGGCTGCGTTGCTCAGTGGTCAAATCGCTCTGGGTAAATAACCCGGTCGCTCCGGCCTGAATCATGGAGGGGGTGTTGGGCATGGCGCGAATCACTGGCATATCGCTACCCAGCCATTGCTTCAGAGCGGCTACAGGGATCCCGGCAGCCACTGAGATAATAATGGGCCTGTGAGTCAGAGCCGAGGCAAGATCCATCACTACCTGGCGCATCATCTTAGGTTTGACGGCCAACACAACTATATCTGCACGAGCTGCGGCCTGGTGGTTATCTGCCATAGTGGTTGCGCCAGTGGCCGCAGACAATCGATCTCTGGTGCTCTGGCTGGGTGTGCCTACCAGAATCTGCCTGGGGTCGAAGTCATTGGCGACCATACCGCCAATAATGCAGGAGGCCATATTGCCGCCGCCGATAAATGCGATTGAATTCATTGGCTGATTACTAGCCTCCCTCAGTTAACTCTATTGGGTTCTCTACTGGCCTCGCTATCAACTGCGGGGACCAAAAATATCTGTGCCTACTCTGACTATGGTGGCACCTTCGTGGATTGCGGGCTCTAGGTCACCAGACATTCCCATAGAGAGGGTATCCAGTTTCTGAGAATTGTCCAGCATCCCATTAATCTCTTCTCGCAGCGCGCGCAATCGAGCAAAGGGCTGGCGCTGCTCTGCGGGCTCATTGCTGGGTTTGGGAATCGCCATTAGCCCGCGCAACCTGATATTGGGAAGTGCGGCAATACTGCTGGCAACCTCAATAGCCTGTTCCGGGGTCAGTCCAGATTTGCTCGGCTCGTTATCAATATTAATTTGCAAACAGATATTTAATGGTGCTCTGTCAGCGGGGCGCTGGTTGCTCAGGCGCTGGGCGATCTTAAGCCTGTCTACTGTATGTATCCAGTCAAAGTGCTCAGCGACCTGTCTGGTTTTATTGGATTGCAATGGGCCAATAAAATGCCAGCTAATGGATAGATCAGTCAGCTGGTCAATTTTCTCAACAGCTTCCTGCAGGTAATTCTCACCAAAACTGCTCAGGCCAGAATCTACAGCCAGCCTCACCTGTGCACTGGTTCGCGTCTTGCTGACTGCCAGTAGCAATATATCCTCAGGATTGCGGCCTGCGTCACGGGCTGCCTGTTGCAGGCGTCGCTTTACAGAGGTAGTGTTAATTTCAATGTTTGCCATAGTATTAAGTCATCAAATCAGGTTCGAGCCTAGCTCACCGAGCAGCATTAGTCTTAATGGAATAAGCGAGATGCAACAATGGATATCACCGAGTTATTAGCGTTTAGCGCAAAAGAGGGCGCGTCGGACCTGCATGTCTCCGCTGGTCTGCCGCCGATTATCAGAATTGATGGCGATGTGCGCCGTATCAATCTGCCCCCTATGGAGCACCGCCAAGTTCATAGTTTGATCTACGAAATAATGAATGACAAGCAGAGAAGGGATTACGAGGAATTTCTCGAGACAGACCTTTCCTTTGAGGTGCCAGGTTTGGCTCGCTAAGGGCTTTCCCCCAAGTCGGGGTTTTCCAGCCAGGTTTGCAGAATAAGTGCCGCCGCCAGATGATCAATTTTAGTGAGATCAGACATCTTGCCTTTGCGGACACCGCTACGCTGCTGTTCCTGAAGCATAGACTTGGCCTCTCGACTAGTGAGTCGCTCGTCCACCATGTGCACATCAATGTTGTAGCGACCCTGCAGCCTACGGGCAAATCGGCTGGCGCGCTCGCTGAGTTCACTGACTGTACCGTCCATATTTAGTGGTAATCCCACTAGCAGCAGACTGGGCTTCCACTCATTGATAATCTCTGTCACCTGAGACCAATTGGGCGCACCATCCGAGGCCTTAATAATAGCTAGGCCATTGGCGGAGGCGGTCAATGTCTGGCCATAGGCAACTCCAATCTGCTTTAAACCAAAATCAAAGCACAGCAGGGTCTGGTGTTTTACTTCAGGCATGTCCGATATCGGAAGAGAGCATATTGAGATCCAGGCCAATAGATGAGGCCGCAGCTCCAGCACGCTGGTCACAGGCAGTATCAAAAATTATCGCCGAATCTGCAGGTATGGTCAGCCAGCTATTTTGCTTTAGCTCATCCTCTAATTGACCAGCGCCCCAGCTCGAATAACCCAGAGTAATTAATGCATCTGCCGGCCCATTACCCAATGCTATATCAGTGAGTATATCTTTGGACGCCGTGAGGCTGATATCTTCAGCAATGGAAACGGTGGATTCCCACTGCTGTTCACCGGTCTTGTGCAAAATAAATCCGCGGTCGCGCTGAACTGGTCCACCGTCAAATATTAGCGAATTTCCCTGCTGATCATGATATTCCAGGTCCAGTTGGTCAAAAATGGCCTTGGCCGGGATATCCAGCTGATGATTAATAATCAACCCCATGGCCCCATCGACACTGTGCTCGCAGATATAGACCACAGATTGCGCAAAGTTGGGGTCATTCAGGCCAGGCATAGCCAGGAGAAAATGATTTTTTAGGCTAGAAATAACTTTTTTTGTGCTTTCGCTCATACTATCCAATATGCGTGTTTTGGGCAGTAAATTCAAGGCCTGCCAATAGACTACTGGCTAAGGCGAGTGTCAATTGCCGCCATCAGCCGATCGCCTATAGCCGTGCCCTGAGCATTATCTATCTCTCGAACACAGGTGGGGCTAGTGACATTGATTTCGGTAAGATAATCACCAATCACATCCAGGCCGACAAAAATCAGGCCCTTCTCTACTAATGTAGGTGCGATTTGCTCCGCGATCCACAGATCGCGGTCAGATAGTGGCTGCACCAAACCTGACCCGCCAGCAGCCAGATTGCCACGAAATTCCCCTTCAGTGGGAATGCGCGCCAGACAAAAGGGTACAACCTGGCCATCAATAACCAGAATGCGCTTATCCCCGGTCAGAATTTCTGGCAGGTATTTCTGTGCCATGATGGTCTCTGCACCGTATTTAGTCAGGGTTTCAAGAATCACATTAAGATTTTGATCCCCCTCCTTAACTCGGAAGATTGATGTTCCGCCCATACCGTCTAGGGGCTTAAACACCACATCGCCATGCTCAGCTAAAAATTTCTTTAAGCGACCCTGGTCGCGGCTAACTAGCAGCGGCGGAGTGCACTGGGGAAATTGGGTGGCGAACACCTTTTCATTGCAGTCCCGCAAACTCTGCGGCCGGTTGACGACCAGAGTACCGCGGCGCTCGGCAGCCTCAAGTATATAGGTGGAATAAATAAACTCTGAGTCAAAGGGTGGGTCCTTGCGCATTAGCACCACATCAAGCTCCTCAAGTGGCACAGAGCTGGCCGCCTCAAGCTCATACCATTTGTCAGGGTTTTCAAACACCCTGAGGGGGCGCACCTCGGCTCGCGGATTGCCATTGTCTAGAAACAAATGCCGCTGTTCCATATAAAACAACTTGTAGCCCTGCAGCTGGGCTGCGAGCAATAAGGACAGAGTGGTATCTTTGTTGTAATTGATCGATTGAATCGGGTCCATTACGACCCCAAGTGATTTACCCATAAATGACGGCCTTGTTGTGATTTTTGCACTATAACTATCTATGGCAATTGGCTGTATGCTAGGCGCTCTTGAAATCTGTGAGCCAGCAAGCAAAAACATTACTAAAAATAGAAGGCTGTGGATTATATATTACAACTGTGTTTAAAATTCCATAACTTAAGTGACATTGGCAGTACTTAAGGCGTTAAGTGGTTTTAAAGATGGTGAATAAAATGGATGTTCAAGGCCTAAAAGTCCTGATGATTGACGATAACACCACAATTTGTCGTACCGCAGAAACCTTATTATACAAAGCGGGCTGCGCGGTTGTGATAGCCTCTGATGGGTTCGACTCATTAGCTAAAATTGTTGATATAAAACCTGATGTCATATTCATCGACATCATGATGCCGCATCTCGATGGCTATCAAACCTGCGCCCTTATCAAGAACAATGCCGACTACAAATCCACCCCAGTAATTATGTTATCCAGTAAAGACGGCCTCTTCGATAAGGCCAAGGGACGTATTGTGGGTGCCGACGACTATCTCATCAAACCCTTTGGTAGAGCGGAACTTTTGCAGGCGTTGGAAAAGTATGTAGAAAAAGAAGTCTAGCTCCACCTGTGGTATTTGTAGGGCAATTTTAGATAAGAAAATAAATTAACAAATCTGACAAGAGGTTGTAGTAAATGGCAAAGATATTAATTGTGGATGACTCGGCCACTGAAATATACAAGTTAACCAATATCCTTGAGAAGAACTCTCATTCAGTGCTGTCTGCCGCTCTGCCATGCTGTGACCGATAGGCCGCGGGTTATCGTTTTATTTGACGGATAACAAATGTTAACCTAATCCATTAATCAAAAAAAATAACAGGGGTAGGTATGAACGGTTTGATGATGGACTCGCAGCTGACAATTACATCGATAATGAGGCATGCGGATCGTATAAACGGCGCCAGTGAAATTGTTTCATTTACAGGTGATAACCCCCACCATAGATACAGATACAAGGACGCCTTCCGCAGAGTTCGCCAGATGGCCAATGCTCTGGATCAGGTTGGCTTCAAGCAAGGGGATCGAATTGCCACTCTGGCGTGGAATGACTACCGACATTTCGAACTGTACTACGCCATTTCCTGTGCTGGACATATCTGTCACACCATCAACCCCAGATTATTTCCCGAGCAGATAGAATTTATTATCAACCATGCGGAAGATCAGTGGGTATTTGCTGACCCCATGTTTGTCCCTCTACTGGAAGCGCTTAAAGATAAGCTGCCTACGGTTCGCGGCTATGTGATTATGACCAGCGCAGAGCATATGCCGGAGACATCGCTAAACAACGCTCATTGCTACGAGACCTTTATTGAGGGGCAGCCCGATACCTACGACTGGCCAGAGCTCGAAGAAAATACCGCCAGCTCAATGTGCTATACCTCTGGTACCACAGGCAACCCCAAGGGTGTGGTCTACAGCCACCGCAGCACAGTGTTGCACTCTATTGTGGGCTCATTGCCCGATGTGATGAATCTGTCCAACTCCGATGTGATTATGCCCATAGTTCCCATGTTCCATGTCAATGCCTGGGGCACTGCTTACAACGGGCCCATGGTGGGCGCCAAATTGGTTTTCCCCGGCCCGAAAATGGCCGATGGTGAAACTTTGACCCATCTTATTAATGAAGAAAAGGTTAACTATTCACTGGGCGTGCCCACAGTCTGGCTGGCTCTGATCGACTATCTCAATGCCACGGGCAAAACTGTGGAGACCCTGAAGAAGGTGGTTGCTGGAGGATCTGCCTGCCCGCTGTCGCTAATGCAGGCTATGGATAAATACGGCATCTATATGCATGTTGGCTGGGGTATGACAGAGATGAGCCCCCTGGGCTCCTACAACAAGCCCCTGGCATGGATGGACCAGTGCTCTGAGGAAGAAAAAAATGCCTACCGTGTTCGCGCTGGCCGAATTGTCTATGGCGTGGAGATGAAAATTGTCGATTCAGAGCACAATGACTTGCCCTGGGATGGTATTGCCTCAGGCTTGCTGCTGGTGAAAGGCCCCTGGGTCTGCGAAGGTTACTACCGCCTAGAAGACAAGCCTGCGCTGGATGCCGAGGGTTGGTTTGATACCGGCGATATGGCCTCTATCGATGAATATGGCTATGTAACCATTACAGATCGTGTCAAAGATGTGATTAAGTCCGGTGGTGAGTGGATCAGCTCTATAGATGTAGAAAACGCAGCTATGGCCCATGCCGAGGTTCAGGAGGCTGCGGTGATTGGGGTGCCCCATCCCAAGTGGACCGAGCGTCCACTGTTGATTGTTATTCCGGTTGCTGGCACCTCTCCCAGCAAAGAAGAAATTTTGGCTTCCCTAAAAGGTCAGATCGCCAGCTGGTGGATACCAGAGGACTGTGTATTTGTCGAAGAGATCCCCCATACAGCCACGGGTAAGGTGAGCAAAAAGGACCTGCGGGAACAGTTCTCTGACTATGAGTACTCCTAAGCCTCTCAGGTCAACCAAACGCGCAGACTAGCGTTTTAACCTGGACAAAAACCGATGAGGAGTGGTGGATGAAAAGCTTAGTTGTTATGGCCCTAATGGCCTCAGTCTCAATTGGGGCTGTTGCAGAGCATCATGGAGGCTCAGATAAGGGCCAGGATAAGGGTCGAAAAGCCGGTATGTTTAAACAGCTTGACCATGATGGAGATGGTTCCATTTCCAGTGAAGAGCATGAAGCAGCAATTGCCAAAATGGTTGAAGAGCGGCGTCAGCGATTTAAGACTATGGATGCTAACGGTGATAATTTAGTCTCCAAAAAAGAGGTCGCCGCTGCAAGGCTGCAGAGAAAAGAGGGCCATAGACCAGTCGACAGGGCTGTAGACTAGGCCTAGGGTAAAATCTAAGGCGGCCACTCCTAGGGAGTGGCCGTTTTTTTATGCCTGATAAAACGGCCAGATTGCCTAATCGAGGCAAAGTATTTGCACCTAAAACTGTTCTGCCGCATCATTGCCGCTCAACTGACTTATGGTGTGTTATGACTGACTTTCTGATTGCTCCCTCCATCCTCGCCGCTGATTTCGCCCGCCTGGGTGAAGAGGTAGACAATGTGCTTGAGGCTGGTGCCGATATTGTTCATTTTGATGTTATGGACAACCATTATGTGCCCAATCTCACCATTGGCCCCATGGTGTGCAAGGCCCTGAGAGATCACGGTGTGACCGCACCCATAGATGTGCACCTGATGGTGCAGCCTGTCGATGATCTGATTCGCATGTTTGCCGACGCTGGCGCCACCTACATTACCTTCCACCCAGAGGCATCTAATCATATTGACCGCTCCCTGCAGCTGGTTCGCGATCTGGGCTGTAAGGCAGGTCTGGTATTGAATCCTGGCACTGGCCTGGATGTTACCGACTGGGTGATGGACAAAATGGATATGTTACTGCTGATGTCGGTGAATCCCGGGTTTGGCGGGCAGAAATTTATCCCCTCTACTCTGGATAAATTAAAGCAGGCGCGAAAACTAATTGATGCCAGCGGCTATGATATTCGCTTAGAAGTTGATGGCGGTGTTGGCGTGAATAATATTGCCGAAGTGGCTGCTGCCGGTGCTGATACCTTTGTAGCCGGCTCTGCTATCTTCAGTCAGCTGGATTATGCAACCGTGATTACAAAAATGCGCGAACAGTTAGCCACAGCCGGCTAATTTACTGGAGGCCGTTATTTGATTACAATAGCCGCCTTCATCCAGGGAGATGGGTTTTGAAAACAAGTAGTTTGGTACAGATTGATAGCAGTCACCAGCGGTGGCGATGGCGCAACTAGTATCGCCTCGGCGCACTGTGCGCCTGTCTAAATCAAACTGTACAAGGAAACTAGCATGACCCCTGAAAAATTTGCCCAGCTGGCAAGCCAGAACTTCAACCGTATCCCGGTCACCCGAGAAGTTTTAGCCGATCTTGAAACTCCCCTCAGCGTCTATCTTAAATTGGCCCAGGGCGCCAACTCATACCTGTTTGAGTCTGTGCAAGGTGGTGAGAAATGGGGTCGTTACTCACTGATTGGTCTGCAGACTTCCACCGTATTAAAAGTGTTTGGCAACCGTCTGGAGATCATTCGCGACGGCAAGCCTATGGTCAATCGCTCAACTGCCGACCCACTGGCAGAGGTAGAGCGATTCAGGCAATTATTTAGCATGCCCAACCTGCCAGAATTACCCAGATTTACTGGCGGACTGGTAGGCTATTTCGGTTATGACACTGTGCGCTTTGTCGAACCGCGTCTGGCCAAAAGCGCTCCGAAGGATGATTTACAGGCGCCAGATATTTTATTACTTGCCTCTGATGAAGTTGCCATTTTTGACAATCTTTCCGGCACCATCATGCTGGTAGTCCATGTTGATGCTGCCGAGGCCAGGGCGCTTGAAAAAGCTGAGGCACGACTGGACGAACTTGAGAATAAACTGGCACAGCCAGCACCAGAATTACCGCCGATGAATCTAGAGGGCGATGGCCTATCGGAGCAGGCGTTTATCTCTAGCTTTGGGCAGCAGGATTACATGGCAGCGGTAGATAAAGTGAAAGACTATGTGCTCGCTGGAGATGTGATGCAGGTAGTCCCGTCCCAGCGGCTATCAGCTCCCTTTGATGCGGAGCCTATTAATCTTTACCGCGCGCTGCGCCGATTAAATCCCTCGCCCTATATGTATTTTCTGGATCTAGACGATATTCATATTGTCGGCTCATCACCAGAGGTCCTGGCGCGATTAGAAGATGGCCAGGTGACAGTTAGACCTATCGCTGGCACTAGGCGTCGCGGTCAGACGGAAGAAGAGGATCAGGCCCTAGAAAACGAAATGCTCGCAGATCCAAAAGAGATTGCCGAGCATCTAATGTTGATTGATTTAGGCCGCAATGATGTCGGCCGTATTAGTCAGACAGGCACAGTAGAAGTCACCGAGAAAATGGTGGTTGAGCGCTATTCCCATGTTATGCATATCACCTCCAATGTAGTGGGTGATGTCACAGATGGCATGGGTGCACTTGAAGTTTTAAAGGCCACCTTGCCCGCGGGCACCCTCAGCGGCGCTCCTAAAATTCGTGCCATGGAAATTATCGACGAACTAGAACCGGTTAAGCGCGGAATCTATGGCGGAGCTGTTGGCTATATCGGCTGGAGTGGCAATATGGATACCGCGATTGCCATTCGTACCGCTGTGATTAAAGACGGCATGTTGCATGTGCAGGCTGGTGCAGGCGTAGTGGCCGATTCGGTTCCTGAACTGGAATGGGAAGAGACCATGAACAAGGCTAGGGCACTGATGCGTGCGGCCGCTATGGTATGTCCGGCACCTGAGGGAGAGCCCCAATGATACTAATGATCGATAACTATGATTCGTTCACCTACAACGTGGTGCAGTATCTGGCTGAGCTTAAGGCCGATGTTAAGGTGTTTAGAAACGATGAAATCACCATAGCCGAGATTGAAAAACTAGCGCCAGAAAAAATTGTTATTTCTCCTGGCCCCTGTACGCCGAATGAGGCTGGTGTCAGTGTTGAATGCATTGAAACCTTCGCCGGTAGAATTCCAATATTGGGCATCTGCTTAGGGCACCAAAGTATTGGTCAGGCTTTTGGCGGCAAAATTATTCGCGCCAAACAGGTTATGCATGGCAAGACTTCAATGATTTACCACGACAACACTGGTGTGTTTAAAGATCTGAGTAATCCCTTTGAGGCAACTCGCTATCATTCACTGGTTATAGAGCAAAGCTCGCTGCCCGACTCTCTGCAAGTGAATGCCTGGACTCAAAATGAAGATGGTTCAATGGATGAAATTATGGGCGTCCGCCATCAACAACATGCCATCGAAGGCGTGCAGTTTCACCCGGAGTCCATTCTCACTCAGCATGGCCATGATCTGCTGAATAATTTTTTGGAGAGCTAAGCCGTGGATATCAAGACAGCACTAGAGGCCCTGGTCAGTGGCCAGCATCTCAGTTCAGCGGAGATGCGCGATCTGATGCGCCAGATAATGACTGGTTATGCCACTGAGGCTCAGATCGGCGCCTTTTTGGTGGCTCTGCGCATCAAAGGGGAAACCATCGACGAGATCGCTGGTGCTGTAGAAGTGATGCGCGAGCTGGCCACAGCTGTTGAGGTCTCTGGCGATTATTTAGTAGATATTGTCGGCACTGGCGGTGACGAATCCAATCTATTTAATGTATCCACCGCAGCGACCTTTGTAGTTGCCGCTGCCGGTGGCCGGGTGGCCAAACATGGCAATCGCTCGGTTAGCAGCAATAGCGGCGCGGCCGATTTACTGGAAGCTGCAGGGGTTAATTTAAATCTTAATTCGGCACAGGTTGCGCTCTGTGTTGAAGAGCTGGGCCTCGGCTTTATGTTTGCCCCGGCCCATCACAGCGCCATGAAGCATGCTATTGGTCCGCGAAAAGAATTGGGCTTGCGAACAATATTTAATATTCTCGGCCCCATGACAAATCCAGCTGGCGTCACCCGACAGTTGATCGGTGTGTATAAAAAAGAACTGTGCAAACCTATGGCTGAAGTGCTGGGTCGTCTGGGCGCGGAACATATAATGGTTGTGCATTCAGATGACGGTCTGGATGAAATTAGCATTGCCACCGAAACCCATGTAGCTGAGTATCGCGATGGCGCGCTCAGTGAATACAAATTACAACCGGAAAATTATTTCTCTGAGCGCCAAAGCTTAGAGGGTTTGGCGGTAGAAAACGCTACAGAGTCATTGGCGCTGATTATCGATGCCCTGGGCAAACAGACCAATGCCAATGGCGCCAAGGCAGCTCAGCTTATTGCTATCAATGCTGGTGCCGCGCTCTATGTGGCGGGCTGCGCCGCAGATATGCACCAGGGCGTAGAAATGGCTCTGGATGCTATTGGTTCAGGTTTGGCAAAAGCAAAAATTAATGATTTGGCGACCTTTACCCAGGTTCAGCAAGATGGTTAAACCCCAAGAGATTTCCCAATGAGTTTAGAGACCCCGACAATATTAAAAAAAATTCTCGATCGCAAGAGAGAAGAGATTGCCGAGCGCAGCGCAACTGTGTCACTTGAACAACTTAAACAGCAGGCGGCACTGGCATCGGCACCCCGAGGTTTTGCTGCGGCCATGACAGCTAAAATAGCCGCGGGTGAATCTGCGGTAATTGCAGAGATAAAAAAAGCCTCGCCCAGCAAAGGCGTGATTCGTGAAAACTTTGATCCCGCAGCTATTGCAGCAAGCTATGCGGACGGCGGCGCAGCCTGCCTTTCGGTGTTGACTGATGTGGACTTTTTTCAGGGTGCAGATAAATATTTGCAGCAGGCCAGAGATGCCTGTCATCTCCCGGTAATTCGCAAAGATTTTATTATTGATCAGTATCAAATTTACGAGGCGCGCGCCATGGGCGCCGACTGTATTCTATTAATTGTGTCAGCCTTAGCTGAAAAACAGCTGGCTGATCTTCATGACCTGGCCATTTCATTGGGTATGGATGTATTAATTGAGGTCCATGATGCCGCTGAGTTATCCATAGCATTAAAACTGGACAACCCAATGGTGGGTATCAATAACCGCAACTTGCATAGCTTTGAAGTCAGCCTAGATAATACCTATCAGCTGCTGGAGAAAATCCCAGACAATAGGATTGTGATTACTGAAAGTGGTATTCACAGCAGAGAAGATGTGGCCGCCATGCGCCAGCAGAAGGTCAATGCTTTTTTAGTGGGCGAAGCCTTTATGCGCAGCGAAGAGCCAGGGGACAGGCTGAGCGAGATGTTTAGCTAAACCCTAACTAAAACTCTGGCTAAGGTATTTCTAGCGAGTGCCAAACACCACCATGGTTTTGCCCGCTACGGAAACCAGTTCCCGCTCTTCAAGGTCTTTTAATACACGGCCCACCATCTCTCTTGAGCAGCCAACAATTCTGCCGATTTCCTGCCGGGTAATCTTAATCTGCATACCGTCCGGATGAGTCATGGCGTCTGGTTCTTTGCATAGATCTAATAATGTGCGAGCCACTCGGCCGGTAACATCCAAAAATGCTAGATCACTGACTTTGCGCGTGGTATCTCTGAGGCGCTGGGCGATCTGCTTGCTAATAGCAAATAGAAATTCCGGATGCTTGTGACTGAGCTCAATAAATTTGCCGTAGCTGATTTCGCCCACCTCACATTCAGTTTTGGTGCGAATCCAGGCACTGCGATGCTCCTGATCAAATAGCCCCATTTCTCCGACAAAATCGCCCGGGTTCAGGTAGGCCAAAATCATTTCCTTGCCATCACTATCGTCTTCAATAACTACGGTCACGGAACCTTTAATAATGTAATACAGAGTGTCACCCTGATCTCCGGCATAAATAATAGTACTTTTCGCAGGATATCTGCGGCGGTGACAGTGGGACAAAAATTCTTCGACATTGTCTATGTGCGGGGTAAGAGGTGCAGGCGCCAATGTGTATCTCCTTATAGGGTTTTTTTTAAGCCGCGGTTGGTTACCACTACATATAACAGTTATTTGCGACCCCTGTGATTAATAGTAGTCAAAATATTTTCTGTGCGCGACAAATTTAAACCCTGGTCTGTGCTATCTTTGCGAGCTAATCGGCTAGTGGAACAGGTAACAGGTAAGATATGCAAACAACAGTAAAGTGGGTGGATGGTGTTATGTTTTTGGGTGAGTCCGGCTCGGGCCACTCAGTGGTGATGGACGGGGCGCCGGATCAGGGCGGTCGAAATATAGGTGCCCGGCCTATGGAAATGATTTTACTTGGCCTTGGAGGCTGCGCCTCATTCGATGTGATGACTATGCTACAGAAGGGTCGTCAGCAGGTATCAGATTGCAGAGTCGACATATCCGCCCAGCGTGTCGATGTTGTGCCTGCTGTATTTAGCAGCATTCATCTTGAATTTGTTCTCAGCGGTTCTAATCTAAAGGAGTCTCAGGTCAAGCGTGCTGTTGAACTCTCTGCTGAGAAATACTGCTCAGCCTCTATCATGCTGGAAGCCGCTGGTGTTGAAATCAGCCACAGTTATAGAATAGAAGCGCCGTAAAACCATTTGCCAGGCAAAAAAAAAGGAGTCCGGGGAGGACTCCTAAAAAAATCTTTGGATGAATCACAAAGAGGGGTAGGGGTTGGAATCTGCCTGGAGAGTTGCTGTTACCAGCTTCCTGACAATCATTCCTCGACTGGCGCGCATACTAAGAAGCCCAGCACCTTACTTCAAATGCATTATTTGCATTTAGTATATGCGTTTTGGTAATGACCTGTGTCGATCTTGAAGCTGCAGGCAAAAAAAAGGGACCCTGGTGGGTCCCTGTAAAAAATCCTATAGCGAGGATTAAGAGGGGTAAATCTGTACTACATCGAATTTGGTAAATCTGTAAATAAAAGCTCTGTACTGCGGCTGAGCTCTACTTCTCAGAAGCCTCAATCTTTGGTGCTTCCAACTTAACGAAACTGTCTTTCGCAATTGCAGCACCCGTAAGGCCGGTAAAACCGATCATTAAATATACGAGTGTCATGTCTGTGTCCTTTGTGAGTTAAGAGCTTCATCGCTCCATGGGTGACAATATAGTTGCAACCATGACATAATCCAAATGCATTGTTTGCATTTACTATATGCGTTTTGGTAATGACATAGGAATTCCTTAAAATGAACCTTCAAAAACTGTCCCGACTGGATTTGAATCTGCTGGTTTCCCTGCAGGCATTATTGGAAGAAAAAAGCGTCACCAGGGCAGCGGAGCGATTATTTATTACTCAGCCAGCTATGAGTCGGGTGTTGCAGCGGCTGAGACATCAGTTGGATGACCCCCTATTTACCCGCACTGGTAATGAATTGGTGCCTACTCCAAAGGCCAGGGAGCTACAGGCTCGACTGCCGGCACTGCTCGATAATATTTTAGAAATTGTCAGTGGAGGCGATTTTGATCCGGCAACCTACGAGGGAGAGATCACCATTGCGGTACCGGAATTTGTGGCTATTTCCCTGATCTCTGAGTTAACCAAACTGGTTACACAGCAGGCGCCCGGCGTTATTTTGTCAATCTCCAGCGAAACCGATTCAGTGGAAGGTGAGCTGGCTGAGGGCGGGTTGGACTTTGCTATTGATATTGAGAAGACCATTACTGAGGATATCAGCTCAAGAAGCCTGGCTATCTTCACCCCCTCAATCTGGATGAGAGAGGGCCATCCTCTGGCTGACAGAGCTAGAGTGACCTTGGACGAAATTTTAGAGTACCCCTTTGTTCAGTACTATTTACTTATCTACAAGCGCGTCAGTGCTCGCACAGATGCAAGATTTGATCGTGTATTGAGAGATATGGGCCGCAAGCGCAAAAAGGCTCTGGTGACCAACCAGCTGATGACAGCCATGGAAACTGTCTGCGACACCGACTGTTTGATGGTGGCGGCCAAGTATGGCCTGACCATGGAGCGAGAGATGTATCGTATTGTGCGCAAGCGCTATCCGGCAGAACTGCCCCATGAGGGCACCATTTCTCTGGTGCTATTGCAGCATAAACGCACCTCGGGATCTGGGATTCACCGCTGGCTATCAGATAAGATTGTTGGCTTGATTCAGAATCGAGAGAGAGACTCTGCGGCCGAAACCTTTGACTAGATGCGGTAGCTACTGCCCGTCATAGCAGAGGAAACCAAGGTCATTAGTTTTTTTACCGGCGCCGGGAAGCGATGGCCCCCAGCATCTAGGGCGCTCTGGGCGTGACGCTCTTCGTCATCAAGCATCTGTTCAACAATAGCGCGACTCTTGCGATCTCCCTCGGGGAGATCGTCGAGATGTTTCTGCAAATGATCGCATACCTGGTCCTCGGTAGCGGCCACAAAGCCCAGGCTAAGTTTGTCACTGATTAACCCAGCGCCAGCGCCAATGCCAAAGGACATGGCATACCAAACCGGATTGAGAGCACTGGTGCGACCACCCAATTCGCCAATGCGCTGTTCACACCACGCCAGATGGTCAATTTCCTCAGCGGCTGCATGTTCCATCTGTTCACCCACTTCTGGCAACTTGGCTGTCAGAGCCTGCCCCTGATACAGAGCCTGGGCGCAGATTTCTCCCGCATGGTTCACTCGCATTAAGCCTATGGCATGTTGGCGTTGCTGATCGGTCAACTCGGTCTCTGTAACCTCTGCCGCTGGTGAAGGGCGCTTTGGTGTGGGTGCATTGCCCAGCACAGTGCGCAACCCCTGATCCAGTTGGGTAATAATTTGGTCTATTGCTGTAAGTTGCCGATTTGCCATATTGATAATCTGAGAGAGCTGGTTAACTATTTAGTCTGAGAGGTCAATTGTAGCCCCTGCGGAAAAGTATTTCTTACTTATATAGATGGGTACGTAGGCTATGGCAAAAAAGCCCATAGCCAGTATTTCACAAACCAGGATATAAAATGGCCAGGGGCCTAAATAATCCAAAAGGGACGGGTTGAGGGGCTTCTCCATTAAATAGAAGTAATTGGCATCCAGCCCCAGGTTCACTGGAATCAGAAGCAGCAGGTAAATATTCAGCCAGACAAAGGTTCGCAACATGCTTTTGGCCTGAGGAATAAGCCTAAAGGCAAGCAAATGATGAATCACCAAAATAACCAGGCCACCGTGCACTATCCAGTATTTAAAAAAGCCATAACTTGGAAAGCCGGCGTAGAGATCGGGCGTTAACATTGCTTGAAATGTGCCGCAGAGCACCAAAAAATAGATAACTTCAAAACGCTTGAAATTGGGTTGCCAAAATAGCAGTGGCGCCAGCAATGCGAAGAGATTACAAATGGACAGAGGCAGGTCGACCTTATAATTGAACAGGCCATTATAGGAATGTATCCAGGAGAAAATTACCACAGTCACCGACAGAAACAGGGCTAGCAGCCGACCCAGCCATAGATTTTGTTCAGCGCCAAGTCTGCCGCCAATTTTTATAGTCAGGGCCAGGATTCCGGTAAACACAACCAGAGTCCACCAGTGTGACGAACTAAAAGACGCAAAGGGAATATCAAAACTAAAAAACAGATGATCCATCTTGTGCCCCGTTTATGTTGTTATTAGCGGCGTTAACCCAGTGCCCTAGTCAGCATTTTCGCGCTCAATGGCTCGCCAGGCAATATCCTCTCTAAAGTAGATGTCATCCCAATGAATTACTGAAGCTAACTGATAGGCGCTGCGCTGGGCTTGGGAAACTGAATCCCCCATTGCTGTGGCACAGAGTACTCTACCACCGCTGGTCACCACGGCATCGCCGTCTTGAGCCGTGCCTGCATGAAACAGTTTGGCGTCTGTGCTCCCTGTGGCTGCTGATTGCAGTCCAGAGATAATATCGCCGCTTTTGTAGGCACCAGGATAGCCACCAGCTGCTAGCACGACTCCCACAGCAGGGCGCGAGTCCCACTGCGCAATCTGGTTGTCCAGATTGCCGTCAATGGCTGCCAGACAATGAGCGACCAGATCGGACTGCAGGCGCAATAAAATAGGCTGTGTCTCCGGATCACCAAAGCGGCAGTTGTATTCGATCACCTTGGGGGTGCCATCGGCCATAATCATCAGGCCCGCGTAGAGAAAGCCAGTGTAATCATTGCCTTCAGCGGCCATCCCTCGCACTGTTGGATAGATTACCTCATCCATTACCCGCTGATAGATTGCCTGGTCCACCACCGGTGCGGGGGAATAGGCGCCCATGCCGCCGGTATTGGGTCCGGTGTCGCCATTGGCTGCGCGCTTGTGGTCCTGGCTAGTGGCCATGGGCAGCACGTTGCTACCATCCACCATAACAATAAAGCTGGCTTCTTCGCCGTCCAAAAATTCCTCAATAACCACCAGGTGGCCAGCTTCCCCAAAGGCATTACCCGCCAGCATATCGCGAACCGCATCCTCAGCTTCGGCCATGGTCATAGCCACAATAACGCCTTTGCCTGCGGCCAGACCATCGGCTTTGATAACAATAGGTGCACCCACTTTATGCAGATAGGCCAGAGCCTCATCTATGTCCGTAAAGTTGCCATAGCTGGCGGTGGGAATCTGATGGCGCTCCAGAAAATCTTTGGTGAAGGCCTTAGAGCCCTCAAGTTGAGCAGCGCCTTTGGATGGTCCAAAAATAGGCAGTTCACGAGCCTGGAAAAAATCAACAATGCCATCGACCAGAGGTTGCTCTGGTCCTACTATAGTAAGTCCAACTTGATTGGTAGCGGCAAAATCTGCCAGCCCCTGAAAGTCGTTTACTTTGACGTCAATATTCTCGATATTGGCCTCCGCAGCAGTGCCTGCATTGCCCGGGGCAACAAATACTTTGTATACATCTGCGCTCTGAGCGGCTTTCCATGCCAGTGCATGTTCACGTCCACCTGAGCCAATAACCAGTACATTCATCAATTGCATTCCAGCTGTTATTCAAAGGACGCAATTGTATCAGACTGAAGTTGATAGGTATTTATACAGGTCCCAATGTCGCGGTTATAACATCTAAAAAAATGCCTGTGCCGTAATTCTAAAACGCAACATAATAAAAGGTCTGCTGCTATCTCTGATTCTTATCAAAATCCCGTTATTGTCTGGTTTCGCCAGGACCTTCGCCTTGCGGATAATCCTGCGCTCAGCGCGGCCTGCGCAAAGGGCGACATTGTCCCCGTCTATATTCTCGACGACCACAACTCTGGAGAATGGGCCATGGGTGGCGCCAGTCGCTGGTGGCTGCATCAGGCCCTGGAGTCTCTGAACCTATCACTGCAGGGCAAGCTCAATATATTTAGTGGCGACCCTCTGCTTATTCTGCCGCAACTGGCCCAACAGAACTCAGCTAGCTCCGTTGTCTGGAACCGCTGCTACGAGCCCTGGCGCATAGCGCGTGATGGCAAGCTTAAAGCGGTCCTTAAAGATCAGGGCACAGAGGTTGAGAGCTACAATGGCTCGCTGCTCTGGGAGCCCTGGCAGGTGCTTAAAAAAGACGGTACGCCCTACAAGGTTTTTACACCCTATTATCGTCGCGGCTGTCTCTCGGCAGTGCAACCCAGAAAGCCACTGGCTATGCCCGATCATATTAAGTCGCTACCACTGTGCGCAGACAGCATGGTCCTGGATGACCTGCAGTTAATGCCGACCATTCCCTGGGATACCCAGATGAAAGCGCGCTGGGATATCAGTGAAACCGCGGCTCAGGATCGCCTAGACGAGTTTGTGATGGATGAGCTTGAGGATTATCGCGAGGGCCGCAATTTCCCGAACAAAGCCAATGTCTCGCGCCTATCCGCCTATTTGCACTTCGGTCAGATCTCCACCAATACTGCCTGGCATCGCGCCTCGGATGCAGCAGCACTGATCGATAATGAATCCAGCATAGATACCTTTTTAAGTGAACTGGGCTGGCGCGAATTCTCCCATTATTTACTCTACCATTTTCCTCAGTTGCCAAAAGATAATTTGCAGTCTAGGTTTGATATCTTTCCCTGGGCCGCCAATACTGATGCCGATCTCAGGGCCTGGCAGCGGGGCCGAACTGGCTATCCACTGGTGGATGCTGGTATGCGGGAGCTTTACAGTACAGGCTATATGCACAATCGTGTTCGCATGGTGGTGGGCTCGTTTCTGGTGAAAAATTTGCTTATTCACTGGCACCGCGGAGAAGAGTGGTTTTGGGACTGTCTGGTGGATGCAGATCTGGCAGCCAATAGCGCCAGCTGGCAGTGGATTGCCGGCTGTGGCGCAGATGCGGCTCCTTTCTTTAGAATCTTTAACCCTGTTACCCAGAGCGAAAAGTTTGATAAGCAGGGCGACTATATTCGCCGCTATGTGCCTGAATTAGCAGATATGCCAGCCAAATATATCCATGCCCCCTGGCTGGCTCCGGCAGAAGTTCTGGTCGCAGCTGGCGTGGAAATTGGCACTGACTATCCAGCGCCTATTATGGACATCAAAGAATCTAGAGAGCGGGCCCTGGCCGCTTTTGCACTAACCAAGAATACTGTCTGAGGCAGACAATAAAAAACCCGCATCAAGCGGGTTTTTGTTCAGAGCAAAAGATTAGAGGCTGGCGTTTAATGTCTAAAGTGACGCATGCCGGTAAACACCATGGTCATACCGTGTTCATTGGCTGCGGCAATTACTTCGTCATCGCGCATTGATCCGCCGGGCTGAATAATGCAGCTGATACCAGCCTGGGCTGCGTTATCTATGCCATCGCGGAACGGGAAGAAGGCATCTGACGCCATAACAGCGCCCACAACTTCCAGCCCCGCATGCTCGGCTTTAATGCCGGCAATTCGCGCCGAGTTAATGCGGCTCATCTGTCCGGCACCAACACCTATGGTCTGATTATTTTTGGCATAGATAATGGCATTGGACTTCACCATTTTGGCCACTTTCCAGGCAAACATCATATCGCTCAATTCGACTTCTGTGGGTTGACGATCGGTAACCACTTTAAGGTCCTGCTCTGCAACCATGCCATTATCTCTGTCCTGAATAAGCAGACCGCCATTAACCCGTTTGTAGTCAAAGTCCTGAGGTCGCTCAGTTCCCCAGGCGCCACATTCCAGTAACCGCACATTTTTCTTGGCAGCCACAGCGGCAACAGCATCTGCAGATACAGAGGGGGCAATAATCACCTCTACAAATTGCTTTTCGCAGATTTTCTCTGCGGTTGCTGCATCCAGTTCGCGGTTAAAGGCGATAATGCCGCCAAAGGCAGATTCCGGGTCTGTGGCAAAAGCCAGATCATAGGCAGTGTTGATATCCACAGCCACAGCTACGCCGCAGGGGTTAGCGTGCTTCACAATCACACAGGCTGGCTGATCGAATTGCTTAACGCATTCCAGAGCGGCATCTGTATCTGCAATATTGTTAAAGGACAATTCTTTACCCTGCAATTGAACTGCGGTTGCCACACTGGCTTCTGTTGGGTTGGCTTCGGTATAAAAAGCCGCCTTTTGATGGGGGTTTTCGCCGTAGCGCATCTCTTGGGTTTTAAAATACTGCACATTGTAGGTATCGGAGAAATCACGCTTTTCATTGGCGATATTTCTGGCGCCGAAATGATTGGCGATCATGCCATCATATCCAGCGGTATGCTCAAAGGCTTTGACCATTAGCTGGTATCTGGTGCTGTAGTCCAACTGGCCCTTATTGGCGCGCAGTTCCTCAACCACAGTTTTATAGTCGCCAGCGTTGACTACTATGGCAACATCTTTGTGGTTCTTGGCCGCAGATCGCACCATGGTTGGGCCACCAATATCAATATTCTCGATCGCTGTGGGCAGGTCACAGTTGGGGTCGGCCACAGTAGCGGCAAAGGGATACAGGTTTACTACTACCATATCTATGGGCTGAATTCCGTGCTCGGCCATTATGCTGTCATCTTTGCCGCGACGGCCGAGGATTCCGCCATGCACTTTCGGGTGCAGGGTTTTGACCCGGCCATCCATCATCTCTGGAAAGCCGGTGTAGTCAGACACCTCAGTGACTGCGATCGAATTTTCACTCAGCAGGCGAAAGGTGCCCCCAGTAGAGAGTATTTCTACACCCTGCTCGGCGAGAGCCTGGGCAAATTCAACAATGCCGGTTTTATCGGAAACACTGATCAGTGCGCGGGAAATTTTTCGTAAGTCGCTCATGGAGTCCTCGGGTTAAAAAGCTGATAGTTCAAAGAGTGCAATAGGTAATTAGTAACTGTTACAGAAGGTCGTACTGTTTTAATTTTTTGCGCAGTGTGCCGCGATTTAGGCCAAGAATTTCGGCAGTTCGGCTCTGATTCTGGCGCGTGTAATTCATTGCTGCGCTCAGCAGGGGAGGCTCTACTTCAGCCATAACCAGCTCATAGAGATCCCTGGTGTCCTGACCATCTAGGTCGGCAAAGTAACGCTGCATGGCTTCGGCCACACTGTATCTAAGGGACTGGCTGCTGTGATTTTCACTGGTTGCAGAGCTATCCTCTGCGGCGATGACTGGTGTTTCTGTTACAGAACTCATGCGGCCTGTTCCTGGTTAACTGGGTCGTTAAAAAATTGCTGGAGAAACTGTTGCTGATGAGCCGTACTTTCCAGCTTATTAAATTGCTGGGTAAACTCTCTGCCGCCAGCCAGCTCGCTGCTGTACCAGCCAATATGTTTTCGGGAAATGCGCACGCCACCCACTTCGCCATAGAACTTATGCAGCGCCAGTAAATGGCGAGTCATCATTTGGCCCAGCTCCTCAAAGTTTGGGGGCGCCAGGCGCTCGCCCTTTTCGAGATACTGATTAATCTGCGAAAAAATCCACGGATTGCCCTGGGCTCCGCGGCCGATCATAACGGCGGCAGCCCCAGTGTGCTCTAGTACCTGGACAGCTTTTTCCGGGCTGGTGATATCGCCATTGGCTATAACTGGCATAGACACGGCCTCCACTACGGCGGCGATAGTATCGTACTCGACCTCGCCCACAAAACGGCAGGCGCGGGTGCGACCATGAACAGCAAGTGCGGCAACGCCAGCCTCTTCGGCAATTTTTGCAATGCTTACGGCATTGCGATTTTGCCGGTCCCAGCCGGTGCGAATCTTTAGGGTCACTGGCACATCCACGGCCTCGACAACAGCCTGTAAAATATTGGCAACCAGCTGGGGATCTTGCAACAGTGCTGATCCCGCAGCCCGCTTGCAGACTTTTTTTGCGGGACAGCCCATATTGATATCTATGATCTCAGCGCCCTGGGCAATATTAAATTGCGCGGCGGCAGCCATCATCTGTGGATCATAACCTGCAATCTGCACCGATCTAGGTGCGGGCTCATCCCCAAACTGGATACGCAGGCGAGACTTTCTGGTATCCCAGGTGCTTGGGTCCGCAGCCACCATCTCTGATACCACTAGCCCAGCACCCATCTCGCGACAGAGTTGACGGAAGGGCAAATCAGTTACGCCGGCCATGGGGGCCAGGATAGTTTTGCGGTCAATCTGGTAGGGGCCAATGCTGAACAAAACACATCCACAGGTCAGTGAAAAAACGGAAGCTCATTCTACCCTCTGACCAACTGATTAAAAAGTGATCAATTAAAAAAAGCCCTATTTTTGCACCAGTGCTGTAAATAGATCGGCCTAAACCTATAATAAACCACTAATAACAGAATAATGGCTCGCCGCCTATGAACGTCAACAATGACTTCCCCCAGCTATTAAAGCTATGGTCCGCCGACCAGCATGCTGAGAGTTGGGTGCTGGGTACAGTCTATAAAACTACCGGGCCCTGTTATCGAAAGGCCGGTGCCTCTATGCTTTTCAACAGCCTGGGCCAGCAGTTTGGTCTGTTAAGTGGCGGCTGCCTGGAGTCCGATATTCAGCGTTATGCCAAAGAGGTGATGGCGAGCGGCAAGCCAACGACCATCTGTTACGACGGTTCTGATGAGGATGATATTTCGTTCCAGTTTGGCATAGGCTGTGGCGGCACAGTGCATATTCTTTTGCAGCCTATAACGGAAGATAATAACTACCTGTCCCTAGATGTCCTGGCTGAAAATCTGGCCAGCCGCGAATCCTGTATCTATCTGCAGAAGCTGATGGGTGACAGCGCCGAGGCCCAGGTGCTTACAGAGGCAGATCAGAATAATAGCCTGTATTTGCAGATTGCCGAGGAACTGGGGGATAACAAAGCTCAGCTGGTCTATTTGCAAACCGATTCCGGCAGCCATGAATACTTAGCCACCAGAATTGCCCCGCCAATTCACGTGTTGGTTGTAGGCGGTGGTATGGATGCCAGGCCACTGGTCAGCATGGCCAGTATTCTGGGTTGGGAAGTCTCACTGTGCGATCCTCGACCCGCCAATGCTCGTCGTGAACATTTTATGGAGGCTGACAATATTCTCGACTGTTCTATCTCCCAGCTATCTGAACACAGGCTTTTTTATACCTTCGATGCCGCGGTTGTGATGAGCCACAATTTGCAGATGGACGCTGAGGCTCTGATTGTTCTGCAGGGCTCCCAGATAGATTATCTGGCGCTGCTGGGGCCGGCTTCCCGGCGAGCAACGGTAATAGAATTGGCCGGCTTGGAGGATTCTAAGTTACCTATTCCTGTGGCCGGGCCAGCGGGCATTAATCTTGGTGGCGAATTGCCAGAGTCTCTGGCGCTGTCAATTTTGTCCCAGTGCCATGCCGTCTTGCACAGTGCGGATGCAGGGTCACTCTGTCAGGCATTGCCAGTATTGGACCAATCTCGATGACCATGAATATAGGCGCTGTTGTTTTAGCGGCTGGTGCCGGGTCAAGATTCACCAATTCTGGGGGCACTGGGCCCAAGCAATTAGTTTCTATCCATGGCTTACCTATGCTGCAGCAGGTAGTTAACCAGGCCAATACATTGTTGCCTGGCAAGGTGCACAGTCTGCTGGGCAGTCAGTGGCAAAACATAGAAAAACAGCTGGTTGGCTGCGAGACGATTATTAATCCAGATTGGCAGCGCGGGCTGGGTAGCTCTATTGCCTGTGCCGTAAAGCATCTGGCTGCAGCGCCTGTAGCTTATGATGGCCTGTTGCTGATGCTCGGTGACCAGCCGCTATTAAAAAACACTGCGCTGACAGAGATGCTGGAATTATTTGATGGCGACAGAGCTATCTGCGCTTTTTATGCTGGCCAGGTAGGGGTGCCGGCACTATTTCCCCGCTCATTGTTTTCCAGGTTGATAACCCTGGATGGAGACAGTGGTGCCAGGGCAATGCTGCAGTCCGTCACAGATAAAATCACAGTGCCAATGCCCGAAGCTGCCTTAGATATAGATACGGTTGAAGATCTAAAAAAACTTTAGGCCCTATCCAGAGCCTAGGCAAATTAGCCGCGCAATCAGATCAGCTTTGTGGCCGAGAGCCGAGCCCATTCGTCTTCTATACCAGCGACATCAAAATTAAAACTTGGCAGATAGGACGCAGACACCTCAGTAATCTGAGTCTCTAGCAGGCCGGACAGGCAGAGCAGGCCATCGCCAGCAGTGAGCTGAGTAATATTGTCGGCCAGCTGAATCAGTGGTGCGGCCAGAATATTGGCCAGCATAACGTCGGCTAGACTGTTGTCTGGGATAGCATGGGGCAGGCAGGTAATCAGGCGCTGATCAGCAATATTATTGCGCTGGGCATTGTCGCGACTGGCCAGTAACGCCTGGGGGTCATTATCTATGGCAATCACTTTTTCCGCGCCTAACAATAGGGCGGCGATACCCAGTATTCCCGAACCACAGCCGTAATCAATAACAGTTTTGCCATTCAGATTTTGCTGGTCTAGCCAGCGCAGACAGAGATGAGTAGTCGGATGGCTACCGGTGCCAAAGGCCAGGCCGGGGTCGAGAAGCAGATTGATAGCCTGGGGGTCCGGTGCATCAGTCCAGCTAGGGCAGATCCACAGACGATCGCCACATTTAAGGGGCTTAAAATATTTTTTCCACTCCTGAGACCAGTCTTTATCCTCAAGCAGCTCCCAGCGCAGTTCTTGATTAAGCTGGGTTTGCAGCTGAGGCTGTAGCTGCAGGGATACAGCCTCTGTATCTATAGTCGATGGAAATAGTGCCTTGAGGATACAGCTGTCCCAGAGGGGAGTTTCGCCCACTGCGGGTTCCAGTATTGGCTGGTCCGCAGCGTCTTGAAGGGTGACTGAGACAGCGCCCACATCCAGCATTGCATCCTCAGCAGATTGGGTCTGTTGGCGGGGCACTTCAGTCTGTAGCTGAATCCATCTGTTGGCTGACATGGCTTTAGAGGCCGAGCTTTTTTTCGAGGTAGTGAATATTTACCCCACCTTTTTTAAACTCGGTGTCGCGAACCAGTTCCTCATGCAGTTCTATATTGGTTTTTATACCATCAATAACCATTTCGTCCAACGCATTGCGCATTCTCGACAGCGCCGAATTTCTGTCGCGGCCATAGGTTATTATTTTGCCGATCAGACTGTCGTAGTTGGGTGGCACCCTATAGCCATTGTAAATATGAGAATCCACACGCACACCATTGCCGCCCGGTGCATGGTAGGCATTGATAGTGCCAGGTTGGGGCAAGAAGCTCACCGGATCTTCAGCATTTATGCGACATTCAAAGCTGTGGCCGCGGAAGATAATATTTTCCTGCTTAAAGCTCAGCGGTCTGCCGCTGGCGATCAATAGCTGCTCTTTAACAATGTCTACACCTGTAATCATCTCAGAGACCGGATGTTCAACCTGAATACGAGTATTCATCTCAATAAAGTAGTAGTTGCCATCTTCGTAGAGAAATTCAAAAGTGCCAGCGCCGCGGTAGTTAATTTGAATACAGGCGTTGACGCAGCTTTCAAAAACCGCCTGGCGGGCTTCTTCAGGAATACCCGGAGCCGGCGCCTCTTCAATTACCTTCTGATGACGCCGCTGCAGGGAACAGTCTCGGTCACCCAGATGTATAGCACTGCCCTGACCATCTGAGAGTATCTGTACCTCTACATGGCGTGGGTTTTGCAGAAATTTCTCCATATAGACAGTACCGTCGCCAAAGGCGGCTGCGGCCTCTGTCTTGGTGATGCTCACTGCATTTAGCAGGGTTTGCTCGTTTTCAACGACGCGCATGCCGCGGCCACCGCCACCAGCAGCTGCTTTGATGATCACCGGATAGCCTATACGCAGGGCCGTAGCTTTAAGAAAGGCAGGGTCATTGGGCAGCGGGCCGTCTGAGCCTGGCACTGTGGGCACGCCAGCTTCTTTCATTGCCTTAATGGCGGCTACCTTATCTCCCATAACCCGGATTACATCGGCCGTTGGACCTATAAATACAAAGCCACTGTTCTCTACCTGCTCGGCAAAGTCTGCATTCTCGGCTAAAAATCCATAACCTGGGTGAACACCCTGAGCGCCAGTAATCTCCATAGCACTGATAATTGCAGGCACATTGAGGTAACTCTGAGGCGAGGGGTTGGGTCCAATGCAGATAGCTTCGTCCGCCAGCTTCACATGTTTTAGGTCGGCGTCCACTTTTGAGTGCACTGCAACAGTTTTAATATCTAACTCTTTGCAGGCGCGAAGAATTCTTAGGGCAATTTCGCCGCGATTGGCGATAAGCACTTTATCCAGCATGATCAGGTTCCTAGCAGGCTTTAAACAATGGTAAACATAGGTTGATCGAATTCAACCGGCTCACCGTCTTCAAGCAATATGGCCCCTATGGTGCCCGCTTTGTCGGCTTCAATCTGATTCATCATTTTCATGGCTTCGATAATGCACAGCACATCGCCGGGGGCCACAGTCTGGCCGACCTGAACAAAGGCAGGGGAGCCAGGTGCAGGCGAGCTGTAGAAGCTACCCACCATGGGCGAGCGCACCACATGACCACTCAGCTCGTCCGCTGCAGGTGCTGGTGCCTGTGCAGCAGCTGGAGCAATAACAGCTGGCGCTGCAGGCGCAGCCACTGGTGCCGGGGCTGGGGGTGCAGAATAGGTTACTGGAGCGCCGCGACTAATACGCACAGACTCTTCGCCCTCAGTGATCTCCAGCTCGTTAATATTGGATTCTTCCAGCAGTTCTATCAGTTTCTTAACTTTGCGAATGTCCATTCTAATCTCTCGTTATTGGTCAAGCTTGCTAAGCACCGCGTGCAGCGCAAGATCGTAGCTTTTAGCGCCGAAGCCGCAAATAACGCCCTCAGCAATATCAGAAAAATAGGAGTGGCGTCGAAACTCTTCACGTCCGTGAACATTGGAGAGATGCACCTCAATAAAGGGAATCTCCACACCTAGCAGGGCGTCGCGCAGTGCCACGCTGGTGTGGGTGAAGGCGCCAGGATTGAAGATAATATAGTCAACCTCTTCCTGCCGGGCATCGTGGATTCGCTGAATCAGTTCGTACTCCGCATTGCTTTGCAGTGCCTGTAACTGATGGCCTGCACTGGCTGCAGTATCCATTAGATGCCGGTTGATCTGATCCAGAGACTCACTGCCATAGAGCTCTGGCTCGCGAGTGCCGAGCAGGTTCAGATTGGGGCCGTGGAGAAGAAGTATGGTCGCCATAATATTAATCACAGGTCTGCCAAGTATTGAAGCAGTCTGCCCTAAAAGTTAGACCCTGTCCAGAATTAGCAGAAAAAACTGATTTTCGACGAAATTAGCTACATTTAAACGAATTTTTACTGCATTTTCCACGGCGTTATTCTGTTGCCGGGCTGGTTTAGCAGCTAGATACTGAGTTTTAGCCCCATAATCGCACCAAAATAAGGCATGTAGAGCGAACTTCACTTAAGTTCGTTTATTTGGCGATTAAATGCGCCTAAGTTCGGCGAAAAGCCTAGTTGACGCTATTTAGGGCATTCAAAACCACGTCTTGCAGAAGAATTTGCGGTAAAATCTGTGCCTGCCCATCGCCTTTGGGATAAAGCAGATACAAAGGTACACCGCTGCGCTGATACTGATTGAGCAGTTCGGTAATCTCAGGGTCAGCATGGGTCCAGTCGCCCTTCATATAGGTGATATTGTTATCTGTCAGAGCCTGATAAAAAGCTTCTGAGCTCAATGCAACCTTTTCATTGGCCAGACAGGTAATACACCAGTCTGCGGTTAGATTGACCAATACAGGCTTGCCGGTGCTGCGCAGCTGACTGAGACGCTGGGGAGAGTAAGTTTCCCAGCCTACCTCTTTTCCGTCATCTGAGAGGCCTGCGGCTGGTATGGCCACAGCGCCCGCCAGACAAAGTGCAGCCAGCAGTTTACTGACGCTGGGTTGCCAAGTTTTTACGCCAGCGGCCTGATTCAGCTTCCACAGCCAAATCGCCATAGCAATCAGTGTTAGCCCCACAATCACCGCGGCTACCACATCCACACTGGTTTGTCGGCCGGCTACCCAAACCAGCCAGGCAGCGGTTAGATAGAGCGGGAAAGCCAAAAACTGCTTAAAGGTATCCATCCACTGGCCAGCTTTTGGTAGGCGCTGACTAAGCCCTGGGATCAAAGTAAGTAGGATAAAGGGCAGGGCCATACCCAGGCCGAGAAACGCGAATACCAGCAGGGCAACAGCGGAGGATTGCGAGACGGCAAAGCCCAACGCAGGACCCATAAAAGGGGCGGTGCAGGGACTGGCAACAGTGGTAGCTAAAACCCCAGTCAAGAAGGACGAGCCGAGACTCTCCTGGTTGCTGTCTGCCGACTGACCCATGGACATAAGCCCGGTACCGATCTCTAAGTAGCCAGAAAACGCCAGTCCCATAACAAAAAACAGATAGATCAAACCAATAATAAAGCCTGGAGATTGCAGCTGAAAACCCCAGCCCACGGCCTCTCCCGCTGAGCGCAGCGCCAGCATAACCACAGCTATGGCAACAAAGCTCAGTACCACGCCGGCCGTGTAAGCCAAACCATGTATCTGTTTGCTGCGGTTAGACTGATGAGCTCGAGCGAAGCTGAGAGCCTTGATTGAGAGCACAGGGAAAACGCAGGGCATCAGATTTAAAATCATGCCCCCGGCGAGAGCAAAGATAAGCACCCAGCCCAGAGATAGTGGCGTATCTGTCGACGAGGTAGCGCTATTACCTCGCTGCGCTGACGCTGAGGGTTGATTGCTAATATCTACATTGCCCGACAGCAGATCAACGGTCACCCACTGTTTATAGGGTGGATAGCAGAGGCCCGCGTCGGCACAGCCCTGGGACTCTATCTGAATTTCTATTTGCTGGGCATCTGTGCTGAAGGGCAGGACTACAGTGGTACTTTTATAGTAAACCTCCAGTTCGGCCTCAAAGTAATCGTCCCACTTTATCTTGCCCGTCTGAAAAATCGGTGGCTGCAGCTGACTGCTGGGATCCACGGCATTGAATTTAAAGCGATCTCTGTACAGGTAATAACCCTGGGTAATGGTCCAGTCAAAGCGCAGCTGGCTGCCCTCCACCGAAACATCCACCTGGTAGGCCTGCTCGACAGGGATAAAACTGTTGTCGCCTAGCGCCAGCTTATTATCCCCAGCACCAGAGGCTTGCGACAGGGACAGCTGAGCAAAACAGGCTAGGCTCAACGAGAGAGCCACGAGCCCCAGGCTCAGTTTTAAAAATTTCTTCATGTCGCTATTCCGTTGCCGTTCAGGCTTAATAAATAGGGTGCAGAGATAAAATCTGTAAACAGTTCAAAATACTCTGACCCTCAGTTTAACATTTTGGTAGCATACAGAGGGTAATAAACCTCAAACCAGCCAACCTCGCTAGCCCCGTGCTATAGTTTTCGAGAGGACCAGTATGAAAAAAATCGTTGCACTTATTCTAGCTGCGCAGTTTGCGCTGCTAGCCCCATACAGCTATTCCCAATCGGCTATTCACTCGGTCGGTCATGCCCATGGCTCCGCACCTGAATCTGGGGCTCTCACAGTCACTGATGCCTATATTCGCACCATGCCTCCGGGGCGCACTGTGACTGCGGGCTTTCTTAGCATTACCAACAGCGGCAATCAGGCCTGTCAGATTCTCAGTGCCGAATCCCCTCTATCTGACCGCCTCGAGTTCCATGAGCACCTGCACAGTGATGGCATGATGCGCATGCGACCGGTTTCCGGCGGCCTACTTATAGAGGCGGGCGATACATTGGTATTCCAGCCCGGTGGGCTGCATATTATGCTGTTTAATATTCAGCAGCCACTGGTTACAGGAGAGAATACGCCACTGCTACTTAATACAGATCAATGCGGAAGCCTTCAGGTTAACGCCGAAATTCGCAGTCTGGTTGCCAAGCCTATGGGTGGGATGCACCATTGATGAAATTCTTTAGGGGACTGAGATCGCGGTGGAGTCGCTCCTTCAATAGTATGAGTGAAACACTGTCCGAAGACTATGTGGGCGAGCGGGCTCCCAAAGGCTTGCGTTACAGTCTTTTCACTGCGCTGTTACTGTTGCTGCTGGTGATACTGCTGGGTTGGTACTGGAGTGATGAGCCCGATCTATTCAAGGTAACATCAATTAATAACCAGGCGGAGCAGGCGATCGTTGGCACCGCCACAACTGGCACATTGGTTTATGTGGTCGATACCATGCTCAATAAGCCCGGCGGTTATATGGCCAATGATGTTATACCTCCAGGCCTGTGGCTGGATAACCTGCCAAGTTGGGAGTTTGGTGTGCTGGTTCAGGTGCGCGACCTCAGTAAAGCCTTGCGGGAATCCTTTAGTCGCTCTCAATCTCAGTCTACGGAAGATCGCGACCTGGCCCTGGCCGAGCCCAGATTTAATGTTGACCACCAGAGCTGGGCCGTGCCCTGGCCCGAGAGTGAATATGCCGATGGTCGCGATTACTTGAAAAGCTACCAGCAGCGTCTGGGCGACGAGCAGGAATTCGATGCCCAGTTCTATGCTCGGGCCGACAACCTGCGCTACTGGCTGGGTACGGTTGAAACCAGATTGGGCAGCCTGTCACAGAGACTTTCTGCCAGTGTGGGACAGAGGCGCATCAATACAGATCTGGCTGGAGCCGCAGATGCGCGCCAATCCACAGCTTCCCCCAGAGAGCTTGTGGTGAAAACCGACTGGATGCAGATTGATAATGTTTTCTACGAAGCTCGCGGAACCGCCTGGGCACTGCTACATTTTCTACAGGCGATCGAAATTGATTTTGCTGATGTTCTAGAAAAGAAAAACGCCCGTGCCAGTGTGCGACAAATTGTGCGGGAGCTGGAAATGACTCAGCAGCCTGTTAATGCCCCGATTATTGTTAATGGTGAGGGCTTTGGTGTACTTGCCAATCACTCACTGGTGATGGCGTCTTATATCAGCCGCGCCAATGCGGCGATTATTGATTTAAGGGAGCTGCTCTCCCAAGGTTAAATGCCAATGACAGATGTCTTGAATGCAGATGGAATTGTTTCTGGGACAGAATTAGAGAACAGGCTGCAAAGACCAGCAGACAATGAGCTTGGCCTTGGAGTGGAACAGGCTCTCAGTAGAGATCTTCTGACGGCCCGCCTGAAAGGCGGCGTTATGGTCGTCGATGAAAATTTTAAAATCGTAATGATAGACCGCAGAGCCGCCAAATTTTTCGGTGTCTCCTCTGGGCAGTCACAGGGCAAGGGGTTTTACTCGTTATTTCCCGGCCTTAACGGCAGCTTATTTGCCTCTGAGCTCCATGAAGTCATTATTGCCATAGGCGAAAAACGCTGTGCCAGGCCTAGCCACAACCGGCTTCTGGATCAGTTCGTCAATGCCTTTGGTGCCGGCCCTGAGTCGAGGGAGCCCATACTGGCAATCTCCATGCGCGCCTATCGCGATGGCAGTAATATCTATGGTCTGATTCGCATTCACTTTAATGCCCAAACAGACAGTTCAGCGCCCAGTCCTGCAACTCCCGGCCACCAGGGCCAAGCCGCTGATAGCGAATGTTCTCAGGCAGTGGCTATCAATCGCAATATTCGCTTTGATCCTAACAGCGTTCTTCTGGTGGTGGATTGCAATGGTTATATCTCAACGCTGAGTCCGTCTGCAGCAACATTGTTTGGCTATAGCAAAGAGTTGTTGTGCGGCAGTTCGGTGCGGCTGTTGTTCCCCGACCTCAGTGATCAGGATGGCCCGGATATCTGCCAGACCCTGACTAATCTGGCAGAGCAAAACCCCCAGGGTTATATTCTTGCCGCCACCTCAGAAGGGGACTCCCGGCGACTGGATATACAGATTTTTTCCTGCGCCGATCCCTCTGAAGAGTTAATTTTACTCTGCCGCGACCGCACCCATAGCAGTTTGGTAGCAGAGGAGTTAGCCAATCGCGGTCGCCTGTTCGACTGCGCGGCCAAAAGTGTCGCAGATGCTGTGCTGGTGGTTGATGCCGAGGGCTTTGTTACAGAGATGAACCCTATGGCCGAGCAGTTGCTGGGATTCGAGCTAGATACTTCGAAGACAATGCAGATCGAAGCCGTGATGCCTCTGGCTAATGAGGAGACTGGGGTCAGAGTGACGCCAGTTCATGATGCCCTGACTCAGGCAACCAATATTCAGGAGACCGAGTCTCTGCTATTAAAGATTCGCGGTGCTGAGCCCATGCCCGTGGCCGTGTCGGCGTTCCCCATGCGCGATGCCATGAACCGCATGCAAAAGTGCCTGGTCATATTGCGCCCTCTGAGTGAAGCGCGGCGAGTATCCAGCCGCCTGCGCTGGCAGTCTATGCACGATACACTCACCGGCTTGCCCAACAGAAAATCGCTGGCGGAGCGGCTTCAGCGCTCTATAGAAAGTGCCAAGCTAGAGGGCTCCATTCATGCGTTGCTCTATATTGATCTGTATAACTTTGCGGTAATCAATGACACCAGTGGGCATATGGCAGGCGATGAATTGTTAGTACAGTTTGCCCGCCTGTTAATGGAGATAACCGGGCCCAGTGATATTGCTGCGCGTATTGGCAATGATGAGTTTGCGCTTCTATTGCACTGTATAAACTATGACAAGGCCATGGCTATGGCCGAGCAGGTACTGGAGGTGATCAAAGACTTCAGTATTCCCTGGGAGGGCGAAACTCTGCGTGTGGGTGCCAGTATTGGCGGCATTATGATTGATTCGGAAGCGCTTTCGGATATTGATCTTATGATCAGTGCCGGCTCTTCCTGTGCCGCTGCTCGTGACAAGGGCCGCAATAAAATTCATTTTCAGTCCTTTAATGAAGAGGTCACCAAGCGTCGCCGATTGGCTACCAGTATGCCCAAGATTGTCTCAGCATTGGATGAAAACAGGTTTACGCTGTTTGCCCAGCCCATAGTCTCGTTAAATCCCAATGTTGCACTGCCCAAATACTATGAGATTCTGGTGCGCATGCGCGATAGCGATGGCACCATTGTGCCGCCCTCAGAATTTATCCCGGTGGCAGAACATTTTTCTCTAATAGATGATTTAGATAAATGGGTATTTACCAATGCGCTAAAGTTTCTGCAAAAGCGACAGAAGCGAGGTGAGTTGCTACCCACATTGGCGGTCAACCTCTCGGGCACCACAGTGGGGGATGAAAATGCAATTGACTATATTCTTGCAGGCTTCAGCGATAGCGGTATTCCACCCAAGCATATTCAATTTGAAATCACTGAGACTGCGGCGGTCAAACATTTACCAGAGGCCAAGCGCCTGATAGCCACATTGCGCTCGGTGGGGGTGTCCTTTGCCCTGGATGATTTCGGCAGTGGACTCTCGTCATTTGCCTATCTAAAAGAGCTGCCCATCGACTGTCTGAAAATTGACGCGAGCTTTATCAAAACCATGGACAATAGTGACGTGGACTATTCCGTGGTCAGCACCATCAATCACCTGGGCCATATTATGGGCGTATCAACCGTAGCCGAGGGCGTGGAGAGCAAAAGCCAGCATCAGCTACTAAAGAAAATCGGCGTCGACTATATCCAGGGCTTTCTGGTCAAACATCCCCAGCTGCTGGATAAAATAATTGATCCGATCTGAGAATTTTAGGGCTGAGCTCTGTGAGTCACTATGCCCTGCTGGGTAGCCAAAAATAAAATATCTGCAGGCTTAAGGGCAAAAAGACCATTGGTCACCACACCAGTAATTTGATTGATCTTTTCCTCCAGCTCGCAGGCTGAGCCTATGGGGTGGAGATGGTGCACATCCAGAATCAGGTTGCCATTGTCTGTCACAACGCTTTCGCGCCACACCGGGTCGCCACCCAGCTTAACTAATTCCCGCGCGACATGGCTGCGGGCCATAGGAATCACTTCGACGGGCAATGGGAAGGTGCCCAGATAATCTACCCACTTGCTCTCATCCGCAATACAGACAAATTCTTTGGCCACTGCAGTAACAATTTTTTCTCTGGTAAGTGCGGCGCCGCCACCTTTAATTAATTCCAGCCTTGGATTAGCTTCATCTGCACCATCAATATAGATGCTGACTTCCGCGACCGAATTAAGCTCGAATACCGCAATGCCATGGCTGCGAAGTCGCTCGGCAGAGGCCTCAGAGCTGGCCACTGTGCCCTGAAATCTGTGCTTATGGGCCGCGATTAAGTCTATAAAACAGTTGGCGGTTGAGCCTGTGCCAATGCCGACAACGCTGTCATCATCTATACGCCCCAGGGTGTAATCTACAGCTGCTTGCGCCACCGCCTGTTTTAGTTGATTTTGGTCCACTGATTACCCCTCTGATTATTGTTCGAATCCGCCAGCTGCGATTATAAGATAATCAGGGTGAAAAAGGGCTACTAAAAAAGCCTAGGGCGAGGAATAGTGCCAACTGAGGCTGGCTTAAATGAGCCGATCAAATTACCATTGGTCCACAGCTGATTAACCCGGAAAGCCCCATGCCGCAAAAGTATGTCAAAAAAATTCTCGATGCTCGCATCTACGACCTGGCGATTGAAACGCCAGTGGATGAAGCGCCACTGCTTTCCCACAGGTTAAACAATAATGTGCTGCTTAAGCGCGAGGACTTGCAGCCGGTATTTTCATTTAAACTGCGCGGCGCCTACAACAAGCTTCGCCATCTTTCCAAAGAGCAGTTGGCAGCCGGTGTTGTTGCTGCCTCCGCTGGCAATCATGCTCAGGGACTGGCCCTGGCTGCAAAAAAGATGGGAGTAAAGGCCACCATTGTTATGCCCCAGACTACCCCACAGATTAAAGTGGATGCGGTGCGCGCCAGAGGCGCCAAGGTGGTGTTGATTGGTGACAGCTACGATGCGGCGGCGGCCCATGCAAACAAGCTGATTGAAGAGCAGGGCCTGACCTATATTCACCCCTTTGATGATCCGGATATCATTGCTGGCCAGGGCACTATTGGCATGGAAATTCTGCGCCAGGTACCTGGTGATCTGGACGCTATCTTTATTGCTGTAGGCGGTGGTGGGCTCTGTGCTGGGGTTGCAGCCTATGTTAAAAATCTGCGACCCGATATTAAAATTATAGCTGTGGAGTCCGACGATGCTGCCTGTCTGGATGCTGCCATGAAAGCTGGCCGACGCGTGCGACTTAAAGAAGTGGGTATCTTTGCGGATGGCACTGCCGTGGCGCAGATTGGCAAGGAGACCTTCCGGCTACTCAAAAATCTTGTCGATGAAGTTATTACCGTCAGCACCGATGAAATCTGTGCCGCCATCAAAGATGTCTACAATGATACTCGTGCTATCTGCGAGCCCTCCGGCGCCCTTGGGATTGCGGGGCTAAAGAAATATGTTGAAGCCCATGCTGTTGAAGGCCAGACATTGATGGCAATCCAGTGCGGTGCCAATATAGATTTTGATCGTCTGCGCTATATTTCTGAGCGCACCGAGACGGGCGAAAAGCGCGAAGCTGTATTGGCGGTGACCATCGACGAAAAGCCAGGCAGTTTTGAAAAATTTTGCAAGGCCCTGCGCAGACGCAATATCTCCGAATTTAATTACCGTTATAACGATGCTAATAAGGCGCAGATATTCGTAGGTATGAAAGTCACTTCAGATGAAGACCGCATTGAGCTGGTGCAGGAGTTGAGTCAAAAGGGCTATGCAGTATCAGATATGACCGACAATGAAATGGCCAAGTTACATATTCGACACATGGTAGGGGGGCATGCTCCTCAGGTGGTCGACGAGCAGGTATTTCGGTTTGAATTCCCCGAGCGCCCTGGTGCTCTGTTGAACTTCCTGGTGCAGCTGGGTGGCCGCTTTAATATCTCTATGTTCCACTACCGCAACCATGGCTCTGCTTTTGGTCGAGTGCTGGTCGGTTTACAGGCATCCAAAAAGGATGCCCGTGAGATGAAAAAGTTTCTGGATAACCTGGGTTACCACTATACAGATGAAACCAATAACGAAGCTTATCGGTTCTTTCTGGGCAATCAGTAAGCCGGCTTAAAGCAGGTCTGATATCTTGCGGATTTGCAGCGCTTCAAAACCAGAGCCTGCCAGAGCATCGGAAATAACTACCACCTGATCATCGGGCGAAAATTCATCCCGCTTAACCATAATTGCCGCAGCCGCAGCCAGTGTTTGCTCTGAGTCATCGCCAATTTCTATCTGATAGCTCAGCACATTGCGGTTGATCACCAGCTGCCGACGGGTGCTACTGTTGTTGGTAAAGGCACAGATAATAGACTCCGGATGACAGTTGGTAATGCGATTGGCCATGCGCCCACGCCTGGTGGGAACAATAATCGCTTTGGCTGAAATCGAGGTAGCCAGATCTACAGCTGCCTTGGCGATCTGTTGCTTATCATCTTCCAGAGCCAGATTGTCGGTAAAGCGAAGGCCGCGGCTGCTCTCCGTTGAGCGAGCTATGCGGTCGAGGATTTCTACGCATTTAACAGGGTACTTGCCCACGGTGGTCTCACCTGAAAGCATAATGGCATCAGCTTCTTCGTAGACCGCATTGGCTACATCGGTTACCTCGGCCCGAGTTGGGATTGGGTTTTCGATCATGGATTCCAGCATATGAGTGGCCACAATAACCCTGGTGCCCATCTGGGCGCAGGTGCGAATAATTCGCCGCTGAATGCGCGGCAATACTTCCAGGGGCACCTCTACACCCAGATCGCCGCGGGCCACCATAATGCCGTCGGCGACGGCAATAATGTCCACCATATTGGTAATGGCTTCCTGATCCTCGAGTTTAGCTATCACCTTAATTTGCTCAGCCTTATCTCCCAACAATTCACGCAGCTCGTGGATATCATCTGCCTGACGGACAAAAGACAGGGCAATAAAATCCACTCCCTGCTCCATACCAAAGGCAATATCCCGACGATCTTTATCAGTGATAGCAGGCAGGTTGACGCGAATACCGGGCAGGTTGACGTGACGCTTGCTTTTTAGCAGACCGCCATCTATCACCTTGACCTGTAAAACCCGCTCCTGCTTATTTAGCACTTCAAGATTAATCAGACCATTGTCCACTGTGATGGTGTCGCCCACATCTACATCATTAATCAGATCGTCGTAGTTAATATGAATAGAGGAGGATTCAACATCCTCGGCACCCCGGGCCACTATGGAAATAGTGTCGCCCTCTTCAAGATGCAGATCATTGACCATATCTCCGGTGCGAATTTCAGGCCCCTGAGTATCCAGCATAATAGCTATGGGGTGATTGAGTTTTTTATTGAGCTTATGGATGGACTGAATAATATTGGCGTGGGACTCATGGTCACCGTGAGACATATTGAGTCGAGCTACATTCATGCCCGCATTGGCAAGTTTTTCCAGCATATCAATGGAATCAGTGGCTGGGCCTATGGTGCAGATTATCTTTGTTTGGCGCATATTATCTCTTGGTCGGTAGCAATTAAATGTAGGGGTATATCCCAGCTCTGCTGAGACAGCGTTTCAATTTCTTGGCAGCCGTGGGCTAGGCCAACCAGTTTGGGTTTAAGGCGGTTACTATTGGCCATAAAAGCCAGTGTGCGGTCGTAGAAGCCGCCGCCCATACCCATGCGGTTACCCTGACGGTCAAAGGCGACCAGGGGCATAAAAATAATATCCAGGCTCCAGGGGGGTGCGGTCTGGGTACTGTTGAGTGCCGGTTCAGGAATACCAAAGCGATTATTCACCAGTTTGGTAGCCGCATCGTACTGCCCAAAGTACAGCTTATTTTTTTTAAGCGGATGCAGTACGGGTAGAAAGCATGTTTTACCCGCTCGGAGGGCGGTAGCCAAAATTACGCCGGGGTCTATCTCGCCATCATTGGCAAGGTAGATACCAATGCGCTTGGCGCGCAGAAAAAAGCTTTGACTACAGAGTATAGACGCCAGCTGTTCACCGCACAGTCGCTGCTGTTCAACGCTTAGTGCCCGTCGCTTTGCCCGGAGTTGCTGTCGAGTGTCACCAGAGGTCATGGTTTTAAACCAATTATCAATAAATCCCAGAGTGCCGCTGCCAACGTGGCCTTGAACCGAAGAGTTCAAGGTGGCTATCCTCGCAACAAATCAGGCTTTCCGACGCACGGAAGTGCACAACATTGCTGGCGGAGAACGGCCGGATGTAAATTATCGGCTCAGGGACTTCATGGCTGGCAAACACCCCAGGAACTGCATTATAGCAGAGGGGAATTAAAAAAGACCCTGCGAGCCAGCAAATTTAAAGGTATTGTTTACAGCCTAGTTGGCCAGATCCGAGAGCACTGAATCCAGTTTACTATCCATGGACTGCAGAATATTCGATGCCTGGGCATCCTGTTGGCTCGATGTCTGGCTGCGAATCAAATCATGGGCCAGATTAAGAGCGGCCATAACAGCAATGCGCTCCAGACCAATAATATGTGAGCCCTGACGAATTTCATCCATTTTTTCATTTAGCAGCTGGGCTGAGTACTCAAGCGCCTCGCGCTCTTCCGGTTGGCAGTTAACCTGATACTCTTTGTCGAGAATCTGTATTTTGAGAGAAATAGCCGCCATGATTACTGCTCCGCACTCAGGTTGCGCAGGCGGTTGATCATGGTCTCAATCTTCTGTCGCGCCATTTCATTCTTCTCTATTAATTGGCTGCGCTCACCCACAAGTCCCGCCTCGCGTTCGCGCAGCGCTTGATTCTCTTGCTTAAGTTGCTGGCACAGCTCAATCAGACGGTCCAGCTTTTCTTCAAACTTGTATGAATCAGTCATGGGGTCAGGTTACAGTCAGTTGGAAAGAGGCTTAACGGCATAACTATAGGCATTGTCCGGGGTCTGGTCAATTACAACCTCAGAGCCTCTTCAATTTACTCCCTGCAGCCCTCAATCAGGATGCAGCACCTCACCAAGGGTGTTAGGATGCAGGGTAAATTCACGAGGTGATGCTGTGACATTCGAACAACTCGAAGATCTTTTTTACGCGCTACAAATCAATGCAAATCCATCCGGGTTCCATGGCTTTCTCTGTGGTCGACTCAGCTGTGGTGCTGCAGAAATGCAGGAGTTAGTGGCGGCATCGACCAAGTGGCTGGCGCTTGCTGAAGAGCAAACTGAATCTGCTGAAAATGCATTGCATGACTTCTATGAGTCGTCGCTGAGCAACCTGCAGGACCTGAGTTTTCTTTTCCAGCCCCTGCTGCCAGACGATGAGCTGCCGCTAAATGAGCGGTTGGTTGCCATAGGCGATTGGTGCAGTAACTATATTTCCGGCCTGGGTGATGGTATGGGAACTGAATTTGAAGTGTCTGTAGATGGCAAAGAAGCGCTGGAAGATATTGCAGCCATAGGCCAGATCTCCGTCGACCTTGAATCTGAGGGTGAGGGTGAGAGGGATTACACTGAATTGGTTGAATATATTCGTATTGCAGTGCAGCTTATATTTGCCGACTTACATCCCGAGCTGGATACCGACGCAGAGCCAACCATCCACTGAAGTTTCCATTTAAGACTGTGATTTGATCTATTGGGCTAGGTTATTGAAGATTTCACAAAAAGAATATGCCTCGCGGCGCAGAGACCTGATGGCGATGATGCAGAGTAACAGCATCGCCGTAATTGCTGCGGCACCGGAAAAAATTCGTTCCAATGATACCCATTTTCCCTACAAGCAGTGTACTAATCTAAGCTATTTGTCTGGCTTCCCCGAGCCCGAGTCTGTGATGCTTTTGATTCCTGGGCGGGAACAGGGCGAGGTGGTATTTTTCTGTCGCGACAAAGATCCGCTGCGCGAAACCTGGGATGGTTATCGCGAGGGCCCTGCCGGTATTGTAAAAAATTACCATGCCGATGACGCCTTCCCCATTGATGATATAGACGATATTTTGCCCGGCATGTTGGAAGATAAGGACCGAGTCTACTTTGCCATTGGCAAAGACCCAGAGTTTGATAAGCACCTTATGGTCTGGGTAAATGATGTTCGTGAAAAGCGCGGCAGCGATGCCAGCCCGCCGGGAGAGTTCGTTGACCTTGATCATTTGATCAACGAGATGCGCCTAATTAAATCGGCTGCCGAGATAAAATTGATGCGCAAAGCGGGAGAGATTTCTGCCAGAGCCCACTGCCGTGCCATGCAGATCAGCAAGCCAGGATTATTTGAATATCATTTGCAGGCAGAGATTGAGCATGAATTTATGGCCTCTGGTGCTGCAGGACCCGCCTATACCAGCATAGTGGGTGGCGGCAAAAATGGCTGTGTGCTGCATTATATTGATAACCGCGAAAAACTAAAATCCGGCGACATGGTGCTTATAGATGCGGGTTGCGAGTATCAGGACTATGCGGCTGATATCACCAGAACCTTCCCTGTCAATGGCCGCTTCACAGCCTCCCAGGCTGCGATCTACGATATTGTGTTGGCGGCACAGGCAGCGGCCATAGAGCTGATTGCCCCCGGTCTGGAGTATCACCTCGCCAATGAAGCTACGGTGCGGGTTATTACCCAGGGCCTGGTAGATTTAAAAATTCTAGAAGGTGACCTGGAGCAGCTGATTGAGCAGGGCGCCCATCGCGATTTCTATATGCACAATGCGGGCCACTGGCTGGGCATGGACGTACATGATGTAGGTGATTATAAAATCGATAATCACTGGCGTATCTATGAGCCAGGCATGGTGGTCACTGTTGAGCCAGGTATTTATATTTCTCCAGACAATACCAGAGTGGAGCAAAAATGGCGTGGTATCGCGGTGCGCATTGAAGACGATGTGTTGGTGACCAAAACCGGCAACGAAACCCTGACCTCTGGGGTACCCAAGGCGCGGGATCAAATTGAACAGTTAATGGCGAATTAAATGGTAGCTGCAGCTAATACCGGCGCAAACTCCCACTACGATATTGTGATCGTGGGCGGTGGCATGGTGGGCATTAGTCTGGCGCTGCTGCTCCGCGCTCAACAGCCCTGGAATATTCTGCTGATTGAGGCTCAGGAGCTGGCTTCCAGTGATGGCCCAGTATCCGGCGCTTACAGCTCCAGCTTCGACGCGCGCTCCACTGCTCTGTCCTGGAGTAGCAAAAACATATATCAGTCTATAGGCCTTTGGCCGCAGCTTAAAAAGCATCTGTCGGCTATAGCGCAGATTCATGTCAGTGATCGGGGCCATGTAGGCATGACCCGAATTGATGCCGGAGATGCCAATGTCGATGCCCTGGGCTATGTGGTTGAAAATCAGTGGCTGGGCTCAGTGCTGCTGAACCAGCTAACCAAAACCGATATCCAATTGCTTGGCTCCTGTAAATTAGAAACCATTGAGCCCCTTGCCAGCGGAATGCGCCTGCAATTGCAGCAGGCAGATAAAGATCTGCAAACCATAGAGACAAAGCTGCTAGTGATTGCTGATGGCGCCGGCTCCACCACGGCACAGCAACTGGGCATTCAATCTCAGTCGACCCCCTATGATCAGACTGGCATCATCGCCAATGTTAGCCTTGAAAAGCCCCATGGTGGCGTGGCCTATGAGCGATTTACTGACCAGAGCCCCATGGCGCTATTGCCACTTGCTGACTTTAAAGGTCGTCCGCGCAGCGCCCTAGTCTGGACTCAGCCCAGAGCAATGGCCGAGACCCTGATGGCAGCTGACGAGCAAGCTTTTCTCGAGCATTTACAGCTGCGTTTTGGTTACCGATTGGGGCATTTCAAACAGCTGGGTAAGCGGGTTGCTTATCCATTGGCACTGACCACCGCAACTGAACAGGTGCGTCGCCATCTGGTAGTTATGGGCAATGCTGCTCACAGTCTGCACCCAGTGGCAGGGCAGGGTTTTAATCTCTCCCTTCGCGATGCAGCTGCCCTGGCTAACAGCCTGGCTGAGGCCGGTGACAGAATAGGTGACCTGGCGGTGCTGCAAAACTATCAGCAGCAGCAGGCCATAGACCAGCGCAATACTGTGCTGTTCAGTGACAGCCTGCCCAAGCTATTTGGTCTGTCATCGTCGATTGTAGCCTTGGGGCGCAACTCAGGTTTGCTGGCTATGGATTTAATTCCCTCGCTGCGTAATAGCTTTGCCCAGTTTGGCATGGGTATGGCCACCAGGGAGCCAGGCAATGGATAAGCGCTCTGAGGGGCAGAATCAATACGATATTATTGTGGTTGGCGCAGGTATGGTGGGTGCCGCCATGGCCTGCCTGCTGGCTAAACAGAGCCGTGATTATCAGACGGGACCTCTGCAGATAGCTCTGGTAGAAGCTAGGCCAACACCTGAGTTTAATCCACATCAGTTTGATCCTAGAGTGGCCGCCATCACCGAAAAATCTCGCCAGCTGTTAGTGCGCTGCGGAGTTTGGGATGGGGTGGCTGCCAAGCGGGCCAGCCCCTATGAGGCGATGGAAGTCTGGGATGCGGAGGGCACGGGGCGAATCCAATTTAACTGCCATGATATTCATCAACCCAGTCTCGGCCATATTGTTGAAAATGCGGTGCTGGTTGAAAGCCTGATGACAGAGATTGCAGAGCTGGACAATATCGACCTGTACTGCCCGGCGGTAATCGTCGACTATCAAAATGATAAACAGGGCATCAGTATTCAGTTGGAGGATGGCACGCCACTGTCAGCGAACCTATTGCTGGCTGCAGACGGGGCCAACTCGGCCATCCGCGAGCACTTCGATTTCGAAACAGTTGAATGGGATTACGGCCATCAAGCCGTTGTCAGTACCATTACAACAGAGCAGGCCAATCAAAAGATCGCGCGGCAGCGTTTTATGCCCACTGGGCCCCTGGCGCTGTTACCCCTAAATAATGAAGGTGACCTTCAGCATTGCTCTATTGTCTGGTCCCAGGAAACCTCCGAGGCCGAGCGGTTAATGGGTCTCGATGAGGATCAGTTTTGTGCAGAGCTATCCCTGGCCAGTGAGTACTGCCTGGGGCAGGTGCTCAGGGTAGATAAGCGTTTTGCTATTCCGCTGCGCCAGCGCCATGCCAAAGACTATGTGATGCACCGCCTGGCGCTTATAGGTGATTCCGCTCACAGTATTCACCCCCTCGCCGGGCAGGGGGTCAACCTGGGATTTGCCGATGTGCTGGTATTGGCGGAAGAAATTGATCGCGCCGTTAAGCGCGGCTTAGATCTGGGCGATCTCAGTGTGCTAAAGCGCTACCAGCGTCGTCGCAAGCCGGAAAACCTCGCCGCCATGGCCGCCATGGAGGGGTTTAAGCGGTTATTTGCTGCGCAACCCCTGGCCGTGCGGCTGTTGCGTAATATGGGTATGTCGAGGTTAAACCAGGTAGCCATGGTGAAAAATCAGCTAATTAAACTGGCGATGGGGCTCTAATTATTGCCCATGGCGACCAGCTTAAACGAGCCGTTGTTAGCTAGCACCTCCACTCGGTGAAAGTATTGCTTGGCCCTGTGCTCCAGTGGGATAAAGGTATTGACTACAAAAAGAGCCTGGCCGCCCGAGGCAAGCAGTCTCTTTGCACTGCTGAGAAACTTATTGCCGAGAGTCCCATCCACAGAAAAACCCTGGTGGAAAGGAGGGTTACACAGCAGCACATCGAAACGACCATTGACCTGATCCCCAGCATCTCCAGCCACAACCTCATACTGAATATTCTCGATTTGCGAGAGGTTTTTCTCTACGGCATCCAGCGCCGCGGCATTGTTATCTGTAGCAGTTAGCTGAGTAATACCCTGGCGGTAGCCTTCACAGGCCAGGTAGCCATAGCCACAGCCTAGATCTAACAATGACTGGGGTTGTTTGGCAAAGCGCGCCACAAATTGGGGCAGATACTCGACCAAAAATGCACTGCCACGATCGATTTTACCCCAGCCAAAAATACCTGGTTTGCTGAAAAAGCTTCTTCCCTGGCCAGGTTCAATTAATCTTATGGCCTGATACTGTTTGTCATCCAGGGGCTTGGGCTGCAGATTAATTAGCTGTATTGAAGCTCGATAGCAGACGCCATGTTTTTCGGCATTGGTACGGTCGCCAAACAATGCGCAGGCCTGTTTGACAGAGGTTTTAATGCCCTCATTCTTTTCGCCGCTGAGCCATAACTTACCGCCAGGCTTTAGCAGCTGTCCGGCCTGATTGATAATATGGTGGCTGCTGGCTCGCTCTTTGGACAGCCGATAAAGTACTGTGTCAAAGCTATTGGCGGTCAATTCGGAAAAATCAAAATCATTAAACAGGCAGTTGAGACCGGCCTGGTTGGCACTGCGGGCTATATCAAAGCGATTGCTGACCAGACTGATTGAGCATTGCTTGTTGCTGGCCAGGCTAGCCCAGTTTGCCTGGGACCAGTTCTCATCGGCAACTATCAGGCAGGTACCCTGAATAAAAGCTAATTGCTGTACCAGCAGAGCTACACTTTTATCGCCAGCGCTGTGGTTTTCAGCGGCTAGGTTATTCATTGGATAGAGGAGACTTCGAGTTCGGTCAGTGGTCGATAGTCCCCTGGTTCAAGCTCTGGGTCGAGAATAATATCTCCCACCTGAGAGCGGTGCAGGCTTACCACATGATTGCCCAGGGCCGCGAACATACGCTTGACCTGGTGATACTTACCCTCGGCAATGCGGAGTCTCAGATGGTGCTGATCAATCTGTTCCATATGGGCGGGCATACAGCGGTGTTTTTCGCCTTCCAGCAACACACCAGCTGCCAGGGCAGTCTGATAATCATTGCCTATAGCTTCCGCCAGCCCCACTTGGTAGATTTTGGCGCAGTCGGATCTGGGTGAGGTAAGTCGATGGTTCCACTGGCCATCGTCGGTAATTAGCAGCAATCCCGTGGTATCTATATCCAGGCGCCCGGCGATCTGCAGCTCTTCACTGCGGTGCTCGTACATCAGGCCTATGGCGGTGGGGTTATTGTGATCTTTGGTCACTGACACAATGCCGGCGGGCTTGTTCATCATAAAGTAGCGATGCTGGGCCAGCGTAATGGTTGAGCCCTCGATAGCTACAGTCTGATCTGGGCGAACTTTTTGTGCGGGGTTGACCACGGCTCTATCGTCCAAGGTGACCTCACCAGTTTTGATTAGCCGTTTGGCTTCAGTGCGGGATAGATCCGTGGCATTGCTAATATATTTATCTAGGCGCAAGACTTGGGTTAACCTTTGTTGGCCAAGAGCTGTGCGGCTTCTTTGGCAAAGTAAGTCAAAATACCATCGGCGCCGGCGCGCTTAAACGCCAGCAGTGATTCCATAATCACCTGTTCGCGATTGAGCCAGCCATTGTCAAAGGCAGCGCAGTGCATGGCATATTCACCGCTAACCTGATAGGCGAAGGTGGGCGCTTTCAGTTCATCTTTTACTCGGCGCACCACATCCAGATAGGGCATGCCTGGTTTCACCATAATCATATCGGCGCCCTCATCCAGATCTAGAGCACATTCGTGTAGTGCCTCGTCAGAATTACCCGGATCCATCTGATAGGTCTTTTTGTCGCCACCCTTAATATTGCCTGCCGAGCCCACGGCGTCTCTAAACGGGCCATAGTAGGACGAGGCATACTTGGCCGCGTAGGCCATAATCTGTGTATTGACGAAGCCTTGGTCTTCCAATTCTTCGCGAATATTGCCTATGCGGCCGTCCATCATATCCGAGGGAGCGACAATATCTGCGCCAGCCTGAGCATGAGACAGGGCCTGCTTTAACAGGGTTTCATTGGTAATATCATTGATAACATAGCCAGACTCTTGATCGATAATGCCATCCTGACCATGGCTGGTAAAAGGGTCCAGTGCAACATCTGTTATTACACCCAACTCCGGGACCGCCTGTTTGAGCGCGCGCACAGCACGCTGAGCTAGACCCTCGGGATTGTAGGCCTCCTCGGCCAGCAGTGATTTCTTATCTTGATTGACCACTGGAAACAGAGCGACCGCGGGAATGCCCAGGGCGGCAATTTCTTTGGCCTCGGCAACCAGCATATCTATGGATAGCCTGTTGACGCCCGGCATGGAAGCCACGGCCTCTGATGTGGCTGTGCCCTCGATAACAAATATAGGCAGAATTAAATCATTGGCAGAAATTGTTGTTTCACTGGTCAGGCGCCGCGAAAAGTCCGTGGCGCGATTGCGACGCATACGGCTGTAGGGATAGGGCCCGCGACTACTTTTAAAACTCATGGTATCTCCCAGAGAAATATTTACCCAAGTGACTGTGCTGCCAGTTCGACTTTGACTGGACGGTAATTTTAGCGCTGTGCGCTATGTTAACGCCCCCCAGCATTAAATGCGCGCGAAAACACGCTCCGCCGCATTTAAAGTATCTTCAATATCCTGATCTGTGTGGGCTGCCGACATAAAGCCCGCCTCGTAGGAAGCTGGCGCCAGATAGATGCCCTCTTGCAACATGCCATGGAAAAACTTGGCAAAGCGCTCAGTGTCACAGCGCATCACCTGATCATAGTTAATAATTTTTTCTTCCTCGGAGAAGAAAACGCCCCACATGGTACCCACATGGTTGCTGGTCATTGGGATACCGGCGGCTGTGGCTCGCTCGACCAGACCTTTCACCAATCTGTCTGTACGCTCGATCACCGGCTCGAGAAAACCTGGTGCCGAAATTAATTCAAGAGTAGCCAGACCGGCCGCCATAGCGACAGGGTTGCCCGATAGAGTGCCAGCTTGATACACGGGGCCCAGTGGGGCTATCTGATGCATAATTTCCCGCTTGCCGCCAAAGGCACCGACGGGCATGCCACCACCAATAACCTTACCCAGGCAGATAAGATCTGCATCTATGCCGTAATGACCTATGGCACCCTGCTGGCTGATACGGAAGCCAGTCATTACTTCATCGATAATAAGCAGGGCTCCATGGGCAGTACAGCACTCGCGCATAGCCTCCAAAAAGCCAGGGATAGGGGGTACACAGTTCATATTGCCAACCACGGGCTCAACAATTACGCAGGCAACTTGATCACCAATTTCGGCAAAGGCTTGTTTGAGTTGCTCTATATTGTTGTAAGACAGGGTGACAGTGTGATCGGCCAGACATTCTGGTACTCCGGGAGAGCTGGGCACGCCCAGGGTTAGAGCACCGGATCCGGCCTTGACCAGCAGAGAGTCTGAATGGCCGTGATAGCAGCCTTCAAATTTAATAATTTTATCGCGGCCAGTGTATCCGCGAGCCAGACGGATGGCACTCATGGTCGCCTCGGTCCCCGAGTTGACCATGCGAATCATTTCCATACCTGGAACAATGGAGCAAATTTTGTCGGCCAGTTTAATTTCCAACTCGGTGGGGGTGCCAAAGGTCATGGCTTTTTCCAGCTGGGTACGAATTGCATTCAGTACATCCTCATGACCATGGCCGAGCAGCATAGGCCCCCAGGACAGCACATAGTCGATATAGCGTCTGCCGTCGGCATCAAACATGTAGGCACCGCTGGCTCGGTCAAAAAACCTTGGCGTACCACCCACAGCTTTAAATGCGCGCACTGGCGAATTGACGCCGCCGGGAATATGCCGCTTGGCAGCGTCAAAAAGTTGCGTTGAGCGGGGGGTTAAATCTGGTGCTGTATCGGACATTAAACTATTCCTGAAAAGTAAACGGATATTGCTGAATTCAAAACCTGTATTATCCTTAAATAAGCGGGCGGAAGCTATTGAAGCCCATAAATGACTTCACAAGCGCCACCGATGCAGGGAGCAACCATGGACATTGAGCAGGTTTTACAATTCTGGTTTGGCGAGCGCATAAACAGCGCCACGCCCTCGGCCCAGGCCAACCTATGGTGGCGAAAGCAACCGGAGGTAGACCAGCAGATACGTGAGGATTTTGCAGACGGATTGCGCGATCTGGCTGAGGGTAAGTATAGGGATTGGCTGCACAGTGCCAGGGGCAGGTTGGCGGCCATTATTGTGCTGGACCAGTTCTCGAGAAATATGTACCGCGACAGACCAGAAGCTTTCGCTCAGGATAAGTTAGCCTTGGACTGGTGCCTGGAGGGTCTAGAGGACAATATTGATCTGCAGCTTGAACCTATTGAGAGAGTTTTCTTCTATCTGCCTCTGGAGCACTCTGAAGATTTACAGATGCAGGACCTCTCTTGCCGCAAATTTGCGGAATTATTGAAGTGTAGTAGCAGTACTCAAACTGCTCAGGCTAGGGGTACCTACGAGGATTTTAGTCGTTACGCTGAGCGCCACAGGGAGGTGATTCAGCAGTTTGGTCGTTTCCCTCATCGCAACAAGATACTGGGCAGAGCCAGCACTGCATTGGAGCAGCAGTATCTAGACACACCGGGCAGTGGTTTTTAATCATTCAGTGCACTGAGCACCCAGATTGCAGGCATCTAAAAAGGCTGCACCACTACCAGAATCACAATAGCTACCAGAAATAGCACAGGCACCTCATTAAAGACGCGGAAGTAGACATGGCTCTTTTCGCTGCGATCTTCAGCCAGCTGTTTCATATGGCGCAGACAGAGATGCTGATAGCCAATCAATAGGACCACCAAAAGAGCTTTTAGCTGGAACCAGGTTTGGTTTAGGTAGGCCTCTGGCGCCATAAAAACAATCCACAGTCCCAGCAGCACAGTTGCAAACATGGATGGATTGGCAATTCCATTGTAGAGCTTGCGCTCCATCAACTTAAAGCGCTCGATACTTGGCCTGTCCTCAGACATGGCATGGTAGACAAACAGACGTGGCAGATAAAACAGCGCCGCAAACCAGCAGATCACTGCGATAATATGAAATGCTAACACCCATTTGTACATATATAGCCTCTTTGGCCAATTGTGGCCGTATTGAAATATCTGGATCGCCTGTTTTGGGGTATTATAGGCGGCCGAAATGAATCTGGATATTTAAAAGCGAGGCAAACAGGTGGTTAAAGTGGGTATTGTAGGCGGAACAGGCTATACAGGAGCAGAATTACTGCGCCTATTGGCTGGGCACCCCAATGCTAAGGTCACTGTGATTACCTCGCGCACTGAGGCTGGTGTGCCAGTGGCAGATCTGTATCCCAATCTTAGAGGCGTGGTGGATCTGTGTTTTTCTGAGCCAGACATAGAGAGCCTTGCCAGCTGTGATCTGGTATTTTTTGCCACGCCCCATGGTGTGGCGCAAAACACTGTGCCCGCTATTTTGGCCACCGGTACCAAAGTTATAGATCTATCTGCCGACTTTAGAATTAGAGATATACCTCTGTGGGAGCACTGGTATGGTCAGCCCCATGCTGCAGCTGATTTGGTACCAAAGGCCGTCTACGGCTTGCCTGAATATAATCGCAGTGCGATTCAGACTGCCGATCTGATTGCCTGCCCTGGCTGTTACCCCACTAGTGTGCAACTAGGTTTAATGCCGCTGCTGCTGGCTGGCTGTGTAGATACCGCAGATCTGATTGCCAATGCAGCCTCAGGTGTCAGTGGCGCTGGCAGGCAGGCCAGTGTGGCCAACCTGTATCCAGAGGTCAGTGACAGCTTTAAGGCCTATGCTGCTTCCGGGCACAGGCATCTGCCTGAAATTGAGCAGGGTCTGGCAGATATGGCAGGCTCAGCTGTGGGCTTAACCTTTGTGCCGCACCTGCTACCAATTAATCGCGGCATACATACCACGCTGTATGCCAATTTAACGGATACAGAAGTGGATGTGCAGGCGCTGTATGACCAGTGCTATGCCAGCGAACCCTTTGTGGATGTGCTGCCAGCGGGCAGTCACCCGGAGACCAGATCGGTGCGTGGCTCCAACTATTGTCGCATCTCGGTACACCGTCCAGGCAATGGTAAAAAAGTCGTTGTGCTGGTCGTTGAAGATAACTTGACTAAAGGCGCCTCGGGCCAGGCAGTGCAATGTATGAATATAATGTTTGGCCTACCAGAGAATAATGGCTTGAGCATGCCCGGGATGGTGCCCTGATGATTGAAGGTAAGCCCATAGTCATTACTTACCGGCCTGGGCAGAAATATGTACTGCTCGCTCTGGTGCTGGCAGCTGTGGCGGCGCTGCTTGTTGTGGGCAAACTCTGGGGAACCGCGCTGTCCAATCAGCAGTTAGCCGAGATGCTGCGTCTCGAGGAAAAGACCGTCGAATTGCAGGCTCAGTTAGACGATAAATCTGCTGAGTTGAGTCGCGTTGCTCTCAGTGCCGAAGTGGATATGGCAGCACTGGAAAAAAGCCGCCAGGAGATGATTGGGCTGCAACAGCAAATCTATCAGCGGGATGAAGAGCTTGAGCTCTATAGAGAACTGCTGCAGGACAATAATCAGCCCAATGGGCTGTCAGTGAGTGACCTTAATCTCAGCGTACTTGAGGATGGCCGAATTCGCTATCGCTGGGTGGCCAGGCAGAAGACCGCCAAGATGAAAACACTGAGTGTCTATGCAGATATGTGGGTGATTGGGCGACAGGGTGAAGAAGAGGTAACCCTGTCTCTTGCCGATATTGATGATGAGGTGAAACGATTGCCTTTAAAACGTGAATTTAAGTACTTTTCGATTATTCAGGGCATTTTAAAGTTGCCTGAAGACTTTGAACCTGAGAAGGTAAGGGTAGCTTTGAGATACACTTGGATGGATAAATTTCAATCTGATCAAAAATTTGATTGGAAAATTGAGGAATAAAAGATGTTTGGAATGAAAGACAGTGAAAGCGCAAACCCATTTTCTTCCTCAGCTACGACTTTAATAGCTGAGGGTACAGAAGTGGAGGGAGATCTTAATTTCAAAGGCAATTTGGAGATTCAGGGTTCAGTCACCGGCAATATACTGTCGGATGATGAAGGTGCTCGAGTCCGTATTCTTCAGGGAGGCTCCATTCAGGGAGAAGTATGGGTTTCTCATGTTGTGGTCAACGGCAATGTCAAAGGCGATATCTTTGCCAGCAAACAGGTCAAACTAGCTTCTAAGGCCGTGGTTGAGGGCAATATCCATTACAACCTGATTGAGATTGAGCGCGGTGCAGAAGTAGTGGGCAGTTTTGTTCACGAGCAGCCGCAAACCAATGTCACAGCTTTTCCCAAAGAGGGTCGCGCTGAAGAGTCTGCAGAATCGAACAAGAAGGCCGACAAGCAGTCGATATAAGTAATACGAACTGATCAGATTGAATGGTCGGAGGACAGGAAGTAAAAATGTCAGGTATCCAAACATTTACACCAACAGCGCTGGAAGTTACTGAGCGCGCCGTTGCCAAAGTACAGAGTCTTAAAACTGAAGAGGACAACGACGATCTCAAATTGAGAGTCTATGTCACCGGTGGAGGCTGCTCGGGCTTTCAGTATGGTTTTTCTTTTGAAGACAATATGGCTGAGGATGACACACCTGTGTCCCGGGATGGGGTTACAGTGCTTATTGATTCGCTGAGCTTTCAATATCTCGCCGGCTCTACAGTCGACTATGAAGAGGGTTTGATGGGCTCGCGCTTTACTATCACCAATCCTAATGCTTCCACAACTTGCGGTTGTGGCGCCTCTTTCTCGATTTAATAAGGATATTCCCTATGAAAACGATTTTCATACTACTGCTTTCACCCCTGCTGGCTTATGCCATGCCCACAGAGCCAGTCAGCCCCATCACCAATGAATATGATTCCACAAACGGGTTGATTGCCAGGCTTGATTTCGAGCAGGCCGATCAGATTGTTGAGGCACTGTTGCGAGTAGAGGCCTATTAGGAACAGCAGGGCTTTGCCGAGAGCCATCCACCTGTGGCCTTTGTTATCTTTGGCCCGCCAGTGGCTATTTTCTTTAAGAATAACTACAGCGAAAACAAACAGATTGTCGATCTTGCTGCTCGACTAACGGCATTAAAAGTCATTGATGTCAAAGTCTGCGAGTTTAGCTATCAGGCCGAGGGTCTGGATAGCAAAAATCTTCTACCCTTTGTAAGCACCGTGCCCTTTGGGCCCGACGAGGTCACCAGATTAGTGGAAGAAGAGCGCTACAACTACTTTTAGACACTGCAGAGTTAGGGTAAATATAGTCCGCCGAGAACAGTTTCTCGCTCTGCGCCAGTCACAGCAGGCAGATTGCCGCTGCCAGCCTCTAGGCGCCGTTTAGCCAGCCAGGCAAAGGCGCTGGCTTCCACCCAACTAGGATCCAGCCCCAGAGCAATGGTCGAATCTACCTTAGCGGTGAGTGCCAAGTTAAGGCTATTCATCAGTGCTCCATTAAACGCTCCGCCTCCACAGACATAGACTTCATCCACGGAAAGGCCCAGGCCATTTATTTCATCGGCAATGGTCTCAGCGGTAAATTGCAGCAAGCTGGCCTGAACATCCTGTGCTGCAATAGGTGGCAGAAAACTAAGCTGCTGTTCCAGCCACTGTTGATGAAATGCCTCGCGACCAGTGCTTTTTGGCGCTGGCAGGTCAAAATAAGAGTGGCTTTTAAGCTGTGATAACAGGTTGGTATTGCAAGCGCCTCCCGCGGCCCACTGACCATTGGAGTCGTAGTCACTAGCTAAATGTTTTTTGCACCAGCTGTCGAGTAGAAGATTACCGGGGCCGGTATCAAATCCACTGCAATGCCCCTGAGCAGGTAAAACAGTGATATTGGCTATGCCGCCAATATTGACGATCACCCGATTGAGCCGAGCATCTGAAAATAGTTGGCGATGAAAGGCCGGCACCAGCGGAGCGCCGTGGCCACCCAGCGCCATATCCTTGCGTCGAAAGTCGGCTACCACTGCGCAGCCAGTGCGCGCAGCAATAATATTGGGGTCGCCAATTTGCTGGCTAAAGCTAATATTGCCTTGGCCTGGCGCCGAGTGGCGCACGGTCTGGCCATGGCTGCCGATAGCGGCAATCTGATCTGCAGTCAAGCCAAGTTCAGCCATTAACCCCAGGCAGGCCTCGGCAAATAACTCGCCCATAAGCTGGTCGGTCTCGGCATAGAGTTGCACCCTATCTATGCCGGGTTGGCAAAGGTTCTGGATATCTTGTTTTAGCTGCTCTGGAATAGTTTGGCTATAGCTGCCAACCAGCTTGAATTGACCCTGATCAAAGCTAGCTGCAACAGCATCAATCCCATCAATACTGGTGCCTGACATAAGGCCAATATAGAGGTTGGTCATTTGAAACTGTTAGTTAGCACTGGAATTATTGCGCTGCGCCGACGCGAGCTGAGTTGGCCGCTGATATTCAGCAAGCTGAGCCAGGCTAGATTTAGTAGCTTTAAGAAAAGCAGCTTTTTCTGCCTTAGCAATTGGCTGCGACTGGGGCAACTTAACGGTACGGGGGTTTCGATGTACCCCGTTCACTAGGAACTCATAGTGCAGATGGGGTCCCGTGGCATAGCCGGTGGAGCCCACTGTGCCTATTAGCTGCCGCTGTCGCACAGTTTGCCCTTTGCGCACCTTCTTGCGATTGAGGTGCAGATATTTGGTGGTGTAGGTCTGGCCGTGCTGAACAAATACATAGTTGCCATTTGGCTTGCTATATCCAGTGGCTATAACCTTGCCATCGCCAGCCGCATAGACAGGTGTGCCTCGAGGTGCTGCATAGTCCACTCCGCGATGGGCTTTGATCTTTTTATGAATCGGATGCTTGCGCCGCAAGTTAAACCCTGAACTGATGCGAAATATATCCAATGGCGTGCGCAGAAAGGCTTTGCGCATGCTGCGACCCTCTGGCGTATAGTAGTTACTGCGCCCTTTGCTGTTGGTGTAGCGCACTGCCTGGTAAGTTTTCCCGCGGTTGGTAAAAGAGGCGGCGATAATATTGCCTGTCCCAAGTTTCTCTCCCTCCAGGTACCTGTCTTCATAGGTAAGAGAAAAAGAATCTCCGCGGCGAATATCAAACACAAAATCAATATCCCAGCCAAATATGTTGGCGAGCTCCATAATAAGCTTGTCGGGTAGATTGGCTTCTTTTCCGGCCATATAGAGAGAATCTTTAATAACGCCCTCTCTGTAACTTACTAGCACCTCCGGCTGACGCAGTTGTTTCTCTGCAATATAGCTGCCGTTCTTATAGGTGAATATATGGCTCTCAAGAGGCGACTTTATATACTGCAGTTCAGCCAAAATGCCATCGTTATTGACGCCAAAGCGGAAAGTCTCGCCCGGATAGAGGTTGCGCAAAGCTCTGCCTGACTTGGAGGACGAGACTTTATAGACATCCAAAGGGCTTAGTTTAGCGCGCTGGAATAAAGTGGATAGGTTGTCACCGCTGGCGACACGCTGCTCTTTCCAGTCTAGTTCAAGATAGCTGGGCTCCTCAGCTTCAGGTGCTGGCTCCTCAATAACAATGGCTATGGGCTCAGCTATTTGGCGCTTTACTTCGGTATATTTGCCGGGGTAGGCCGTGAGAGCCAGCAAGCAGCCAGCCAGAGCCGCCGAGACGATCAGGTGGCGCCGCGGAAACTCACGAAATATTGAAAGCAAAAAACCGCTGAATTTTTGCAGGATACTCATTGTCGAGAAACGCCAATATTTTTAATTCGGGAGATTTTAGCTCGATTTATTAACAGGTTACAACGATAACCTCGTGCTTTTTGATAAATAAGTCTCGCAACGAGCTATAAATTGGCGGGTTTGAGTTGGGATGCTATAAATTCTTGTATTTGGCGCGCCAATCTGTAGAGTTGTCGATCCTTGTAATTCAGCAGCGAAATCAATAGTAATGAAGCAGAGTGGTCAGCAGTTAATCGAGCAATTACGCAGCCGTGGTCTGGTCGCGCAGGTATCAGGCGATGAACAGCTCGAAGGGCATTTGGATAAGCCGCAGGCGGTTTACTGTGGCTTTGACCCCACAGCGGATAGTTTGCATCTTGGCCATCTGGTGCCCCTATTGGTGCTTAAGCGCTTTCAGCAAGCTGGGCATACACCCATAGCCCTAGTTGGCGGCGCCACCGGTATGATTGGCGACCCCAGCTTTAAGGCTGATGAGCGCAAATTGAATACGCCAGATGTTATTGCCGGCTGGGCTGATAAGATAAAGGCTCAGGTTAGCCAGTTTATCGATTTTGACTGTGCGGACAACGCGGCCATAGTGGCCAATAATCTGGATTGGACGGCAGAGATGACAGCGCTGGACTTCCTGCGCGATGTCGGCAAGCACTTTTCCGTGAATAGCATGATTGCCAAAGAGTCGGTCAAGCAGCGTATTGACCGCGAGGGATCTGGTATATCCTTTACTGAGTTCTCCTACTCTCTTTTACAGGGTTTAGACTTCGCTGAGCTAAATCGGCGCTATAACTGTACGCTCCAGGTGGGCGGAAGTGATCAGTGGGGCAACATAGTCAGCGGTATAGATCTGGCTCGCCGTCAGAATCAAGCTCAGTGTTTCGGTCTTACAGTACCTCTTATCACCAAGGCCGATGGCACCAAGTTTGGCAAGACTGAGGCTGGCGCTGTGTGGCTAGATGCCAAAAAAACCTCTCCTTATAGCTTCTATCAGTTTTGGCTCAATGTTGCCGATGCTGATGTGTATAAATTTCTCAGTTACTTTACCTTTCTTCCTCTGGAGGAGATTGAAGCGATTGAAGCTGCGGATAACGCGGCTGAGGGTCGCCCTCAGGCTCAGGGGATACTAGCTCGCGAAGCCACTGCATTGGTTCATGGCGAGCAGGGTCTCAATGCAGCACTGCGTATTACCCAGGCGCTGTTTAGTGGTGACCCCAATCAACTTTCGGAACAGGATTTCGAGCAACTGGGTCAGGATGGCCTGCCATGTTCGCAACTGTCCGATGCAGATTTGGTCGAAAAACCATTGACTAACCTGCTGACGGATTGCGGTATGGCGAAAGCCGGGCGTGAAGTAAAGGATGCCTTGGGCCGCAATTCCGTGTTTATAAATGGGGTTGCCAAGGGCGCCGCAGATAATATGTCCACCCAGGATAGCTTCTCTGTTGAGCACGCTCTTTATGGGCGTTTCTTTTTAGTGCGGTTAGGCAAGAAGAAATACCATCTCTTTGAACGGGTTTAGGCGCTTTTTTGATCAGTTTTTGGCCAGCCTGAAAATAAAACCAAATACTTGTTGACAGTCTAGTGCCCATCTGTAGAATGCGCGCTCCCAACCGGGTGAGCCGCCCTGAAAACAGCGGCAAGAAGCAGAATTTAAATG